>Ga0164294_10000821_pt1 | contig 29497 bp, 16 predicted proteins | sample GEODES005metaG_FD_111479 | JGI IMG/M metagenome (GOLD analysis project Ga0164294, IMG submission 111479) | Oligotrophic lake water microbial communities from Sparkling Lake, Wisconsin, USA - GEODES005 metaG | ecosystem: Environmental > Aquatic > Freshwater > Lake | place: USA: Sparkling Lake...
CCGGCGACGAGGATCGGGAGATCGTCGTGGTTGTGGCGGTTGCCGTCGCCGATGCCGCTGCCGTAGACGATCATGCAGCGGTCGAGAAGCGAGCCATCCCCTTCGCGCGTCCGATCGAGCTTCTCGAGGAGATAGGCAAGTTGCTCGATGTGGAAGCGGTTGATTTGCTGGATCTTCGCCTGCTTCGTGGCGTCTTGGCCGTGATGGGAGAGGTCATGGTGCCCCTCGGGGACACCGATGAATGAATAGCTCTTGTTGCTCCCCTCGTTGGCAAACACGAAGGTCGAGACACGCGTCGTGTCAGTCAGAAAAGCGAGGACGAGCATGTCGGCGAGGATCCGCAGGTGTTCCTCGTAGCGCTCCGGCGGCCCCTCGGGCCGCGCCATGCCGAGATCCTGCGGCGAGGCGGCTCCCTTGGAAAAACGCTCCAGCCGGACCTCGAGCTCACGCACGGCGGTGAAATACTCGTCGATCTTGCGACGGTCGGCGACGCCCACCACCCGATCCATCCCCCGGGCCTCTTCGCGGACATAATCGAGGATGCTGCGGGAATGCTTGTCCCGTTTCACGCGGGCCTCTTCCGTTTCGCCCGGCCGGCCGGCGGCGAAGAGACGGTCGAAGATCAGCTTCGGATTGCTCTCCTTCGGCACCGATTGGGTGTCGCTCCGCCAAGCAATGTTCGCGGAGTAGACGCAGCTGTACCCGGAATCGCAGTTGCCCGATTGCCCGCCCCCCTCGGTGCCGATCTCGAGCGACGGCAGCCGCGTGTGGCGCCCCAGATGGGCCGCGGCGATCTGATCGACCGAGACCCCGGCACGGATGTCGGCCCCGGCCGTCTTGCGGGCCTGGGTACCGGTGAGAAATGTCGCCAGGGCCCGGGCATGGTCGCCGGCGCCGTCCCCGTTGGCCTCGGCCTTCTTCTGCGCGAGGTGCGAGTGGATCGAGAACTTCCCATACACCCCACACAGCGGCTCGAGGGTCGCGGGGAGATCGAAGCCGGCCCCGACCTGCTTCGGCGTCCAATCCTGCATGTGCACCCCGTTGGGGACATAGAGAAAGGCAGCCCGGCGGGGCGCGAGGTCGGCGGCGACCGCTGCCTCGCCCTTCGCTGCCGGGATGACGGCGGCCGGGACCATCGCTTCGAGGAGCGGCAGGGCGACCGCCGTCCCGGCTCCACGAAGGACGGTGCGTCGGGAAATCGGCTGGGGCATGGGGAGTCCTCCTCGAGTGGGGCTTTTGCCCCGGATGATTCAATCGTCGGATGCCAGGGGCCGGGAGTCAATTCCGACACTCTCCCGGGGGACTCGGGGCCCCAACAGCTCCCGACGAGGGCCGTTGGCTCACTCTTGACGAGCCCTTTTCCATCAATCCCTTTTTGTCATCGACCGATCCGCTCCAGAGCAATCACCCTGCGATCGCCTGAGGCTGGTCAGCGAGGTTGATCCGATTCCCGCTGCCGGAAGGCGGGGCTCGTTACGATCGCGGCCACCAGCGCCGAGAACCGGTCTCCTTCGGCCTCGGTCGCGGCGGCGATCCGCTCCACGGCACAGGCATCGTAGTACTCGAGCCCGCGGCCGAGGGCGTAGGTGAACAGCTTCTCGCTGAGGCAGCGGCGAAACTCCCCCCGCCGCCCCACGAGCACCTGCCGCAGTTCGGCGGGGCCGGCGAAACGGCGGCCGTCGGGCAATTCCCCCGACGGATCGACCGGCGCCCCGCCATCCTCGGTCCGCCAAGCGCCGATGGCGTCGAAGTTCTCGAGTCCGAAGCCGAGCGGATCCATGAGCTTGTGACAGGCCGCGCAGGATGGGTTGACGCGGTGCTGCTCCATCTTCTGCCGCAGCGTGCCGGTGAGGGCTTCGCCGGAGGTGGGAAGCTCGGGAACGTTCGGCGGAGGAGGAGGAGGAGGGGCGGCGAGGAGATTCTCGAGCACCCACCGACCACGCTTCACGGGGCTGGTGCGCGTCGGATTGCTCGTCACAGCGAGGATGCTCGCCTGCCCGAGGAGCCCGCCACGCTGGTCGCGGTTGACCGCCACGCGGCGAAACTCGTTCCCCGTCACCCCCTCGATCCCATAGTGCTTCGCCAGCCGCTCGTTGACGAACGTCGAATCGGCATCGAGAAACTCGACGATGCTCCGGTCCTCGCGGACGATTGCAGCGAAAAACTCCTCCGTCTCGCGGCGCATTGCCTGCCGCAGTTCGTCGTCAAAGCCTGGAAACCGGGCCCGATCTGGAGAGAACGCGGAGAGCGTCCTCAGCTGCAGCCACTGGCCGGCGAAGTTTTCGACCAGCGCCCGCGACTTCGGGTCGGCGAGCATCCGCCGGGCCTGGGCGACGATCTGGTCGTCTCGCTGCAACTCCCCGGCAGCAGCCGCAGCAGCGAGCGCCTCGTCGGGCATGCTGCTCCAGAGGAAAGAGGAGAGCCGCGCGGCAATCTCGTGATCGTCGAGCCTCCGCACCTCGCCCGGCGGCGGATCGGCCTCGACAAGATAGAGGAACGACGGGGAGACGAGCATCGCCGTCACGGCCACCTGCATCGAACGCTCGACCGTCTCGCCCGAGCTCCTGGCTGCCGCGAAGATGTCGGCGAGCCGCTCGACCTCGGCAGCGGTGGCAGGGCGACGGAAGGCCCGCGACAAGAGCGGCCGGAGGTTGGCCATCACGGCGCCACGCTCGGCAGCCGCGTCGAGCCCGGGGGGCATTGGAGTGGCGAAGATCCGCCGGTGCGACGCCGGCAGCGCGGCCTCGACAATCCCCAGCGGGCCGACGACCGTGAGCGATTCGACGTGCAGATTCCGATCGCGCTGCTTCGGATTCTCCGCTTCAGGGTTGTAGTAATCGTTGAGGAAGGCGACCGCGAACCGCTGCCGACCGGCCGGCACGCGCATCCGAAACTCGAAGTCCTTCGGCGATCGTCGCCGGTTGGAGACGTCGACGACATGCTCCTCACGGCCCGCGATCCGGAATCCCATCCGCACCGGGTCAGGCCCGGCCTGGTCGCCTGAGGCATTCGCCCGAAACAAATACTCCCCCTCGGCAGGGAAGTCGAAGTCTTGGCCGATCTCCCCATCCGACCCGAGCGTTCCTCCCGCCCCCTTCTGCACCGGCGCCGACTCGATCTCACCGGTGACGATCGCCGCCCGGGCAACCTTCTCGGCCGCTTCGAGGGCCCGCTCGAAGAGGACCGGCGGCATCGAAAGGACATCGCCGATGTTGTCGAAGCCGTAGCCGACATCGTCGCTGGGGAAGTCGGCCGCCACCTTGACATCGATGCCGAACAGGTCGCGGACGGTGTTGTCATACTCCGCCCGGTTGAGGCGACGGAGCGTCACCCGGCCGGGACGCTCCCCCAGCGAGCAGTCGGGAGTGAGGGCGACGTCGCGGATCCAGGCGGCAAGCGTCTTGCGTTCCTCGTCGGCAAGCGCGCCAGAGCCTTCCGGGGGCATCACGCCCCCCTCGACCTGCCGCAGGACCTTGTTCCACAAGGCGCGGTCGGTCGTCTTCGCCAGGTCGGCGTGCCGATCGTCGAGCCGAACCCCCGCCTCCGGAATCTCGCCGGTGTGGCAGTCGTTGCAGTATCGGACGAGGAGTGGCCGAACCGTGTCCTCGAACGCGTCTGGCCCGGCAGCCGGAAGCCAGCCAGCCTGAAGCAGGGCGAACGGGGCCAAAAAGGCCCCGAGCCAGATCCCCAGCCTGTCCGCGAAGGGGGTCAAAAGGGCACAGCGTCGGCTCAATCGCGGCGGCATCGCACGGCTCCGGGCGAGGGGGATCGCTCCATTCTAGCCACGCCGTGACCGCGAGGCCGCGGCGCTGCTTTGGTCGGCCTCCCCCGCCCCCCGTTCGGCAAGGGCCGCGATCCGCCGGCCCGGCGCGGTCATCGCAAGCGTGCCGAGCGACTCCCAGTCGATCCACGCCACTCCGTCGCGCCGCGGCCCCTGACGGCTTGCCTGGCAAGCTGCGACCGTGACCGCGACCCGATGATGCGTGACGGTGTAGCTGCAGTTGCCGATGACTCGCCGACGGCCGCATCCGAGGGGGGCGAGGATCTCCTTCGCGGGGAGCCGGGGGAAGTCCCACAGTCCCTCCCACCACTCCCCCGCGCCGCGTCGGACGACCAAGACCTTCGCCCCGCGACGAACGACGACCACCGTCTCGTCGAGATCGATCACCTTGCGTCGCGCCGTCGACACGGGGATCGACCCTGCCTGCCCGGTCTTCATAGCCAAGCAGTGCGGCGCGAGCGGACAGCGCGAACAGATCGGACTCCGCGGCGTGCAGACCGTTGCACCGAGATCCATCAGCGCCTGATTCCACAGCCCCGCGCTCTGCGGCGGGAGCAGTGCGGTGGCGATCTCCCAGATCGGTCCGTCGCCGGCGGTGCCATCGAGCGGCGCGGCGTGGGCGGCGAGACGGGCGAGCACGCGGCGCGAGTTGGCCTCGACGATCGGCTCGGGGCGACCGAAGGCGATCGACGCGATCGCGCCGGCGGTGTATCGGCCAATGCCGGGAAGCTCCCGGAGCTCAGGCGCGGTGGGAGGGAGATGGCCGCTATGGTCAGCGACGATCCGTTTGGCAGCCGCGTGGAGTTGCCGGGCCCGGCGGTAGTACCCCAGCCCCTCCCAGGCGCGGAGCACGTCCGCCTCCGGCGCCTCCGCGAGCCGCTCGACGGTCGGAAACCGCTCCGTGAAGCGGTGGAAGAAATCGACGACCCGATCGACCTGCGTCTGCTGGAGCATCACCTCGCTGATCCAGGTGCGGTAAGGATCAATCCCGCGACGCCAGGGGAGATCGCGCCCGACCCGCGTAAACCACCCCAAGAGGGCGTCGTGGATCGGCTCCATCCCGGCTCGGAGGGGCGCCGGGAGCGGGTCGTCGCCGGGAGCGTGCGCCGGGCTGGCGCGACGGGGCTTAAGCCCCCCGGCAGCGGGCCGGGGGGTGCGTTCACGCCGTGACGAGCGAGGCTCCTTCGCCATGACCCCTTGCCAACTGGTGGTAGATCGTTTCCAACGAAGGTCGCCGGATTCCCCGAGCCACCGCCGTCGTGGGCTTAGCCCCGGGTGGCGGGCAGTGTAGCCTTCCGGCCGATCCCCTCGTGTTCTTCCCGCCGTTCCCCGCAGCCGCAGTGCCATGCCCTCCCCGGACGATCCATCGACCGATCCTCTCCACCCCGATGGAGCCCCGCGGCCCAAGAAGAAAAAGAAGAAGAGGAAAGGCGATGGCGCTGCTGGTCGGTCGACCGGGAAGCCGGTAGGCAAAACCGACAAGATCCTCCGTGTGGAGCGACGGACGACGACCGTGGCGGGGGAAGGGGAGATGGTGATGCTGCCGAGCCTTGCAGCCCCGGCCTGGGAGTTCGTCCATCCTCGCTGCGCGCGGCGGAGGCGCGAGGACCTCGAGGAAGTCGAAGCGATGATCGAGGCCGGCGAGCCGGACGTCGCGCGTGAGGAATTGGTATGGCTTCTCTCGGAATGCCCCGACTTTCTCGACGCCCACCTCCAACTCGGCCTGCTCGCGCTTGAAGAGGATGATCCGAAGCTCGCCCGCGGCCACTTTGGCCGGGCCGTCGAGCTCGGCTTCAAGGCCCTGGAGACGGCCGGAAATCCACGACCGCTCCCCTACTCGCTCCCCGGCAACCGTCCGTTCTTCGAGTCGGCCAAGGGGCTTGTCCACGCCCTCCTCGAATCGGGCCGCAAGGGGATGGCGGTCGACACGGCGAAGAAGATCGCGGCGCTCGATCCGGCCGATCCACTCGGCCTCATCCGCCTTGCAGCGGGTGGGGAGGGGGGGAAAGCATGACTGACTCGACAGCCCCACGCTCGACGGCCCGTTTCATCGTCCTCGAGGGCATTGACGGCTCCGGCAAGTCGTCGCAGGTGGCGCCGCTCGTGGAATGGCTCCGCAGCCGCGGTCACGACGTGGTGGCCTGCCGTGATCCCGGGGCGACGCCTGCCGGCGACGCCATCCGCCAGATTCTCCTCCACCGCCAGGAGATTCCCCTCGGGCCCACGACCGAGATGCTCCTCTACATGGCCGCCCGGGCGCAGCTGGTCAGCGCCGTGATCGCTCCGGCGCTCGAGCGCGGCGCGTGGGTCGTTTCGGACCGCTACCTCCCCGCGAACATCGTCTACCAAGGGCACGCCGGCTCGCTCGATCCGGAGACCATCCGCAGCGTCGGCGGCATCGCCACCGGAGGGATCGCTCCAGATCTGGTCCTGCTCCTCGACCTCGATCCGGCCGCCGCTGCGCTCCGCCTCGACCGCCCCCTCGATCGCCTTGAGAGCCGTGGCGACGACTTCCGTCGCCGGCTGCGCGAAGGCTATCTCCGCGAGGCCGCCGCGCAGAAGAATCGTTTCGAGATCATCGACGCCGCGGCAGACATGGCGACCGTGGGCACGCGGATCCGGGCCGCGGTTGAGCGGCATGTGGGGTGACGAGGGCACCGCTCGCGGAGTGGTGGCGTGTGGCGGAGTGGTCCCCGGGGAACGTGTCACGATGGGCTGGCAGGGCATCGAGGGGCATGACGACGTGGTCGGGCGATTCGTCGCCGCTGAGGCGCGAGGCCGGATCGCCGGCACGTATCTGTTCATCGGGCCGGAGGGGATCGGCAAGGGGACGTTTGCCAAGGCGCTGGCCAGGTCGCTTGTCTGCCTCGCCCCCCGGCCTGGGCTCGTGGCCTGTGGGGCCTGCGTATCATGTCTCCAGGCTGCTGCCGGAAGTCATCCCGACATCGACGTCGTCGAGAAGCCGGAGGACCGGGCCACGATCCCGCTCGAGGCGTTCATCGGCGACCGTGAGAACCGGATGCGCGAGGGGCTCTGCTGGCGGATCCTGCTGCGGCCGGCCCTCGGAAACCGGAAGGTGGCGATCATCCTCGATGCCGATCACCTCGCCGAGGAGGGAGCCAACTGCCTCCTCAAGACCCTGGAAGAACCCCCGGACGGTGCGGTGATCATCCTCGTCGGGACGGCGCTCGAGCGTCAGCTCCCCACGATCCGTTCGCGGTCGCAGATCGTGCGCTTCGCCCCCCTCGACAGGGAGATCGTCTGGCGGGTGCTCACGGCCGGGGCAACCGACACGCCCAGCCCCGACACGGCCGCGATCGCCGCTGCCGCCACGCGGAGCGGAGGGAGCATCGCCCGGGCCCGGCTACTTCTTGATCCGGAGATCGAGGCGTTTCGGGGCCGGCTCCTCAAACTTCTCTCCGCCCGCCCTCTCCACGGCGTGGAGCTTTCCAAGGAGGTGCAGGCCTGCGTCGAAGCCGCTGGCAAGGACGCGCCGCCACGCCGGGCCCGCCTGCGAATCCTCCTTGGAGCGGCCCTCGACTTCTTCCGCACCGCGCTCCGTCGCGACGCCTCCGGCGCCCCGTCGGGCAGGGCCGACGCCTCCGACCCCCCCCTCGAACAGGCCGTCGCCATCTGGGGGGGAACAGGCGATGACGCGATCGACGGCCTCCGCCGGACGCTCGATGCCCTCGACGGCATCGACCGCAACGCCCATCTCCCCACGCTCGTCGATGCGTGGAGCGCGAGGCTGGAGCCTGTCATCGCTCCAGCTCCCCCGGCCTCGCGCCCTTACCGAGCCTGACCGGCGAGCCGGCCGGCTGTCGCGTCCGCCGCGCCCCTTCTGGCAATTCAGGCAGGCTGGCAAAGCTGCGTGCCGTGCGGGATGTGACGGTGTTGTCCCGACCGAATCGATTTTTCCCTCCGTGCCTGTCGATCTGACGTTGAGGTCAACGTCAGGAGAGGGCGAAATGCGGCGGGACTGTCCTGCCCAATCCACTCCGACCGCTCCAGATGACTCCCCTCGCGGGGACGTGAGTCGGCATGTCGCAGCAGGCAGGGGGCAGGATCGTCGCGGTGGCTTTTCTGGCCAGCCTCGTGGCCTCGTCGGGCCTGGGGTTGGTGGGGCATGCCCTCCATTCGAGCCTCCGTCCCGGCGTGGACAGCCCTTCGTCCATTCCCAGGCGGGTGGCCCTCCGCGCAGGCATCGATGCCCCGGAAGCGGCTGCCGAAAGCCCCGCACAGACGGCGCCCCAGCCTTCCTCGGAAGTCCGCCCGGGACGTCTCGCCACCACAGGGCGTCACATCCCCTCCTGGCAGCACGATGGCGAGGCCAGCGCTCGGGTGGCCGAGCCGATCGCCGGCCGTGTGGCCGTGCTCATCGCTTCCCCGGCGGGAGAAGCCCCGACGCCCTCAACGGCGGCTCCCTCCCCCGCCAGGCTCCCGCTCGAAGCCTTCGATGCGGCCCCGATCCGCCCCACGGCCCGGAGCATGTCCGCCCCCACTGTGTCGCTCGTCCAGTATGACGGCGAGGCCGACAAGGGCCCGGCCGGCCGCGTCGTGCCCCTGCTGGAGTTCGGCCCGGCCACGGAGTCGCGGGGTGGCTCTTCAGGCGAACGCGGCCCCGACAGCGATTCCATCGAATGCCCCGAAGGAGCGTCGGCTGTCGTCCCGCAACTCGATTCTCAGTCGGGGGCACGGCGTGGGCCGGTTGCCGAATGGCTCCGCGACTCGCTGGACGACCTCCGGGCCTCGCGCGCCGGCGTCGTGCCCTTTCCCCAACGGCAGGCCAGTGCCCCCGCACCCGGCACCCGTCTCCTCGATCGGCTCCGCGCGGGAGATCGCCTGTTGGCGCGCGATCGCGGCCCTTCGAAGGAGGACAAGTCGCCCGCCGGCCAGGGCGTGGCGACATCCGCAGGGGGGTGGCCCGTGCCGACGACTTTGCTCAAGCAACTCGAGCAGCTTGCAAAAGCCGATGCCCCTGCTGCCTCCTGGGGGGAGAAGACGACGGCGGCGTTGCGGGCCGTCATCGCCACCACCGGGCCGGCCGATCCGGCTGCCACATCGCCGCTCACCGAGCTTGCCGTTCTCGTGGAGGAGGGGCTGAAGATCGCTCTGACCACCGACGATCCCACCGCCGCCGCCGTCATCCGCCGGGCCACACTCGCCACGCAGCGGCGCACGCTGGTCTGGCAGGGTGCGGCCACCGCGATGATCACCGCCGCCGATGCGACCGAGCCCGCTCCCCCCGCGGAGGCCGATTCGACTCGAGCCCACCGCGCCACGGTCGAAGCCCTCCTGGCGACCCTCGAGCGCTACGAATCGACTCCGACGCCGGCCGAGGGAACGCTGGCCATCGAGTCGATCGACGCTCTGGCCGAAAGCGGGATCACGAGCCTCGTCGATTTCGCCACCACCGTCCGGGATCACTACTCGGCAGCGAACGTCCGCGTCGCCGTTCACCAGAAGTTTTTGGAACGGGTGATGCCTCCGGCCAGGGTGACGACAGCGCCGGTTGACGACACCGTCCTCGGACGGCAGGTGCGCGGCACGAGTCGGGTCGAACAATCGACCGCCGTTCGCTTCAGTCCCGATGCCCGCGGGATCTCGCTGGTGCTCGAAGTCCGCGGCGACGTCGCCTCCCGAACGGTTACCGAGTCGGGCCCTGTCGCGCTGACGTCACGCGGCTCCTCGTCGTTCACCGTCCGCAAGCCGGTGAGCGTGGGAGGAACGGGCCTCCGACTCGGCCAGGCCACCGGCTCGGCGTCGTCTCGTTCGCAGTTGGCGGATATCCAGACGAGCTTCGACGGCGTTCCGATCATGCGGTCGCTCGTGCGGAACATCGCCCGCAACCAGCACGACGAGCATCTCCCTGAGGCCAATCGGGAAGTGATCGACAAGATCGTCGCCCGCGCCTGCCGGGAGGTCGACCAGCAGGTCGAGCCGCAACTCCTCGCCGCCGCGGAAAAGCTTCGCACCCAGGCATGGGGGCCGCTGGTGAAGCTGGGGCTCGAGCCGACCCCCGTGTCGCTCGAGACCCAGGATGGCATCGCCATGGCGAGACTGCGACTGGCCGGCGACGACCAACTGGCAGCCCACACGCCGCGGCCGCGGGCCCCCAACGGCTCGATGCTCTCGGTGCAGATCCACGAGTCGGCGATCAACAACGCCCTCGAGCGGCTCGCGCTCGCCGGCCGGCAGCTGCCGCTGGAAGATCTCATCCACCTCCTCTGCGAGCGGGCCGGCGTCGAGCCTCACATCCCCGACGAGCTCCCCGAGGACGTCGTGGTGACATTCGCCCGGGAACAGCCGCTGCGGGTGCAGTATCGGGACGGGCTGGTTCACATCCGCGTGGCGCTCGAGGCGATCGAAAGTGGCCGCCGCGGCTGGCACGACATCGTCGCCAGCGTCACCTACCGGCCGAAGGCCGACGATCCGCAGCTGTTCCTCGAGCGCGAGGGGCCGGTCCATCTCAGTGGCCCGGGGCACCAGGGGCGGGCCGAGATCGCGCTGCGGGCGGTGTTCGGAAAGATCTTCCCCAAGGAGCGTCCCCTGCCGTTGTTGCCGGAGGCGTTCGTCAGCAATCCCCAGCTCGCCGACATCAAGGTCCTCCAGGCGGTGAGCGCCGACGGCTGGCTGGCGATCTCGCTCGGCGAACTGCCCGAAGCGACGCCGCCGTCGCCGGCGAAGATCGCCGCCCCGCCCCCGTCTCCCGCCCGCCGCATCCTCAGGCGCTAATCGGTGGCCTCCCCGGCGGCCCTCCCCGGCAGCCTTGGACGGCTCCCGGGGAAGCACGCCCCACGGTTGAAACCTCGAGCGCGATGCGGGAAAAAAGACCTCCCGTGCAGCGGCTCCTCGAGTCGCTCGCTGCCCATCCCTCCCTCTCCGGACCCTCTCCATGACCGCCGCCACGCCGACGCGCACCGAGACCGACAGCATGGGGGCCGTTCAGGTCGCCTCCGATCGTTACTGGGGCGCTCAGACGGAACGCTCCCGCGACAACTTCAAGATCGGCGTCGACCGCTTCCAGTGGGGCAGGGCGGTGAAGAAGGCGCTCGGCATCCTCAAGAAATCGGCGGCGCTGGCCAACGGCGAGCTCGGTCAGCTTCCGGCCGACCGAGTGAAGCTCATCGTTCAGGCCGCCGACGAGGTGATCGCCGGGAAGCTCGACGACCATTTCCCGCTCGTCGTCTTCCAGACCGGCAGCGGCACGCAGTCGAACATGAACGCCAACGAGGTGATTTCCAACCGCGCCATCGAGATCGCCGGCGGCGCGATGGGCTCGAAGAAGCCGGTTCATCCCAACGACGACGTCAATCGCGGCCAGTCGTCGAACGACACCTTCCCGACCGCGATGCACATCGCCGCCGTTGAGGTGATCCACGACCGCCTCCTGCCGGCGGTGCGGCAGTTGCGCGACGTGTTTGCCGACCTCGAGCAGCGGACGGCCGACATCGTCAAGATCGGCCGCACCCACCTCCAGGATGCCACGCCGATCACCCTCGGCCAGGAGGTGTCGGCCTGGCGGGCGCAACTCGACGACCGGATGGCCGCCATCGAGCGGGCCCTCCCGGGCCTCTACGAACTGGCGATCGGCGGTACGGCCGTCGGCACCGGCCTCAATGCCCACCCGCAGTTTGGGAACGTGGCGGCGAAGTTCATCGCCCGCGAGACCGGCCATCCGTTCGTGTCGGCGGAGAACAAGTTTGCCGCGCTCTCGGCCCACGATGCCCTCGTCGATGTCAGCGCTGTCGAACGGAGCCTGGCGATGGCCCTGCTCAAGATCGCCAATGACATCCGCTGGCTCGCCTCGGGGCCGCGCTGCGGGATCGGCGAGATCTCGATCCCGGAGAACGAGCCGGGCAGTTCGATCATGCCGGGCAAGGTGAACCCGACGCAGTGCGAGGCGATGACGATGGTTTGCGTGCAGGTTTTCGGGAACGACGCCGCCGTCGCCTTCGCCGGCTCTCAGGGCAACTTCCAGCTCAATGTTTACAAGCCGGTCATGATCCACAACGTGCTTGAGTCAGCCGACCTGATGGCCGATGCCTGCGACTCGATGCGGATCCACTGTGCGGTCGGCATCGAGCCGAACCGCGCCCGCATCCGTCATCATCTCGACGAATCGCTGATGCTCGTTACGGCCCTCAACACCCACATCGGCTACGAGAAGGCGGCGAAGATCGCGAAGAAGGCCCATCTTGAGGGGACGAGCCTCAAAGCCGCTGCCGTCGCCTCCGGCTACGTCAGCGCCGAAGATTACGACCGCTGGGTGATTCCCGTGGAGATGACCCGCCCGCTGGCGACCTGACGTGCGGATCGATCGCCTCACCGGCCTCGATCGCCCGATGCACGCCCGGCTGCCGTACGGGCTTTGTCCACCGCATGGTTTCCGCCGCTGCCGAGGCCTCCGCAAGGCGGAGGCCCGCGGGCGCCCGGAGGTGCGACCGCCAGCCCGCCCGGCGAACCCTCGGCGTTCGCCGCGGCGGGCCAAAGCGGCACGGCCAGGGATGGCCGTGCCGCCGTGAAATCAGATAGCGGCGGCGGAGGTCTCGCCGGTGCGGATGCGCACCACCTCGGAGAGATCGGTGACGAAGATCTTGCCGTCGCCGACCTGCCCGGTGCGGGCGGTCGTCATGATCTTGTTGATCACGCCCTGGGCTTCCTCGTTGCTGACGACGACTTCGATCTTCACCTTGGGGAGGAAGTCGACGGAATACTCGGCGCCACGGTAGGTCTCCGTGTGCCCCTTCTGGCGGCCGAAGCCGCGAACCTCGGTGACGGTCATGCCGCGGACACCGGCGGCGTTGAGGGCATCCTTGACCTCTTCAAGCTTGAAGTGGCGGATGATGGCTTCGATCTTCTTCATGGCAGGGACTCCTGGACAGGATGTGTTGGTGTGGTCCTCGGGGCACCGATCCTTGAGACCGGCCCTCGGGAGACTTTTCATGCACTCGGCGTGCCAAGCAGTGAGGAAGACTTCTTTCCCGTGTTTCCGGCTTCGCAACCGCGTTCAGGAGTACCGAAGGGGGGCACGATCCGTCGCGCCGGTGGCACATCGCTCGTCTCGCTGCCGGCCCGATCACGCCCCAAAAGCCGATGGAAACAGGCCGATCCTACGGCTGTCACGCTGGCGTGGCGCGGTGTCGCGCCGATGAGACAGCCTGCCTGGGCAGGAGGGCCGTGGCTGGCAGCGGAGGAGGCGACTGCGATCAACCGACGAACTCGGCCGGGGCGGCATCGCCCCTCGGCTCTGGCGGTCGGCGGAAGCTCGCCCCATCGAGCGCGTGGGATTTCATCAGCCGGTAGAGCGTGCCACGGGGCAGGCGGGCCTCCCGGGCGGCGGCCGAGACGTCGCCGAGGTGACGGGTGAGGAGTTCGGTGAGATACGTGCGCTCGAAGCGGGCCACCTGTTCGGCCCGCTGGGCGAAGAAGCCGATCGCGCCCGCCTCGGCGCCAGCAGAACGGCCAGCCGCCGCGACGACGTCGTCGGGGAGATCGTCGACCCCCGCCATCGGTCCGCAGGCCATGGCGATCGCCCGGCGGACGACGTTTTGCAGTTCGCGGACGTTCCCCGGCCAATGGTAATTCTTCAACACCTGATAGGCATCGGTCGAAAGCCCGGCCACCGGCCTCCCCATCTCCTGGCCGGCGCGGTTGGCAAACCACTCCGCCAACAGGCCGATGTCGTCGCCGCGCACCCGCAGAGGGGGAAGATCGATCCTGACGACATTGATGCGGTAGAAGAGATCGCGGCGGAAGGCGCCCCGCTCCACCATCTCGTCGATCGGCCGCGATGTGGCGGCGACGACACGGACGTCGACGGCATTCTCCTGACGGGCACCGACACGGCGCACGCGACGCTCCTGGAGGACCCGGAGGAGCTTCGCCTGGAGCGGAAGGGGCAATTCCCCAACCTCGTCGAGGAACAACGTGCCGACGTCGGCAAACTCGATCAGCCCCATCCGGCGGGCATCGGCGCCGGTGAACGCGCCCCGCTCGTGGCCGAACAGTTCGCTCTCCAGCAGGGCGTCGGGGATCGCGCCGCAATCAACGGGCACGAACGGCCCCTGCGCCCTCCGGCTGCGCTGGTGGATCGCCCGCGCGACGAGTTCCTTGCCGGTCCCCGTCTCTCCGGTGACGAGGACGTCGACGTTGCTGGCCGCCACGCGCTCGATGACGGAATAGACCTGCCTCATCGGCGGACTCTCGCCGAGGAATCCCTCGAATGAATAGGGGCGTTCGACGACCCGGCGGAGCACCTCCTCGGCGTCGCGCTTGCGGCTCGTCGCCAGGAGCCTCACCAACGCGTCCTCGAGCCCCGTCTCGACCTGATCGAGCGCGAGGTAGTCGCACGGCCCCGCCTGGAGGCAGGACCGGGCGGCTTCGACCGACGGGTGCGGGTCAACGACGAGGAGGGGGAGACGGGGGTCGGCGCCACGGATGGCCTGGTGGAGAGCGTCGGCCGACTGCCCGCCGCGGATGGTGACGATGCCGAGATCCCAGGCGTCCCGGGAGAGGCTGTCGACCGCCTTGGCCAGTGACAACTCGAAGCGCAGCTCCATCGGCTGGAGCCTAGCCACGAGACGGGCATAGGGGAGGCCGGTCGCTCCGGCAGCATCGACGACGAGAATACGCGGCTGTCGCATGGCGAATGGGGACCGTCGTCCGGGGACCGCGGACAGCGCGGATCCGGAGATCCGCCGACCGCGACTGGAGGGGCCGGGCATTGGTCGCGCAGGCCGCCTGTCCCGCGCTCCAGCCTTGGAGTATGCAGGGCTTCGGGATGTGGGGCAAATGCCCCTCGTCTGCCGCCTGCCGACGGCGCCGGGCTCTGGTACATTCGTCGAAATAGAAGCCCTCTCCCGACCACCGGAGCTTTCCCTCGCATGCCGATCGATCCTTACGCTGCCTGCCCCGGGGGAACGGGGAAGAAGATCAAGTTCTGCTGTCAGGATCTCGTCGGCGAACTCGAGCAGGTCGAGCGGCTCCTCGAGGGTGAACAAGTGACCGCGGCCCTCGAACAGGTCGAGCGCCAACTCGCCAAGACCCCGGGGAGGGCCTGCCTCCTCGCCACCCGAACAAAGCTCCAACTCGCCACCCGGAAGTTCGTCGAGGCGGCGGCGGGATCGGCCGAGTTCCTCGCCGCGTTCCCCGCCAATCCCCTCGCCCTCGGGCAGGCGGCGGTGGCGGAGGCGATCAACAGCCGGGTCCAGGAGGCAGCCGGTCTTTTCGACAAGGCGCGGGAAACCGCCGGCAGCGAGATTGGCCCGGAGATGGAGCGGATCGCGGCGACCCTCGTGCAGGTGGCCGCGCAGACCGGCCACACCGGCTTCGCTCAGGGGATCGTCGAATGGCTCTCCGATGCCGGCATCGGGACCCCGGAGGACCGGCAGATGCTGGCCTCGGTGGTCGGTTCGGCGGGTGTCCCCTCGGCGCTGCGGGCCCGCGTTCCCTTCGAGAGTTGCCCGGAGGATTCTCCGTGGCGCTTCGAGTTTGACATCGGCCTCAAAGCGGCCCGCGAGTGGCGGCTCGGCAAGGCGCTGACAACGTTCCGGAGCCTGAAGAAACTGGCGGGGCAGAGCCCGGAACTGTTCACGAACCTCGCCCGGGTCTGTGAACTCCTCGCCCTCCCCTATGAAGCGGCCGAGGCATGGGCGACCGTGGCGAAGCTCCGCCACGCCGACCACGATACGGCTGTGGAGGCCACGGGCCGGGCGATGGCGCTGGAGACGGAGGCCGATCAGGATCGCTCCCCGGTCATTCCCCTGATCCGCGTCGCCGGGCCCCTGCCGGCGGAGGTCGCCTCCGGGGACGGCCTCGATCTCCTCGAAGACCGCTTCCGCAAAGATGGCCGACTCGAGCCTGCCCCCTTCGAACGATCGGAGTGGGTGTCGCGTGGGGCTGTCCCACCCCGTTCGGTGTGGAGGGTCTACGACGCCGGCATCGACGCCGCCACGCTGGGACGATTGCTGGCGACGCTTCTCGTCTTCGGCCGCCAAACCGACCGCGAGGCCGAATTGGTTCTCCAGGGCTTCCAGCCCGATGTTCAGGAGGCCGAGGGCGTCATTGCGGGGCTGACGACGGTCACGTTTGAACGCCTTCAGGACGGCGGAAAGCTCCCGTTGGCGACGCCGACGACCTGGCTCCTCTCCACCCAGTTCCGCATGGTGCCCCCCGCCGTTCCGACCGCCGGCACGCCGCCGGGGGAGTTGGGCCCGCTCGATCGCCTCCTCGATGGACAACGCGATGCTCTTTGGGCCCGCTTTGACGCCCTCTGGCCAGACACCCCCCTCCCGGAACTGCTCGGGAAAACACCCCGTCAGGCAATCGCCGACGGCGACCCCCGCGTCGAGGCGCTGATCGTCGAGGGGGAGGCGACCAGCCGCCGCCCCGACGCCACCTCGGCCTGGATCAGGATGCGGGAAAAGCTCGGCCTCCCGGCCGCCGCGCCAGTCGCCTCGGGCAACCCGCTCGAGGAGGTGCCGCCGATGCGCTGGCACCGCGTGGTCCTCGAGGGTCTCGACGCGGCCGAGCTGCGTGGGCTGTTCCTCATGGCGGCAGATGCCGGATTCGACCTTGCCGCCGAGCGGGCCGCCACGGCGATCCTCGCCCGCCCCGACGCGGCCCCGGAGGAACGCTGGGAGGCCCTCTCGTTCCTCGAGGAACGGGCCCAGGGGAGCGTCCGCAAGCTCGAGATCATCGCCGAATTGCGTGCGATCGTCGCCGAGCTCAAGGCCAACGACGGCATGATCGACGTCACCGAGTTGAGAATCCGCCTCCAGCGTGGCGATCAGACGGAGACGATGCGGCTCCTCGACCATCTCCGCCGCGAACACTCGCGCGACGCCCGGATCATGGAGGCGGTCGCGGAGGTCCTCATGGAGGCGGGCATTGATCTCCCCGGTCTGGCCGCGGCCCGGGCCGGCGGCGGCGCCGCGACAGCGCTCGGTGGCTCCGGATCGCCCGGCGCGGGGGCCGCGCAGGCGGCGCCTGCGGGTGGGATCTGGACCCCGGGAGGTGGCGGGCAGGCCGCTCCCCAAGGGGAGAAGAAGGCCATCTGGACCCCCGGCAGCTGACATGGACGGCGAGGTCTTGGCGATGGGGCGGGCCATCGAACTGGCTCGCCGCGGTGAAGGATTCGTGGAACCGAATCCCCAGGTCGGCGCGGTCGTGCTTGCGGCCGACGGCCGCGTCGTCGGCGAGGGATGGCACGCCCGCTACGGTGGCCCGCACGCCGAAGTCGTGGCGCTCGAGGCCGCTGGTGAGTCGGCCTGCGGTGGCACGCTCGTAGTGACGCTCGAGCCCTGCTGCCACCACGGCAAGACTCCCCCCTGCACCGATGCGGTGATCGCGGCGGGGATCCGTCGGGTGGTTGTCGGCGCGGGCGACCCCTTCCCGGCGGTTGCCGGCAGCGGGATCGCGAGTCTGCGTGCCGCCGGCATCGCGGTCGAGAGTGGGATTCTGTCAGCCCAGGCCGAGCGCCTCACCGCGCCGTTTCGCCGCCTCGTCACCTCGGGCCGACCGTGGGTGATCGCCAAGTGGGCGATGAGTCTCGATGGTCGGATCGCGGCAGCCAGCGGGGCCTCGAACTGGATCTCGGGAGAGGCGTCGCGGAGCGTCGTTCATGAGCTTCGCGGCCGGATGGACGCCATCCTCGTCGGCATCGGCACCGCTCTGGCCGACGATCCGCTCCTCACGGCCAGGCCTCCAGGACGCCGCGTGCCGCTCCGGGTGGTGGTCGACTCCACGGCCCGGCTTCCTCCAGGGAGCCGACTCGTTCAAACGGCCCGCGAGGTGCCGATCCTTGTCGCCGTCGGCCCAGATGCCCCGGAGCACCGGGTGGCGACGCTCCGTTCGCTCGGGTGCCGGATCTGGCGCGGCGGGGAGACCGACCGCGAGGCACGCCTAGCGTCGCTCTTGGGGCACCTCGGCGGGCAACGACTCACCAACCTCCTCGTCGAAGGGGGCTCCGGGATCTTTGGGAGCCTCCGCGACGGCGGCCTCATAGACGAAGCATGGGCCTTCGTGGCCCCGAAGCTCATCGGCGGGGAGCGATCACCGGCCGCCATCGGCGGAGAAGGGGCCTGGATCGTCGACAAGGCCCATCGGATCGTCGTCGAGGCCATGACTCCCCTCGGCGACGATCTCCTCATCCGCGGCCTCGTGATGCCGGCCGGGGCCTGATCTCCTCTGGCTCCCCGGGCGAGCACGCCGGTCAGGGCTTGGTCGCGACCGCCTGGATCCCCTGAAGGGCGAGGAGATCGCGGACGGCCGCCTCCACCTCCGCTTGCTTGGCCGCGGCTTCAGCCTCGATGGCGGCGACGGCCGCGGCCGCCCCTTCGACCACCTTCGCCGCCTCGACAAGTGGGCCGTCCATCTCGGCTGCCGCCGCGATCAGCGCCGGCATCTCAGCCTGCCGCTTCTCCATCACCGCCACCGTCTCGGCCGCCTGCTTCTCCCAGCCGGCCCGTTCGATGGCCAGAGCCTCCATCCCCTCCCGCATTCCCTTCACCTGCGCCGCTTTCGCGGCCAAAGTGTCGATGAGGAGTTTGTGGGCGGCGGCGAGTTCGGCATCGCCTGCGATGACATCGAGGGCGGCCTTTGCCTGAGTGGCAGCCTGTTCGAGCATCCCCGTGGCCTTCGTGATCGTGTCGATGGTTCCCTGCTGGGCGACGATCTCCTGCTGGCGCTTGGCAATCCTCTCCTGGAGCGACGCGTGTTCGCCGGCCGCCGCGGCAAGGGCCGCGGAGAGTGCTTCGACGGCCTTCAGCCGTTCCCCCTTCTGCGCCTCGATCCCGCGGCGGGCCTGTTCGTCGCCGGCCATCTTGGCGCGGATCTCGGCGGCCTTCGTCTCCACTTCCCGAACAGCCTCCTCCCGCGCGGCTACCACGCCGGTGAGTTCGGCGTGCTTTTGGACGAAGGCCTGCTCCCCCTGCCAACGGGCCAGATCGGCCCGGGCAGTGTCGAGCTGCGTCGAGAGTTCCGCGACCTTTGTCGCCGCCGCAGCAGCCGCGGTCTTCAGGGCCTCGAGGCCGGGCGTCATTTCGGCGACCTTCGCAGCCATCTGGTCGGCAACGGCCTTGGCCTGATCACGCTGGGCGGCCGTCTCGGTGAGCTTCTTTTCACCGTCTGCCATGCGGGTGGCAGAGGCCATCAGTTCCGCCTCGCGGGCCGCAATCGCCTCCCGCTGGAGCCGGAGTTGCTCCCCCACCTGCGCCATCGACTGCTTCGCCCCCTCGTCGGCCGGATTCTGCGCGACGGCCGCGAGCGACTTCGCCTGGACCTCGACGAGCGGAGCGAGGTCGCGGGCCGCGGCCACCGCGGCGTCGGTGGCAACCGTGTACGCCGCGGCCGCCTCTGTCTTTCCCACCATCGCCGCGTCGAACCCCTTCTGCATCTCGGCCAGTTGCGTGTCAGCCCCCACCTTCCCCTGCATCAGGCCATCGTAGGCCTGTTGCATGCCGGCAAGCTGGCTGGCGACCTCCGCGGCCGCGACCTTCGCCGGCTCGATGGCCGGGGCGCGCTCAGCCACGGCCTTGTCGGCCGCGGCGATCCGCGCGGCGATCGGCTCGGGGTTGCTGGTGATACCGGCGAGACGGACTCCTTCGGTCGCTTTCCAAACGCGAACCTCCCCCGTCCAATCGCCGACGATCACCGAGTCGGTCTCGTCACAGAAGGAGATGGCCAGACCGAGATCCGCACAGGCATCGAAGGCTTTTTGCTGGTTGCCGTCCTGGGCCCAGATCTTCGGCTGTTTGTCGCGGCCGATGCTGACAATCCTCCCGTCACGGGTGAACTCGAGCGCCGCGACACCCCCCCCGTGGGCGTTCCAGCTCTTCACCTGGCCGCCGTTCTCCATCTCCCAGAGGCGGATCGTGCCGTCCTCGCTGCCAGTGGCGAGGAGATTGGAATCGCCCCGCCACGACACGGCCGTGATCGCCGCGGTGTGGCCGGCGAGCGTGAGGTAATCGCGTCCCGTTCCCGATTCCCACACCATCACGCCCCCGTTGCGGTCACCGGTGGCCAGAAGTACTCCGTCGGGGCTGAAACCGACCGCCGTCACCCAGTCGGTGTGCTTCTTCATCTCCTGAAGCCGCTCGCCGGTCTCGGTCGAGTAGATCCGCACGACTTTTTGCGGACCGCCGAGGGCCACGAGACGATGGTCGGAGCTGATGTCGGCCGCGAGCACGGTGTCGAGTTCGTCGCCGATCTCCATGACGCGGCGGCCACTGTCGACACTCCACACCACCACCTTGCCACTCGCCCCGCCCCGACCGCCGCCGGCAAGGACGAGGCTGCCATTGCGGCTGAACTGGAGCACCTGCGGCCGCCCTTCCGGGAAGGGGAGGACGCCGGCGAGTTCGCGTGTGTCGGTGCGATAGAGGAGCACCTGCTTCTGGCCGCAGACGGCCGCAAGCGGCGCCCAGGGGCTCGTGGCAATCGACGTGCAGGCGTTGAGCGAGCGGGTGTGGATGGCGGGTTCGAGGGGGATGTGGGCCGGGAGGGGGACCGTCGCCGGACGCTCGGTCGGCGCGGTATCCATGGCGAGGTTGAACTTCTTCTTTTTCGGCGCCGCTGCCTTGCTCCCCTTGTTCTCGAGGATCCCGCCGTCGATCCAGCGCTTGAGAACGGCTTGTTCCTCCTCTGGAATCGGCGGGGAATCGGGGGGCATCTTCGGCTCGTCTTCCTGCGTGACGAGCCGGTAGAGATAGCTCGCCGACGCGTCGCCGGGCTCGATCGATCCGCCCGACCCGCCCCCTGCCATCAGTCCGGTGTACGTGGTGATGTCGAGCCCACCCGCCTTCTTGTCGGGGTTGTGGCAGCTCCCGCACCGCTGACGGAGAACCGGCAGGACATTGTCGTCGAACGTCACAGCCTCGTCGGCCGACGCGGCCCGGCCGGGGAGGAACGCTGCCCCGAAGATGACGGCCGTCAGAAGAGGAAAACGCGAAGTGATCATGATTGGGGTCTCGGGCACGCAGACGTCAGATCAGTCAGATCAATGGTTGAAGACGAACTCGCGGGAATTGAGGATCGCCCAGAATCCATCCTCGAGGGCCTGCAGCGGGTTTGGATCCTCGCGGACGATTCCCAGCATCGCCTCCTTCTCCTTCTCCGTCGGCAGACGGGTGAGGCTCCGTCGATAGATTTCATCGATGATCGCTTCGGGAGGCTGCCCGGCATCGAGGAGCCGCTTGATGAGCCCCCCCTGCTGGATCTTCCCCTGGATGGTGTCGCCGTTGAGGAGGTGAAGCGCTTGCGACAGATTCGGCTCCATCTTCACCTCGCACGAGCAAACCGTCCCACGGGTGGCGCGGCCGAAAGTGGTGAGGAAGTAGGTCGAGGTGTTGCCGTCGGCGATCTGCACCGCCCGCGCACCGATTGGAAGCCCGGAGAACTTGTTCTTCGTATCGGTGACGCCCGTCACCATGTCAAGGAGCACCTCGGCTCGCACCCGCCGCAGGAGGGCGTGGGAGAAGTTACGCTCATCGGTGGCGTTGGATTCGTTCGTCTTCGTGGAGAGCTGGTAGGTCCGTGACGTGCAGATGTCGCGAACGAGCTTCTTGAAGTCGTACTTGTAGTCGACGAACCGCCGGGCGAGTTCCTCGAGGAGCTCTTTGTTGACCGGAGGATTGCTGACGCGGACATCGTCGACGTCATTGATGAGCCCGGGGCCGAAGAAGTGGGCCCAGACGAGGTTCACGAGATTTTGCGAGAAGAACGTGTTGTTGGGCCCGGTCAGCCAGGCCGCCATCACTTCACGCCGATCCTTGCCGGTCAAGTCGGGCGTGTCGCCGCCGAGAAACTTCGGCGCGATCACCCGGCCGCCGACGGGATGCTTCACATCCCCTCCGCCGGAATTGAAGACGATCGTCTCACGGGGATCCTCGCCGGGCTTGCGGCCGATCTGGGCGAAGAAGTTGGCGAAGCCGTAGTAGTCATCCATCGTCCAGCGGTCGAACGGATGATTGTGGCACTGGGCGCACTGGATCCGCATCCCCATGAAAACCTGGGCGACGTTTTCGGAGACTTTCAGCGTATCCGTCTCATTTTGGTAGTAGTTCGTCGCGGCGCTCGAGAACGTCCCTCCCTTGGCCGAGAGGAGATCCCGCACCAACTGGTCGATCGGGACGTTTCCCTGGATCTGCTGCTGGAGCCAGTTGTAGTAGAGGAGCATCGCCTTGTAGCTGATCTGCTGCGAGGTGCGGATCATGAGCAGCTCCGACCACTTCATCACCCACATCTCGACGAACTCCTTCCGCTCGAGGAGCGAGTCGACGAGGTGTTCCCGCTTGGCCGGATCGGCGCTCGCGAGGAACGACTGCAGCTCGTCGGTCGTCGGGAGCGTGCCGCAGATGTCGAGGCTGACGCGGCGGATGAATTCGTCGTCGCTGCACAGCTCTGACGGGTTGATGCGGAGCTTGAGGAGCTTCGCGTTCACGAGTTGGTCGACGTAGTTGTTGGCCGGCGGATTCGACCACTGAAACACGAGCCCCTTCGGCAGTACGATGACGTGCGAGCCGACGGTGTGCGTGTCGTAGCGGGCCATGATGAAGGCCTCGCCCCGGTTCTTGGCGGTCATCGTTCCGTCTTGAACGATCACGGCCGAGTTGTCGTTGTTGCTCGAGAACACCGTGAGATTCGTCACGTCGCGGTCGGTGCCGTCGGCGTACTTGGCGCGGACGATGAACTTCTGTGTCGCTCCCTCGCCGTCGAGAACCGCGGTCGGCGGATCGATCTCAACCTTGACCACCGCCGGCACAGGGCCTGGATCGTTGGCCGCGCCCGCCTCGAGCCAGCGGACGAGCGTGGTGTAGTATTCGTCTCCCTTCTTGATCTTCCCGCCGCCACTGTGGGGCACGGCGTTGATCGACTTCTCCATCAGCAGGCTTTCCTCGGCGATGGCCAGATTGAGCCGGCGGCCGGAGAACTCCCGCGTGAGGCGGTGGTGATCGCCGTCGGGATCAAACCCGAACAGCGACAGCCGGAAGCCGTCCTTGCCCCGGGCGGCACCGTGACAACTCCCGGTGTTGCAGCCGGCACGCATGAACACCGGCATGATGTCGAGCCTGAAGCTCAAGGGGGGATCCTCCCCGGCCCGCTCGACGTGCACCGGAACCGCGAGCGACTTCTCGCCGACGGCCACCTTGAGCGTCGTGTCGCCGTCAGCAAGGGGACGGAGCATTCCCCCTTCGACCGCAACGCGATCAGGGTGCTCGACTACGAACGTCGCCTGACCCGTGACATCGCGCGTCACGCCGTCGGCCGATGTCGCCTGGACGATCACCGACTGCCGATCGCGGCAGGTGGTGAGATGGACTGAGGTTGGATAGACGGCAAGGGTCTCGCCAACAGCCAGCGGGGCGACCGGTTCCTCAGCGCGGATTCCGGGCACGGAGGGGCAGGCCGCCACGAGGAGCAGCGCCCCCAAGACCGGAATAAACCGATCACGAACCAGGACGAGGCGGGGCATTGAGGCGATCACGATGGACCTCGCAGGATGGAGGGGCCAGATGCAGGGCGAAGGCCGGGGCTTGGCAGGAACGTCGTCACTTGGCGGGGCGTCGTCACTTGAAAGGGCGTCGTCACTTGAAAGGGCGTCGTCACTTGAAAGGGCGTCGTCACTTGAAAGGGCGTCGTCACTTGGCAGCAGGTGCTGCCGGCTTCCCCTGAAGCCTGAGTTTCTCGAGCCTCGAGAGGGGCTTCTCCGGTACCGGGGACGGGGCAGCGGGAGCAGCAGGCGCAGCAGTTGCGTCGGGCGTCGGGGCCGGCTCCGGAGGAGCCGGCGGGGGTGCGGTCGGCGCGGCGACCTGAATCTCTACCCCACCGCCGCGCATTGCGACTGGCTCTCCAGCGACGGTCGCCACCATCTCGACAAACGGCGTCTTGTGATTGCCGACAGGCGTCTTGTCGGAGGTCTTCACTTGGAACACGAGCTCGGTCGTGTCCTTCGTGAACTTGAGCTCCTCCGCCGAAGTCTCCGGCGGCAGCCCCTGAAGCCGAGCCGTCGCTTCCCCTTCGAACGGCACCTTCTGCTCGAACGTGCAGACAACCTGGGCGACCTGCCCTTGCTCGCACGACGCTCGGGCGAGCGTGGCGACGGTGTACGGGTCGACGACCTCGAGTGTCGCCAACTGCGACGCCGCCCACGCCGGCCCGCCCGCATCCGCCTGGGCGATGCAGTAAACGGGCCAGATCCCCAGAGCGGCATTGCCATCGGCATTGAGCGTGTAAAGGCCTTCGGTCTGATCGGCCGGGATCGTGATGCTCGGCCCCGCCCCGATGCCGGGCGAGCGGAACGGGAACTCAACCGTGACTGGCTGCGCGAATCCCTCGCCCCGCCTCACCACCACTTTGAGATTCATGGTGCCGTTGCGGGCCAGCGGCGCCTTCGGCTGCACGATCTCGAGGTGGAAAGGCAATGGCTCGACGACCGCCGTCGCGAGCTTGTCAACCTTCGCTCCATAGTAGACGGCGTTGTTCGGCTGCCCGAGAACGAAGTCGGCAAAGTTCTCGAAGGCTCCCCGCACCTTGACGTTGTCATCCTTGGGACGAGCTTCGAGCGACATGAAGCCCCCCGCCAGCGGCGCGTCGGCGGTGGCCTCAAAGACCACCGGCATCTGCGACACCGCCCCCGGCATCTCGCGGAACACGGCCGTGATTCCGGCCGGAAGCGCCCCGGGCTCGAGGATCAGATCACCGCCGAAGTTCGTCCGGGCCGCATTGACGAGCACCGCATATCGATTGCCGCGCGGCACCATGATCTGTTGACGGGTCTGCGAATACCGATCGACCCGCGGGATCGAAAGCGTCAGCGACGGCGTCACTGGCTGGAGTTCGACGCGGTAGACGAAATCGGGGCGCCCGCGACCGAGGTGATCGGTGACACGGATGACGTACTGCCCGTCCTCCGGCACCTCAAACCTGAGGTAGGAATCGGGCCCCCTGGAATCGTCGTTGCCGGCGATCCCCGCGCCATCTGCCCGGAGGATGTTGACGACGGGATCGAGACCGCTGCGGATCCGCCGCGCGAAACATTCGACTTCGAACACCTGCCCCTTGGTGGCCGCGAACCGGAAGCAATCGACGTCGCCGTCCGTGCCGACGATGCCATTGAAGGCAAGCGTCGACTCCCCGGTGGTCGCCTCAGCCGGGGCGTTGTTCGGCTCAACCTCGAGAAGATTGCCCTGCGGGGTGATTCGGAACGGGATCGAGGAGGGGCAGATCCCGCTTACGTCCTTGGCAAAGAGGGGGAGGACGGCTCCCGTCGCCGGCACGGCCACTTCCTGCATGATCGGCCCGGCGGCATCGCCGAGGAATGTCACCGACACCGCTTCCCCTGCCTTGCCCCCCGCAGGGTAGACGGCCGTGGGACGGGGAAACGTACCGATATGGAGGCGGTAGCGGCAGTTGCCGTCGCCGGCATAACTCGTCTCCCGCACCTGCACGTAGTACGTCCCCTCCTCGGGGGCAACAAAGCTGAGCACGCCATCCTGCTGCGCCACTGGCGAATCATCCGCCGTCGCCACTTCGAACCGCTTCGAGTCGAGGATCGACACCGCCGGATCGAAGAGGTAGCTCCCCAGGCGGAGGGCCTCGACATCGACTCCGAGCCGCTGCCCCTTGGCGAGCTTCACCGTGTAGAGATCGACATCCTCGTTCTCCACCACGCCGTGGACGGTGACGTTGAGGTCGAGGGCCTGCGCTTCCTGGAGCGAGCCGTTGGGCTCCTTCTCGTCGGCGACCGGCAGGGCACCGATGCGAATCGGGCGGAAGTCGGAGATCCCAGACTTACAACGGATCTGGAGCAGTTGCTCCCCGAGCGGGTAGTCGTCGGGGACGAAGACCGTGGCCTTGATCGTGTTGTCGTCAACGGGCGTGATCGCGCGGACTACCAGCGGCGTGGCCACCGGCAGCCCGACCGGTGCGTGGAAGAGGATCTCTTCTGCATCCTTGAGCCGCGCACCCTGGAGCGTCAGTTCGCGCTCGCCGCCCCGCTGCACCCCGCGAGGCAGGATGATGCTCAACTGTGGATAGGACGCGACGGCCACATTCGCTGCTGCTGCGGCGCCGACCGCCGCCAGCATCGCCACCACCAGTCCCCTCACCGACAATCGGGACCGACAGGCATGAGGCATCGTTTTCCGGGCGGAACGAAGTCCGCCGCTGCTCCTGAGGTGCGGGCGGCAAGGGCCGTTTCAAACATGGCGGGTCGCCGCTGAGGCCTTGGCCCATGGGACGACCGCCCAACACAGCGATCGGACGCCAGGCGTCGGCCGGTGAACGACCGAGCCTGGGACGTCAGGCAATCAGCCCCTGGCGAACCTTTCCGCCGTCGACAATTTCGATCGGGCGGTCGCCGGGAGCCATCAGCTCCTTGTCGGCCACGATGCCCAGCCTGTCATAGATCGTGGTGGCCCAATCCTCCACGGTGAGCGGATCGTCTTCCGGTTCGCTCGCGGTGGCGTTGCTCGAGCCGTAGACGATGCCCTGCTTGAGGCCGCCACCGGCCATGACGACGCTGAACACCTTCGGCCAGTGGTCGCGGCCGGCGGTGGCGTTGATCTTTGGCGTCCGCCCGAACTCCGAGCAGACGCAGACGAGCGTCGTCGCGAGCAGGCCGGTCCGGTCCAGATCGCGGATCAGCGACGCGAAGCCCTGATCGAAGGCGGGCAACTGCCCCTTCATCGAGCCGGCGATGTTGTCGTGCATGTCCCAGCCGCCGTAGGTCATGGTGACAAACCGCACGCCCGACTCCACCAACCGGCGGGAGAGGAGCATCCGCATCCCGGCCTGATTGCGGCCGTACTCGTCCTTGATCGCGTCCGATTCCTTCGTCATGTCGAAGGCCTCGCGGGCCTTATCGGAGCTGATCATGCTGTAGGCACGGTCGTAGAAGGTGTCGAGCGCGTCGAGCGAGTCGCTCTTTTCCTTCTCGCGGAAGTGCTCGTTGACCACGTCGAGCATCCGCCGCCGCTTGTCGAATCGGGGGACGTCGACGCCGCTCGGCAGGCTCAAGTCCTTGACCTGAAAATTGCCGTCGGCCGGGTCGCTCCCGAGGCTGAAGCCGGCGTACGAGGAGCTGAGATAGCCCGTCCCGGCAAATTCGTTGGGCTGATTGGGGATGCAGACGTACGGGGGGAGATTGTGGCGGGGACCAAACTCGTGGGCCACCACCGATCCCATGCTCGGGTACTGCAGCGCCGGGCTCGGCCGGTAGCCGGTGAACATGTTGTGGGTGCCGCGCTCGTGGGCCGCTTCGCCGTGGGTCATCGAGCGGCAGATGGCGAGTTTGTTGGCCACCTTGGCGGTGTGGGGGAGAAGCTCACCCATCCGAATACCCGACACATTCGTCTCGATGCTCCCCAGCGGCCCGCGGTATTCGACTGGGGCGAACGGCTTGGGATCGAACGTCTCCTGATGGGCCATGCCACCGGGCAGGAAGATGCAGATCACCGACTTCGCCGTACCCTCGTGGCTGGCGTAGTTCTTGATGTCGCCCCGCGCCTGCTGCATGCGGAAGAAATCGCCGAGAGAGAGGCCGAGGCCCCCGACAACGCCCACCGAGAGAAACCCACGCCGGGCGATTTCGTTACCAGTGCACTTCATGGACGCCGACTCCTCTTGACTGCGGTACCGCGAATCAAACGGAATTGTGACACCCATGTTCGGGGATGTCGAGCGCCTACCCCCTCTTTGGTTGGACGAGCCCCCGCTGGTGGGCCCGTCACAAAACCCCGGCATGCCGCCGCAAAAGCTTTGCAGACAACGACTTAAGAGCCATCGGCACGAGCGCCGCGGGGCGATCGTGCCGATGGAGATTGAGTTTTACCGCGAGGAGATTTTGACCGCTTCCCCGGACTACCGCTCCGCAGGGAGGTCGCGGATCACGTTTCGCCAGTGGGTGACGGTGGCGTCGGAGCGGGTGGATGCCTCTCCCGCGGTGACCCGGAGGCAACGCAGTGCATCGAGCACCACCCCGGTGTGAAGGAGGATGTCGCGCATCCGGTCATCGTCGCCATCCGGCCCGATGGTCGCGTCGCCATCGACGAATCCATTCCGCTGCTGGAGGACGCCGACCCTGGCGATGTATTCGACCCACGGCTCGAGCAGATCGACAAACCCGGCCACGTCGGCGGCGGCCGCGGCCGCCAGCGGCTCCTCGAACCGGGAAAGCTCCGATCCCGTCGACTGCGTGGTCCGGACGAGCATCCGCGTCGCCTGCTTCGGCAGCAGGCTGAACACGGCGACATCCTCGCCGATGCCGATCGTTGGCTCGATCTGGTCGTCGAGACCAGCCTGGGGCACCGCGAACGTCCAGAGGGCACCCCCGTCGATCTTCGACTTGGAAGGCTCGGGGATCCGATAGCCCTCCGGCACCGACTCCGGATTGAGCGTGCGGATCTCCTCGACAAGATCATCGGCGAGGGCGAACAGGTCGGAGAGCCCCTCACGGAAGAGCTTCGGGTCGTCGAGCTTCACGGCAAACGCCGGGGCGACGATCGGCAACGGCTCCGCGGAGGCCGGGATCGATTTCTGCAGCCGCTTCGCCTTCTCCTTGCCGTCGACCACAAAGGCCGCCTGCCCGTCGGCCACCGCCGGGAGGATCTTCGTCCGCAGCGTCGCCACAAGCCGTTCGGCAAGGGGCACAAGTTGCTGGCTGGCCTGCTCAAACCGCTCCCGGTCGTCCTCGTCGGCCTTGACGAGGAGATTCTTCCGGAAGAACGACCACGCCATGTTCCCCCAGTCGACGAAATCGTCGAACTGACCGGGGGGCGTCTTGGCCCGAGTGACGATCGAGAGGAGCGGCGATCCCCCGGTGTGGCCGAGCAGGTCGAGCCGCTTTGAACCATCGAGAACGCCATTGCGCGTCCAATCCCAGCCATACCCCTCATAACCTTGGTCGGTGAGGAACGAGTAGCCGAGGGCCGGGCCGGGAATCGGCAGACGCCGCTTGTAGCCGGCCGCCATCTTCCCGAGCATCTCCCGAGCCTCGAGGGCGGCACCTTCAGGAAGGTCAGCCGAGTCAGCCAGCGTGTCGGAGAGCGCGGCGAGCTGTTCGAGATCGGCCGCGGAGGGGGCGGCAGCCCGGGCGAGGGCCTCGCTGACATAGGAGATGCCAGTGATCCGTGCGTCACGGTGCTCGCGGAGCGGCTCGAAAGGCTTTGTCGACGCCAAGCCTTCTTCCCCGGCCCCCGCAACCACGAGCTTCCCGAGGTGATCAGCGGAATCGCCGATCGAGAGGATCACCCGATCGCCAATCAGCCCGATGGCGATGACGAGGTCGAGCTCCTGGAGCTTGCGGCGCACCTTGTCGAGATCGCCATCGTCAATCCCGTCTTGATCCTGAAGCACCTGCCCCCAGGGGACGAGACCACCGTCGATCGTCAGCGTCACCACCTCGCCGCCGGCAACCTCTTTACGATCAAGCGCGTCGGCAAAGGCGGGATTGGTCTGCGTGATGAGCTTGAGGAGAACCTCGATCCGCTTGATCTGCGACGTGGCCACCGCGGGCTTACCGGTCTTGAAGCCCCACACGAGGTCGGGGACGACGATCTTGTCGGCATTGTCGGCGATTGCCTGGAGGACCATCCGCGCCGTCAGCTGATCGCCCGTCCCGGCGGTGCGGAGCTCAAACTCCTCGATCTCGGCCACCTGACGCCGCACCGGCACGACCTTCAGGCCGCGGTCGACCGACGACCCGTCGTCGTCGTC
>Ga0164294_10000822_pt1 | contig 29492 bp, 38 predicted proteins | sample GEODES005metaG_FD_111479 | JGI IMG/M metagenome (GOLD analysis project Ga0164294, IMG submission 111479) | Oligotrophic lake water microbial communities from Sparkling Lake, Wisconsin, USA - GEODES005 metaG | ecosystem: Environmental > Aquatic > Freshwater > Lake | place: USA: Sparkling Lake...
GTGCATGTACCAACTGAGATCGCCGGTGGTCGCCTCGACGCCATCGCCGCGCCGAAACAGCCAGAAGCGCTCGCCGTCGGCCGTTTCGACCTGAAAATAGTCGCGCACCGCCCAACGCTCGCGGGCGTTGCGCCACCACTCGCCGTGTATACGCTCGGGCCCGTCGCCCGCCGTCACCTGATAGGATTTGCCCCGCCAAGCGAAGCGCCGCGGCGGATGATCGGGCAAAAGCGCGACGACGCTGGAAAGCGGCTCGGGATGGCCGAGCAAGCGGATTGGCCGCCGCCAACCTGGCCAGCCTTTGCAATCGGCGAGCGGGCCAGAACGGCGGACGGCGCGCTCGGGCACGTCACTCTCGACGGCGCTCATCCGAAACAGCCCGCGCTCGCCGACCCGACCGGCGAGCTGATCGACGAGCGGTGCGATGTCGGGCGCTTGCGTTCGATCGCCGAGCGCGGCCTCGATCTCGGTAGGCGCGAGTTCCTCAACGCGCGTTGCCACCAGGCTCATGGCTTCGATGCCGAGCGCCGGCTCGATGCCTTCCACCCGCATCGTCAGCATGCGTTTAAGATGGCGCGCATCCCGCGTCGCTTTGGCGGTGCCGAGACCGATCCGCTGTTCGACGCTATCGACGCGCTCGCAGATGAGCAGAAGGGTTCGAGCGCCCCGCCCGCGTTCTTGAAGAACGCCTACCAAATCATCGACTAGATCGCCGATCACCTGGGCAATCGCCTCGGCGGTGCTGATCGGTTCGAGCAGACGACGTTCGACGCGCGGCGTCTCGAACGGCACCACGGGCACGATCGGTTCGGCGATCAGTCCTCGGGCCTGGTCGAGGCGGGTAACGGTCGCCAATCCCAGTCGGCGGGCAAGCGGCCCGCGCGGCATCGGATAGAGATCGCGGATTCGCTCCAGACCAAAGCGCGCCGCAGCGGTAATCGCGTCGGGCGTCAAACGCAGCGCCGAGAGTGGCAGATCGGCGATGGCACTAGTCTCATCACCAGGACGCAGCACAGCGATCGTCTGCCCGCTATAGCGCGCCAGCGCGTGGGCCGCACCGGGCGTACCGGCGATGGCGATGCTTGCCGTGAATCCCAACCGGTCGAGATAGCGAAGCAGCCGCCGACAAAAGCGCGTCTCGCCGCCAAACAGATGCGTCGTACCGCTTAGATCCAGCCAAAGGCCGTCGATGCCAGCCGCGCTCGCCGTTGGCGTCCAATGCCGGACCGCGTGGAGCGCGAGCCGATCGAGAAAAGCGCCGTCTCCGGCCGGATCGGCGTCACGCACCTGCAGATCGGTGACGAGCGCACGGGCATGGGCGGCCGCCATGCCAGGATGAAGGCCCAGCTCGCGGGCTGCGGGACAAGCAGCGGTGACCAACTCTCGCTGGCCGGTACGCTCGATCAGCACCGTAGCTGGACGCACTGACTGCAATGTCGGCGATGGCCAGCGGGACGTGCCAGCGTACCCGCCTTCATCGGGCGGCATCGCCTTGAACGGATGCTCGGCAGTCTCGCTGCGCCGCCCCATCTCGCGCATGGTTGGCCGCTGATGTGCAGGCAGCGCGTCAATCTCGGCGTGCGTCGGCTTGGTCGCTAGTCCACCATCCCGCGCCCAGCGAGCACCCGGCCGCCAGCCACCGCCGCGCGGCACCGAGCATACGCCCGGGTCGTCATCAATGGGCGGCGGGATGCGTGGCGCGGTTGAGAGAGCGCGTCGCTCAGGCGGCGAGGCTGGCCGCTCCATCCGCCGCAACCGCTCGATCGGCAGTTGCGGCAGGTAGAGCGAGGCGACCCTGATCATCGCAGGCCTCGAGCTGGAGGGAGAAGGGATTGCCGTTGCGCTGGCGAACGAGCTCGACCGACCAGCGGGCCCGGCCAACGCCTGCGTAGGGCAAGCGCTCCGAAGGAGCGCAACCGACCCGCCAGCGCGTCATCGCAGACGAGGGCTGTTCGAGCGGGCATCGATCGCGCGATCGGTGGCGGCGATAGAGCAGCATTGGCGTGCCACCGTCGGTCGCTGCGAGTTGAAGGCGTCGCGTGGCGGTCTGATCGGCCGCCTTAACCTCGGCGATCACGCAGGCGAGCGAGCCATCGCGCAATCCGTCCTCAGCGAGCGCGAGTATTTCGCTGTCCTTGCGACCCTGCGCATAGAGCAGGCGATCGGGGCCCAGCCCGACTTGCTCCAACCCTGGAGCGTAAAGATCAAACCGGCCGAGCGCCCACAGCACCGGTGAGCCCGGCTGCCTCGCGAACCGGGCAGCTATCCCAGCGACGAACAAGGTCGCTGCGGCATCATCGCTAAGCGATGATGATGCAGCCGCCATTTCATGCAGCGCCGCCCCATCGAGACCGCCATCGGCAAGCCGATCATCGACCTCTACGACACCAAACGGCAGGCTCGGGCCGCGCTTCGCCTGAAGCTGCGACAACTGCTCGCGCAGCGTCGAAAGCTCCTTTGTTCCCGGACGTGGGGCAATTTTGGCATGAACCAACATGAAACATCAACGACTCAGAGGTCCATTTATGTTCACGTCGAAACCGAGATTAGTCAAGCGCATGAATCGGGCGCCGTGACGGACACCTTACTTTCCGAGAACCCCCGGGTTCATCATTGGAGGCGAATAGGGTCGGATCGATCCGGTGAAGATGCCGGCCTTGATAGCAGGATCAGCGGCAAGGATCAGGTTGGCCTCCGCCTGATCGGACGCAGTGAGCAGAACAAGGCCGCCATCTTCACCCAACGGCCCCGCGGTTGCGACCCGGCCGCTTTTGAACAGAGCCATCCAATAATCGAAATGCTGGCGAAGCCCCTGTTCAGCGAATGGCTTTCCCCGTCGCCACGCAGGACCCGCCGCGAAAACGACCGCGTAAAGGCCGCGCTTGCTCGCGACATCGTCGGAGCGAGAAATCGGAAGTAGCGTTTGCGATATCGCTGGCGTGACCGTCAGCAGAACCGCGACGGTGCCAATACACAGGAAGGTCGATCGACAGGTCTTCATCCTTTCCTCCGCTACATCCACAGCGAGGATGAAGATGGTAACCCCTGTCAGTCAATCCGCTCCAGGTCGCTGCATTGCGCTCAGGGAACGACGCCGAGGCCACCTATGTATCTGCGGAGGCGCCTAAATCTCAGAGCCGAGGATCGTTCGCGCCCGCCAGCCATTGACGCTCCCTAACGGAGTAAGCGTCGTGTGCCATGTCCTGATAATCGAAGACGAGGCGCTTATTGCACTGTCCATTGAAATGGCACTTGAAGAGGCAGGGGCCACATCTTTCGACTTCGCCGATAGTGAAGAAGATGCCGTGGCGGCTGCCCGAGCACATAGACCTGATGTGATCACGTCCGATGTAGCATTGCGGGAAGGGACCGGGCCTCATGCCGTCCGCACAATCCACGGCGAAATGGGTGAGATGCCCGTCATCTTCCTGACCGGCACGCCAGACGATTGTATACCATGCAATCCGCCAGGCTCGATCCTTTCCAAGCCTTTTGTCGCCGATACGTTGGTCCGTGCATATCATCGCGCACGCGCCGCATAACCAACGGCGCGTTTACAGAATTACGCCTGCCATCGCGAAAGTGCAGCCTGATATTTTGCTTCTGCAGCCCCGCGTTTTCTGTCGAGCTTGGCAACCTCGCGCTCTTGAGCCGCGACCAGATCACGGCGCTCGCGCTGAAGTTGTTTCACCTTTTCGTCGATTGCAGCCAGTTCGCTTTGCTGCCGCGTCGCCAAATCATCCAAGGCTTGCTCGGCAGCATTGAGCGCGGCGCGGTTGGGTCGGGGCTTAGGCTTAGGCTTGGGCTTGGGCTTTTTGGGCTCGGGCGCCGCGGCCTTTCCGCTGGTCGCTTTTTTAGCTCTGGCGGGAGCCGTGACGGGCTCCTCGGCCGGAAGCTCCCGCAGAACCTTGATGACCTTGCCAGGTTCGGCGAGCGGCGCTTCGGTTAGTTTGGAATCGACGACGATCTCTGCCGCGCCACGCGCAAAGAGGTCCTTTGTCGTACCCCACGCCTCCAATGCAGCCTTCTTGCTGGGCGCCGCCACGTAGGCGTCGTGGAAGCCGATTGCGGTTCGGTAGACCTTCAGCTTCGCCATCTTGGGTTTCCCGTTCAGAGTAAGGCTGTCTGCGCGGGAACAGGCGGATAAACACGCGTCACTGGCAGGCTTCCCTGCGGCAGAGCCCGCAGCATGTCATGCGCCGGAATAGAAGCATCGAGCCAGTCGGCCCAAAGATCGCGCGTGAGCGGGATGATCTGACGCTGATGATAGGGCGCCATGTCCTCGCCAGGTGGCATCGTCAGCATCGTGAACGCCTCGCCAATCTCGGGGTGAGAGCGCCAGATGCCGGCTATGCAGAACCAGGGATGATCCTTCAGCGTGAACATCCACTTGGTCTTGCGCTTCTGGCCCGGCTCGATCGGATCACCGAATTCATAAAAGCCGTCGGCGAGGATCAGGCAGCGCTGCGACGTGAAGTCCCTTCCCTCCGAGCGGAAATTGTAGATTGGTTTGCCGGTCGGGCCGGGCCAGCTCCATCGTCGATTGACGAGTTCGCCAACCCCTCGCTCACCTTCAACCCCGCGCACGATCGGAGCGATGTCGCTGATCTTGATATCCTCGCGAGCGGCGACGTTCGGCGTGCCCTCAGGCAGTCTGATCTTGATCTTGAGGTCCTCGAAATCCTCCATGATCGAGGCAACATCGACTTCCAGCCTGTAATCGTTGCACACGGCCCGCTCCGCCTCCCTTGCGAACAAACAAAGCTCGCACTATGTTCATGTCATGAGTTCAACGCCCACGCCTTTCGACTCGGATGCCGCCCTCGGTTCGCGCCGGGCGATCATTCGGCGTAATCCCGACAATGTCGATGAGATCGAGATGGTCGAGGCGACGTGGGGCTCCGACCCGCGCTTCGGCGGTGGCGCTTCGTACCGTTTTGTCCGCTCAGAGAGCCAGGCATTCCCCTCGCAGCGCTGCCTGATCGCGGCTTCAGAGTTTCAAATGACGATCGGCGAGAAGCGCTACTGCGTGACGCTCGATGGCGGCAATTTCTTCTATCTGGCCGGGGTCTGGGAGCCGGCGATGGCCGACTGGCCGCTGAGCTACAGGATCATCACCGTCGAAGCGAACCGCGAGGTCGGCCGCTATCAGGATCGCCATGGTGCGATCATCCAGCGCCGCCAGGTCATGGACTGGCTCGATTTCAAACAGCCTGAGGCCGAGATATTGGCGACGCCGCCGTCGCACACTTTCGTGGTCGAAGAGATCATCGATCAGCCCGAGCTGTTATTCTGAGCCAATCGATGAACATGCTTTCGCGCTGGGACACGGCAGCGACCCAATCCGATCTCTTCGGGAGCCCTATCTTGCCGGGCTTTTCCTCGGCTCGAGACAACGTCTCAGAGGGGGAGGAACGCGAACTGATCGCGGCGATCGACGCCCAGGAGCTAACCCCGTTTCGGTTTCAGCAATGGACCGGCAAAAGAATGACCCAAAGCTTTGGTTGGAAGTACGACTTTCAGTCCGAAGCGCTCTCTCGTAGCGCGCCGATCCCCGAATGGCTGCTGCCGATCCGGGAACGGGCCGCTGCATTTGCCGGAATTGCGGCCGCAGACATCGTGCAGGCTCTGCTGATCCGATACGACCCGGGCGCCGGCATCGGCTGGCATAGGGATCGACCGATCTACGAGCATGTCGTCGGGTTATCCTTGGGCGAGCCAGCCGTGATGCGCTTTCGGCGCAAGGCTGGTGACAAATGGCTGCGTTCTCAGGCGGTTTTAACGCCGAGGTCGATTTATCGGCTGAGCGGCGAAGTACGGCACGATTGGGAGCACAGCATAACCGAGATGGAAGGCGGCACACGCTACGCCATCACGATGCGGAGTTTCTCGGAAAAGGGACGCAGACTGGCCGCGGCAGCGGACTAGGCTGATCGCGGTGCGGACCGTCTGATGATTCCAAACGTTGACCGGAACAGCTTCCAAGGCCCTCCACCCATGATCACCCTTCACCATCTGAATTACTCGCGATCGACGCGAATCCTCTGGCTGCTGGAAGAGCTCGGCCTGGACTACGAGCTCAAGGTATACGAGCGGGACCAGAACTTCCGCGCGCCTGCCTCACTCAGCGCAGTGCATCCGCTCGGCAAAGCGCCTGTGCTGGTCGACGACGATCTCGTGCTCGCAGAATCGGGGACGATCCTGCGATATCTCGAACAGAGATATGGGGATGGTCGGCTGGTACCGGCTCCCGGCACACCCGATCGTGCCATCCACGACGAATGGCTCGATTACGTTGAGAGTTCGGCGGGGTTGCCCGTCATGATGACATTGCTCGGTGCGAGAACGGGCGGGCTTTCGCCGGGTCTCGCCGGGTTTACAGCGCCCGAACTGAAGAAGGCCCTTTCCTTCATATCGGACCGGGTGACCGATCGCACGTTCCTGATGGGTGACCGACTGACCCTCGCTGATATTCAGATGAGCTATCTGCTGGCAGTGCTACAAAACGCCGGTCAGCTCGATGCTTATCCACCCGTTGCAGCGTATGTGAAAAGACTAGAAGCCACACCAGGACTGAAGAAGGCGATCGAAGTGGGCGGGCCGATGGTGCCAAGGGCGCGCTCGTGATCGGCTGCCGTAGCCATCACATCCGGCTTGCTCAGGAATTGTCTTGTTAGACGGGCCCCGCCTTTCCCCGCTCGCAGGCGGAAAGCCCGACGCACTGGTCGTCCTCGTGCATGGCTTCGGCTCGAACGGCGACGACCTGATCTCGCTTGCCGCAATGATCCAGCCGATGCTGCCGAACGTCGCGTTCGTGGCACCGAACGCCCCTTCCCAATTGCCGAACATGGCCGACGCCCGACAATGGTGGCCGATCAAGACCTTCTCTGCAGTCGAACGCACGTCCGGCGCGGCGGCCGCTGCGCCAATTCTCGACGCCTTCCTGACGCGAGAGCTTGAGGAAAGCGGACTGACCGACGATCGCCTCCTGCTCGTCGGCTTCAGCCAAGGCACGATGATGTCGCTCTACGTCGGGCTGCGCCGCGAGAATCCCGTGGCGGGTATTATCGGCATATCGGGAATGCTCGTTGCACCCGAAAGCCTGACTGCCGAAATCCGTAGCCGGCCGCCTGTCCTGCTCATTCACGGAATGGAGGACCCAGTCGTGCCGTTTCGATCGCTCGACATCGCCGCCAAGGGGTTAGCGGCAGCAAATGTGCCGGTAACGACCCACGTTTCGCCAGGCGTCGGGCATACGATCAGTCAGGACGGGCTGGAAGCTGCCGCTGCATTCGCGGTCCGCGTTATCGGATGACGGGAGCAAAACGCCGAAGCGATTTCGCGGATTGCCGCAAAGCACTGCGCATCGATAGCAGCGCCCGCTTCCCGATCTATCCAGGCAACGCCTCCGCGGCCCCATGCGCGCTGTCTCGAGGCGAGGAACTCCAAGAACTCCAGGGAGTTACGCCGTCAGCATCCTAGAAACGGGTGCGTAACAGGAGGTGGACATGCCTATTCTTCTTTTGCTGCTGGGAGTTCCGATTCCCGTCATCATCATTCTTCTCCTACTCTGGCATTGAGGAACACATGATGGCGACTGTCATCGACAGTGGACTTGCAACAGAGTCCTCAAATTCTCCTTCGGCCGTGTCCTGGCCTGCTATTTTCGCCGGTGCCGTGACCGCCGTCGGCACGACCATCATCCTTTTCGCCCTCGGCTCAGGCCTTGGCTTTGCAGCAGCGTCGCCGTGGCCAGGTTCAGGCGCAAGCGGCACAAGCTTTGCGATCGGCACTGGTATCTGGCTGATCGTGATGCAGTGGCTCTCGGCCGGTCTTGGAGGCTATATTGCTGGTCGGCTGCGCACACGATGGACGGGCGTTCACACGCACGAGGTCTTCTTCCGCGACACAGCGCACGGACTTCTGGCCTGGGCTGTCTCCACGATCATCATCGTGGGCGTAGCGATTGGGACGACCGCTTCTACAGTCAGCGCCACAACCAGCGCAGCCAACGTCACAGGTTACGCTGCTGACACCATGCTTCGCTCAGATCGAGCGGGCGAAAATGGCAGCGAGGCGGTTCGTGCGGAAGTAAGCCGCGTGCTCAGCCAGGACGGCCCCATCGCCGGCGACGACCGCGCCTATCTAGCCAAAGTCGTAGCGCGGCAAACAGGTGTGTCACAGGCTGAGGCAGAACGGCGCGTCGATGCGGCGGCTGCATCCATTCGGAGCGCTGCCGACAAGGCCCGAAAAGTCGCTTCGGCTCTCAGCTTCTTTACGGCTCTGTCGATGTTGATCGGTGCATTCATCGCATCGGTCGCCGCAGCATATGCAGGCCGACTTCGCGACAACGTATAAACGTTGTGGCCCTTCGCACCGCACGCGAAGGAGTATTTGTAAAGCTACTAGAGGGCCGCCGTAACAGGCGGCCCTCAAACGTAACCTGGGCGAAGGCTCCCGGCTGCCGGCAGTTTCAGCGGCAGATACGGAGGAGCCAAACACCCCATTGTTTGTTCGGGTGGAACAAGACCGCAGAGCGGCGTGGAACCCCACGGTTCGATCGAAGGGATGCTCCGATGCGCGTGAGAATGACTTTTCTGACAGCCGGCGCGGTGGCTTTGGGTTTTGCTTGGGCGATGACTGACATTTCAGGTTCGAGTTCGAAACTCGAAAGCGCAGCTGTCGCAGCACGCCCTACGTTGCCCGTATTACCAAACGCGCGACCCATAGATGCCGACTACGCCGACCCCGGCGTCCTGGATTACCGTAGCTGGAAACCCGAATATGACACGGCCCCGCGCCTGCGCCAGGTGTCAGTCTATCATGCCGCGCTGCGTGGGACGCGGACGATCCGGCACCCGGTAGAAGCTACTGAGCCGGCAGAAACCAGTGCCGTGGATGTCACGACCAATGCATCGGAGGCCCTGACGGGCTCATCTGACGCTGCGCCCGCTACTGTGGAGCCTCGCGCCAATTGATATTGAGCGCTGAAAGCTAGCCCGTGACGAAGGAGTGATGGCGTTTGGCGCGACCGTTTACCTGCCACTAACTGCGCCAGCTTAGTGTTCAGTGGGCGTCCGGCCCTCGCGTGGTGTAGGTCTGTTCAAATGCGACACTCAAGTCCTTCTCCCAGTGGCACCACGCGACCCAACTTCTTTGCCCGCCTGAGAGCAGCGCCGCTGCCCGAGCCGGTTTATCGCGAATTCGTCGACTTTCTATTCGGCATGCGCGTGCCGGTCGTTGGGATGGGCCTGGTATTCACATGTGTCTCGGCACTCCTCGCCCACCAATGGCACGATAATCTTATCACGCTGCTGGCGTTGCTGGGCATCGTGATCACCCTTGGCCGCTATCTGCTGATGACCAACTATCATCGTTCGGAGATTGAAGGATCGACCGGCCTTGCCCGTTGGGAACGGGCTTACGGTATCGCAAACTATCTTTTCGCGGCGCTGCTCGGGCTGCTGAACGTGCGGCTGATCGGCCACGATGAGCCTCTTGCGCAACTGATCGGCGTGAGCCTTGTCTTTAGTTTCTGCGCCGGAGTCGTGGCGCGGATTTCAGTTCGCCCGATCATTTGCGCCATCAGCGTGCTGTTAGCGACCGCGCCGACCATTGGCGGATTGGCTTGGCGCGCTTTAGCAACCAACGACAGCGCCTTTCACGCTCAGCTGTTCATGATCGAAGCGATCCTGATGGCGATGATCACCGCGCTCAGCCTACAGACGATGACCTATCTGTATCGATCGGCGGTGCAGCATCACACCAGCCGTCACGACCTCGGTCGGATGGCAAAGCATGATGCGTTGACCGGTTTGGCCAACCGCCTGCGGCTGCGTGAGGAATTCCGCGGCAAAAGCCAGCGCAGTTTCAATGAGGGCGCACACCTCGCGCTTCAGTTCATCGATCTCGACGGCTTCAAGGCGATCAACGACACGTTCGGGCATCCCGCTGGCGACGTCGTCCTCCAGCAGGTCGCCAATCGTCTGACGGCGATGGTGCGCGATACCGACATTGTCGCTCGGCTCGGTGGCGACGAATTTGTTATCGTGCAAGCCCAAGTCGTCGATCCAAGCGAGGCTGAGTTGCTTGGACGACGGATCATCAAGCGGATTAGCGAGCCTTATGAGTATGACGAGCAAGAGCTTCGTATTTCGGCGAGCATAGGAATCGCGATGCTGCCGGAGTGCGGCATCGAACTCGAGATGCTCCTCTCAGCCGCGGACGCAGCCCTCTACCGTTCAAAATCCAACGGCAAACACACGGTAACATTCGCTAAGGCTTTGGATGGGTCGGCGACGTTCGGATCGAGCGCCGCATGGGATGCCGCTAGTCTTACTCAGCGCGCTGTCTAGGCACTCTGTCCTAACCTGAAAATGGCCCAGATTCCGAGCCACGGGGCTCGCATGGGCAACCCGAACAAGACAAGCTTGGCTCTCAGAATTAAGCCGAAATGGTTCTATCTCCGTTTGACCCTCTGACAAAAAAGCCGAGTCTTCCGGGCTAAAGTGGCGTAACGACCACGAACGGAGGTGGTGATGGCTGTAATGAGTAGCTTGGTCGGCTGTTCGACGAGCCTTGATCGCAGGCTGCGGTCGCACGCTACCCGACCGACATCGGTGTAGCGTGGTTGGGCACGTCTACCCCGATCCGCAAACAAGCGTCCCGGCTTCGCCGCACGTCGACACCGAAGAACTCACTAGATTGGGCGTGTTGAAGATCCTCGAATTCCACCGCGGTATCGACAACCATCTGGGCACTGGTCTGTTCGAGGCGCCCTGCCTGATGATCTTGCTCGAACTGCTGCTGGCTGAATTCGAGAAACGACGGCTCTCAATCAAACATGCGGTGATCAACTCGGGCGTACCGCAGAGCACCGCCCTTCGGTGGATCGATCGGATGGTTGCCCAGGGGCTCATCACGCGTCACGCCAACCCTGCCGATCGACGCTCAGCTCACCTAGGGCTCACCGCTGACGCCCGAAGAATCCTGTCGGCCTTCGTCCGACAGGTTCGAGACTGAATGGGGCGCTTCACTGTTTGCGTCACCCTGGATGAGGTCGATCGCCCACTGCAGATGGATTGCCGCCTGCGAGCCTGGTTCTAGTTCGTCCAGCTGATCAAGCAGAACCCTCAGCCCCCTGCCGATCTCCTGATAGGCTGATCGAGATTCACTCATCGGCGTCGACACTCATGTCAGCTCTTGGCTTTCGGCTTCCTGCCCAGGCCGATTTCCTTTGCGAGCACGCGACGACGGTCCGCATAACTGGGCGAAACCATCGGATAGTCAGCAGGCAAGCCCCACTTCTTGCGATAGTCATCAGGGCTCATGTCGTACCTGGCGCGCAGGTAGCGCTTGAGCATGGTGAGCTTCTTCCCATCCTCCAAGCAGACGATATAGTCGGGCTTTATCGAGGCGCGGATGGAGACTGCGGGCTGGGGCGCTTCATCTTCAGTCTCGGGAGCGGCAACGCCGAGCCCGCTGAGCGCTTTATAAACGCTGGAAATCAGAGGACCGATCTCTCCCGGAGAAATCCGGTTATTCGAAACGTGCGAGGCAACGATGTCCGCGGTGAGCGAACGCAAATCGGCAGCGTCAGCCATGTTTTCTCCAAAGAAAGCAACTTACCCCACGCAGGGTCGTACGTAGATGTGCTGAGCAGATAGCGTCAATATGACTGCTATTCGGTCCAGATTGGCGAGATCGCGCCGACATGAAGAAGAGAGGCAGCCGTGATTTCGGTCGGTTGCCGGCCGGCAAGAATGGCCTCGACAAGAGCTGGCGACAGGAATGCGAGGCGCAGGACACGAGTCAGATACGGAGCACCGATGCTCCTGGATGCGGCAAGCTCGCTGATATTGAGCTGCCCTTTGCGAAGCTCTGCCCAATAGCCTCGCGCCTGCACCAGCAGGCGGACCAGCGCCCGGTCAGGATCGACCGTGGGCTGTTTGCCGCCGTGGATCAGACGCATCGCGTTACCCGATCTCGTCAGGCGGGTTGTGACGACGAGCGTCGCGACCGCATCGGCATCGCCGATCTGGCAGCAGAGTACTTCAGCAAGCCTGTTTCGATCACAGTCGATTTCGACGGTGCGCGGCAGCACACGCACTGCCGTGATCAGTTCGCGGATCAGGTCGGGCTCCCGGCTGCGGATGCGGTGCGCGACGAGCAGCGCGCTCGCATTCAGCCGGTCGTAGTCGCTCGCCGCAACATCGAGGCTGGCAGCGCTGACCAGCTCGATGGGGTCGTCAAAAGCTTCCGCCAGCCTTTGGATCACAACGCCTTCAATCTCGCGCGCGGGCACCCGCATTCCTGTGTCGGCAGCGCCATGATGCAGGGCTCGGCTGACATAGTAGCTGTAGCGCTTCCTCCCCTGCCCCTCTGCCTGACGCTTGGCGGTATGCATCGGGATCAGCGGCTCGCCGGCCTCATCGACGACCTTGCCTGCGAGCAGGCTGTTGGTGAAGCGATAGGCCTCGCGCCCGCCGCCGGACTGATGCGCGGCGAACTTTGCCTGCACTGCATCCCAGAGGTCGCGCGCGATGATGGCATCGTGGAGACCGGGGTATGTCTCGCCCTTGTGGGGGATAAGCCCCAGATAGAGCTGAGACTTTAGGATGATCCGAAGCTGGAGATAGGCGAACGGCACGCCGCCAATCTCTCGCCCGCTGTCGAGGAGGCGTCTGGGCGTGAGGATTTGGTCCCGCTTAAGCTCCTCCTCGAGCTGACGCAGACTACCGAGCCGCAGGTAGCGCCGATAGATGTCGCGGATCAGCTCGGCGTGGAGCTCGACGATCGCGAGCGTTCTGCCATCACAGCAGTACCCGATCGGCGGCACGCCGCCCATGAACATGCCCTTTGCCTTGCTCGCCGCGATCTTGTCGCGAATGCGCTCGGCGGTGACCTCACGCTCGAACTGAGCGAAGCTCAGCAGCATGTTGAGGGTCAGCCGTCCCATGCTGCTGGTCGTGTTGAACGACTGGGTAATCGACACGAACGAGGTCCCGGCCTTCTCGAAGATCTCCACCAGCTTGGCGAAGTCGAACAGGCTCCGGCTGAGGCGATCAACCTTGTAGACGACGATGACGTCGACCTTGCCCGCGGTGACATCGGCCAGCAGCCGCTTGAGCGCCGGGCGCTCCAGCGTGCCGCCCGAGATGCCGCCGTCATCGTAGATGTCGGGAAGTGCGGTCCAGCCCTCGCTCGCCTGGCTGAGAATGTAGGCGGCGCACGCCTCACGCTGGGCATCGAGGCTGTTGAACCCCTGCTCCAACCCCTCCTCCGACGACTTGCGCGTGTAGATGGCGCAGCGGACGGGCTTCATGCGGCCCTCTTCTTCAGGCCGAAGAAGGCCGGTCCTGACCAGCGCGTGCCGGTGATCTCGCGAGCAACCTCGCTCAGCGAGTTCCAGCGCTTCTCATTCCAGTGGATGACCTTCTGCTCGTCGATCGTGACGACATGAAGCTTGCCGTTCCACTCCCGCACGAGGCGCGTACCGGGAGGCGCTACGGTGGTCTTCGTTTTCGCATTGGCGATCTGGTCGAGCTTCTGCTGGGTAGCGCGGGACAGGCCGCCGAGCGCCTTGGCCTGTATCTCGTAGGCCAGTGCCAGCCGTAGCAGGCTGGGACTGATGCGGGGGACTGGCGACGCCGTGAGGCGCCGCCACTTATCTCTGAGCTCGTCCGACGACATCGTCTCTAGCGAGACAATCTGCTGGTCGATGTTTGTCATTGCGCGACCGCCAGGATGCGATAGCAACTAGCCTCATCGCGCTTGAAACGTTCGATCGCGTGGCCCTTTTTGCGCAGTCCGGTGAGCGCCGCCCGAGTTGTGTGTGGCAGCCAGCCGGTGACGGCGATCAGCTCCGGCAGAGTTGCTCCGGCCTCGCGCTGAAGCATCGCCAGGATGGCTGCGGCCTTGGTCGTACGCGGCTCCTGCGCGGGTGGCTCGCCAGTCGGGGCGTCACTGCCGCTCTGCCCGGCCTCGACGCCAATGGCGATCAGACCGGCGATCGTGGCGAACACGGCATCCTCGCCGCGTCGCTCGGCCAGCCCAGCCTTGACCAGACCGGTGATGGCGTTGGTGACGCGGGCGCCCGCGGTGGCATACGTCAGCGGGTAGAAGGCGAGGTCTTTGCGCTGTGAGGCGGTCGAGAGCAGGATGGTCTGGGTATCGTTGAGTTTGGGCATGCTGGTGGTCCTCATTTCGAGGAGAGCGAATCGTTCGCTCCCACCAGCCACAGCCCCGACGATCAGCGTCGTCGGAGCAGGCGCTCGCTCAAATCGGCAGCGAGTCGCGAAGTGCTGTTCGCTCTGCTGGCGCAGGAAGTCGAGCGACTTCAGACCGATAGCAAGCATTGCCTAATTCCAGCGACCGCTCGGCCGTTCGCAACAATCCTTTTCCGAGAAAGTTAGGCCATCGTTCCTTCGGAGATACGACAATGGCCGACACCGCCCAGCTCAAGCATGACCTCTGGAAATACATGGCGAAAAGCCCCTTCGTAATGGTGGGACTAGACGGTCAGGGTCACTCCGAGCCCCTGACCGCGCAACTCGATAAAGATCAGGTCGACACGCTGTGGTTTTTCGTAGGTCGTGACAACCGTCTGACCGGTCAAGGTGCTGCCTTGGTCCAGTTCGTTAGCAAAGGACACGATTACTTCGCCTCGCTCGCCGGAGATATACAGGTCGATACTGATCGCGCGATGATCGACAAACTTTGGTCGAAACCTGTCGAAGCCTGGTTTCCCGGCGGCAAGGATGATCCGAACCTTACGCTGCTTCGCTTCGACATCCGGGATGCTGAGCTTTGGGAAGCGGATATGCGCCTGGGCGGCGTCTTGAAGATGCTGCTCGGCAAGAAAATCGATCCGTCAGAGGAAGGCAGTCACGCCCGCACATTTACGACAGCAAGCTAGGGTATCGCGACCTTACTTGGGGCGGCACCGTTAACTGTGCGGTTCGTTGACCTTCCAAATTAAAAACTGACGGAGCCGATATGAACGAAGACAAACTGGCAGGCGAAGGTCGCGACGTCATCGGCAAGGTGAAGGAGACCGCCGGCGACCTCACCGGCAACACGTCATTGCAAGGTGAGGGGCTGGTCGATCAGCTGAGTGGCAAAGCGCAAAAGATCGTGGGCGCCGCGCGCGATGTCTTTGGAGCGGACGAAGAGCCGCTTCTCGACCGGGCGCGGCGGTTCGCCCGCGAGCGGCCGTTCGCCGCTGCAGCGCTGGCCGGAGTGATCGGCATCGCCATATTCAACTCCTTGCGCGGCAAGCGCTGAAGGGAGACGCGGGTGCCTCTGCTCGACGTCAACACCGCAACCGCTGACGAACTCAATGCCATCGCGGCATTGAGTGGTCACGGATACGAGATAGCGCGTTACCGGAAAGAGCGCGGTGGATTTACCGACCTTCGTCAGCTCGATGAAGTGCCAGGCCTCGCCGGTAAACTCACAGACGTTGATCGGACCTCGCTATCATTGTCGAGTTAAACGAGTTTTTAATCAGAATTCTGTCGATCAATAACGGCCTCTTTTAATGCGCGCTTGTGCCTTAACGCAGTTGAATGCGACTCAAGGTCCGATGCGGTATAAAACGGATTTTCTTGAGGGCGGTCTGAGTATGCCCATCGAATCGGATCACGATTACTTCTGCCGCCGCGCCGAAGAAGAGCTCGAACGAGCTCAGGCTGCTCTCGATCCAGCCGCGGTGCGCATCCATTATGAGCTGGCAAACAAATATCTGAACAGAGCGTACCGCGAGCCAGCGGCGCAGAACGAAGCCGCCCAAACCTGATTTCGTTTCGGAACCATTTCGATCTGAGGGAATTGATAGGTGGGGTGTGTGAGCAGGCGCCGTTTTGGCTGACTGCTCACACCGGGCGCGTCTCGTCGCAAAGCGACGGGGCGCGTTCTGGTGTTATGGAACCAACTTCTTCGACGAGCGCTTTGTCTTGCGAAGCACCCCCCGCTTCCCGAGCCCCGCCGTCCCCCACGGCGGGGCTCTTTCGTTTCTGATGGTCCAGACTTACACCGAGTGGGAGAAAGCACTGACGACCCCTTGCTGGGTTCATTTTCTCGGCGCTTTTCTATGGGCCGTTTTCTCTCCTTGCCGCGTTGAGCGTCACCTAAGAGGAGAGAATTAAATGAGAAAATACCTCACTGGAGCGGTTGCTGTCGCGCTCATTGCCACCGGCGCATTTGCTCAGGCCGACACCGGTTCGCACAATCCTGCCGTGAAGAGCCCTAAGGCTCACACGGCTGTCATGGCGGCGAAGGGCCGCAATTCCTTCACGGAAAGCCAGGCGAAAAGCCGGATTGAGAAGGCAGGATATACTGACGTCCAACCGCTCGTGAAGAACCCCAACGGAGTGTGGCAGGCCAAAGCCATGAAGGACGGTGCCACCGTCAATGTTGCGCTCGACTACAAAGGCAACGTGACTGTCCATTGATCCTGCCGCTTACCGGAGAACATATATGTCCAAGACCATTACCCGCCTTTTTGACGATTATACCGACGCGACGAAGTCGGTGAACGACCTCGAGAGTCTCGGCATTCCCCACAGCGACATCAGCATCGTCGCCAACAATGCTAATGGCACGCACGATGCCCATGGCGGCGTCAACGATGACGGCGATGTGACGCGCGCAACATCCACGGGAGCGGCTCTCGGCGGTGCTGGCGGCCTCCTGGCCGGTCTAGGTTTGCTCGCAATCCCCGGTCTCGGCCCTGTCGTGGCAGCCGGCTGGCTCGCCGCGACGGCTGTAGGTGCTGCCATCGGGGCAATCGGTGGTGCCGCCACCGGTGGCATCGTCGGTGCTCTAAAGAATGCTGGCCACACCGATGAGGAGGCCAATGTGTATTCGGAAGGCGTCCGCCGCGGTGGCACTCTGGTCAGCGCCAAGGTCGACGACGATCGGGTTGCCGAAGCCGAGGCCGTGCTTGATCGCAACAGGTCGGTCGATGCGGTCACGCGCGGCGAAGCCTATCGCAGCGCCGGTTGGGATCGCTTCGATCCTGAGGCTCCAGCATACAGCAGGGACGAAATCGAACGTGAGCGCAGCGTCTACAGAGCGCCAGCCAATTACTGATGGCGAACGCTCGTAAGAGCTTTTGGAAAGGCCGCTCGGAAATCCGGGCGGCCTTTTTATTGCGCTTCAGCATGACAGGCGAAACGATGCAGTCTTTAATCCACTTCGAATAGCTAAACTGCTATTCCACCGTCCCTTGCGAGCGCTGTCCACGCGCCGCCAATCTCACCCTGTTCTCCACGCGAGTACGTGCCGATCAACACACCAGCCTCGAGTACACGATCCTTGATCGCGTCGCACTTGATCGGCTTTTCGTCGGGACATCTGGCGCAGGCGGGCCCAAATGGGGCTGCGGGTAGTTGCTGGCTATAATGACCAAATCCGCCCGACCTTTCGCGAAAAGCAAAAAGCAGAACTCCGTCGAAAAGACCGATCTAAAGGTCGCTCGCGACGCGGCGGAATGGCGGAATCATCCCGTAGTGCGTGCATTGGGAAAGGCCAGCGAACTTGCCGATCAACCGCAACTTTACACAATTTGCGCAACTACCACAGTCATCGGTATCCTACGAGGCGATGCAAAGCTTGCACGTACGGGCGCGCGGATGCTGGCGGCCGAGTGGATCGCGACCAAGGCAAAGAGTTCTATCAAGCATCGCATCGATCGGACCCGTCCTAACGTGCCCATCGACGGCGGTGACTACAAACTTCAGAAAGGCGGAAGCACCGACACGTCGCTCAATTCTTTCCCATCCGGCCACACCGCAGGGGCCGTTGCCGTCGCTCGGGCCTATGCCAGTGAGTACCCCGAACACGCCGCCTTAGCGGCGACAATCGCGATCGGCGTGGGCTTGATCCAGCTTCCTCGCTGTAAACATTATGTGACCGACATCGGCGTGGGTGCAGCGATTGGCCTTGCCGCCGGGTCGTTGGCGGCAAAACGCCCAACCTAGTCCTATGTCCGTGACACCACGGGCACCATCATGCGCATCGCCTTTTTGATCAGACGGACCTCGCATGGAGTCTCGGCTACCACTTCACCGTCGATCGAAATCGGCAGCACGGGCTGCGTGGAGATCGAGAAAGAGGTGCCCCGAAACTCTCGCACCGTTCGGCGTGCGCCACGTGGCCCGAATACGCTCAGCCCCCAACTCCACAGCAGCTTTGCCCGAGAACCCCCGGTGACGATCTGAATCACTATCTCGCCCGAGGACGGGTGCGTTTCGATTAGCTCGGTACCGCCTTGGAAAGCTCCGTTCGCAATACGAACCTCGAGTGCCATTAGCTTGTGGCTGCTCGGGCCATCCTTCACTGTCAGCTCAAACGGCTTGAAGCGGATCATCTCTAAAGCAGCCCAGGCCAGATAGCCGGGGCGACCGAGCCACTTCTTGAGACGGTGCGGCACGGTTTCGGCGATCAGAGGTGCAAGACCGATCGCGGCGCAATTGGCATAATAGTCACCGTTGATCTGCCCCAGGTCCACCGCCTGGACCTTGCCGTTGATGATGACATCGACCGCACCCTCGACGTTGATGGGGATGCCCAGCGTCCGAGCGAAGCTGTTCGCGGTACCAAGGGGAAGCAGCGCGAAAGTGCAGTTGCTCCCGACGAGGTGGTCGACCGAGCAGGAAATCGTGCCATCGCCGCCACCGACGATCACCAAATCGACGGCGGCTTGAACAGCCTTCTTTACTTCCTGGGGAATCCGGTCGGGTCGCTTGATCGCTTTGCAAATTCGGATTTCTATCCCGCGCTCCTTAAGAAGCGCGCGCGCCTGTTCAAACAACTCAGCACCTTTGCGCGATTGTGCATTGACCAATAACGCAGCGGTGCGAGGCGATTGTTTCGGCATGGCAGCCTAACGCGTGCGGGAATACTACGGACCCACCGGCCAAACTAACGCCGCTTGAGTAAGCGAGCAGCAAGGTAGTCGTTGGGTTTTGTCAGCAAATGCATTCATCATATCCTTTTTCCCAGAAAGTCGGCTACGGCTTGGGCACTCGTTCCGACGGATTTGACGGCGTCGGCAAGGACTTCCCTGCTTACCCTGAATTTCCTAGTCCAATATTCGACCTCATAGTCCTCACCCATCGCGATCCGCGACCGATCCTGCATACCGGTCTTCGTCTTGTCGTCGGCCATGAAATACTCCCGTTGTTGGCAGACCAACGGATGGTGAGCCGAAACGGACACATGCGGCTCGGTGATATGCCAGGCCGTCCAGACAGCGCTCAGCTCGCGCCCACAAAGCTAATTGACGCGCCTCCCGGGCAGCCCCTCACACGCTTGAGACCGCTCTGAGTTAGCCTTCACTTCATAAGCCCTGCAGCGCGAAGGGCGTCTTCGATGATCTGCCCTACACCCTTCGTCAGTCCTGGCTTGGGCGCAGCGCCGTAGATGCGTTCGGGACGTACGGTTCGAAGAACAGGAAGATTTGGGTTATGTGCGTGTGAACGCTCGACTGGGGTCGCGCGCGGAATCGCGAACCTGTCATCCGTCCGCGGCGCCTGAGCAAGCCCCCAAAAAGCCGCTATGCGGCGCGTCGATGAAATCCCGACGTCCAGGAAAAACGGGCCCGAGGCGCCGCAGGCATTCCTTTCGTTCGATTTAAGAGGCGTGCCGTGCGTCATGCCCGTTAATTCATAGGATTCGATGACAGCCCGGTCGTTGGCATCATGCCACGTGATGTGAGGAAAGCCATCGACCTTGCCGATGACCCTGGGTGTCTCGACAATTCCATGAACAGAGCGCCACTGCGCGAGGATAGCATCGGCATTGGCATTGTTGACCGTTGTGTCACTGCTGCCGTGCCAGACCGACAAGGTCGGCCAAGGTCCGGCATAGGAAGAGGCCTTGCGAACGAGCGCTCCCAACGTGTCCGTGTCAGGCATTCCCCGGCCAGTCATACGCTCCAGCGCCTGCGGGACGCCCGTAGCCGTTCCATAAGGGAGACCGGCAATAATAGCCCCGCTAGCGAACACCTCGGGATAGGTTGCAAGCATGACCGCTGTCATTGCGCCGCCTGCGGACAGGCCCGTCATGAAAACGCGGGCGGGATCGACATCATGGTCGCGAACGAGCGCGGCGATCATTTGACGGATGGAGAGCGCCTCGCCTTCGTCGCGGCGGATGTCGCCCGGTGAATACCAATTGAAGCACAAGTTTGGGTTGTTCGAACGTTGCTGCTCGGGGAACAGCAGCATGAAACCTTGTTCGTCAGCCAGGGTCGACCAGCCAGAGCCCGCATCATAGCCAGCGGCGGTCTGAGTGCATCCGTGCAGGACGACCACGAGCGCCGGCCGATGAGCGAGACCGTCAGGCGTAAACGTCCGCGCACGCAGCTTTCCGGGATTGGACCCAAAGCCCGTTAGTTCGTCAAGGCGATCGAAAATAATAGGGTTCGTGCGCGAAAAATTTGGAAAAGGGACTCTGGCCATCGCTTCGACGCTCCCGGCCAGCTCTAGGCCCGTGACTAACTCAGCCGTTTTGCTGCACTGCACAATATGGGTGCGTTTCGTTGGCCGACAAGCCCGAATTCACCGTGTCGCCAAAGTTGAGAGGGACGGGCTCGATCCAAGCGTTTTAAACGACACCCTCTCGTTGGCGGCGGGAGGGCGAGAGCATTCACGCGTGGATAAGGCTGGCTCAGCTCCTGTCGCCAACCACGACCGTTTCTATCTCTGCCGGGCGAAGCTCGAACACCAATTGCTCAAAGGTGCATTGCTTTGCAGCTTTGTCGGGACGCCACCGCAAGAAACGCGTTCCGTGACGAAAGCGACTTGCCGTCACCTGATCATACAGGACTTCGACCACAAGCTCGGGAGCTAGTGGCACCCACTCGGACGAGCGTTTCGTGCTCCAACGGCTCTGCGCGCCGGGCGCCTTTCCACTAAATCCCGACCCGCCAAGGTAAGGCGAGAGCTTTGCTTCCAACACAGCACGTGCTTCGTCATCGAAGCTGGAGGTGAAACCCACGTGGTCGATTTTGCCCGCTTCGTTGAAGAGTCCGAGCAGAAGCGAAGCGATTGCCCCGCCCTCAGCTGCATAACGAAAACCGGCCACAACGCAGTCGGCGGTCCGCTTCTGCTTCACTTTGAGCATCGCTCGCTCGCCCGCCAAGTAAGGCTGATCGCGCCGCTTTGCCATGACGCCGTCTAGTGCTCCGCCAGTGCGCGCGAGCCAGCCTTTAGCATCGTTCAGCTCGAGACTGATCGGCGAAAGCCGTAGCATTTCGCTGCCGTGCCGGACGTGAAACTCTTCCAATCGGGCCCGCCTGCTCGTCAACGGCTCTTTGCTTAGGTCGATCTGACCAAGCCACAAGCAATCGAACAGCACCACTTGAGCTGGAGTTTCGCGCGAAAGTTTCGTGATCCGGCTGGCCGCCGGATGAAGCCGTGCCTGCAGAGCATCGAAGGAAAGCGCGTCGCCTTGGGGGAGGACAATCTCGCCATCGAGGAGGAAATTATTCTCTGATAGCTGGGCAAACAGCGAAACAAGTTCGGGAAAGTAGCGATCGAGCGGCTTTCCAGATTTCGATTTGATCGAGACCCTATCGCCGTTACGCATAATAAGCGCCCGAAACCCGTCCCATTTGGGTTCGAACTGCCAGCCATCGTCGTCAGGAAGGACGTCGACGAGCTTGGCCTCCATGGGAGCAAGATCGTCGAACGCCGAGGCAAGTCTGGCAGACAATAGATCGCTGCCGACGATCAGTTGGAATTGTGACGCGCGCTAGAGCGCACGACGACCACTGACGAGCTGAAAGATCACTACGATTACGGCGATCACAAGCAGTATGTGAATGAGGCCACCACCGACATGGAATGCGACGAAACCGAGAGCCCAGAGAATGAGCAGGATGACGGCGAGTGTGTAAAGCATGGCAAGCAATCCTCATCGTGTGCGACGGCGGCAAAACCTTGGATGAAGTAGTTCGTTCCGCGCCCGGCATTTAGCGCCCCAATGCATCTCGGTTACGGCAGCATCGTTAAGAGATACATGTCGGTCACAATCGGAACTGCGGGCTGGAGCATCCCGTCAAATGTCGCTGGGGCTTTCGACCGGGAGGGAACCGCCCTTCAGCGCTATGCTTCGCGTCTCAAGGGAGTCGAAATTAATTCCTCGTTCTACCGAACCCATCGCCCTTCTACCTGGACGCGCTGGGCTGAAAGTACTCCGGAGGATTTTCGTTTCTCGGTTAAAGTCCCGCGGGCCATCACGCATGAACATCAGCTCGCCGACTGTTCCGGCCTAATGCGTAAGTTCACCTCGGAGGTGAGTGAGTTAGGCCAAAAGCTGGCCATCCTCCTCGTTCAACTCCCCCCGAAGCTTGGCTTCGAGCAAGGCGTCGTATCAGGATTTTTCGAGGATCTGTCCGCTCTGACGAATGCGAGGATCGTTTGCGAACCTCGACATCTAAGCTGGTTCGAGCCGCTCGCAGATCGACTGCTGCTTGGATTAGGCATTGCTCGGGTTGCGGCCGACCCGTCGCTTTGCCCTGAGGCATCTCACCCCAGTGGCTGGCATGGTGTATCGTACTGGCGTCTTCACGGCTCACCGCGGATATATCGGTCACCTTACGATGGGGAACGTCTGCGCGCCTTCGCAGATATGCTCGAAGCGCGGCACTCGGCCGGAAGTGATACATGGTGCATCTTTGATAACACGGCCTCCGGTGCTGCAGCCTCGGACGCAATAAAGCTCAAAGAGCTGTTACAACGGGCACCGTTCGGCGTCCCACACGAATTCCTGCGCTAATTTGAACCTAAATCGTATTGATAAAGATCAATTCGACCGTCCGCTCCGGCTCTTCTCACGCTCAGCTGGGTTTCCTTTCGGAGATACGCCCACGATTTTCAAAGCGTACCGAATGGAGATCGAGCATGGCCGCCACGCAGACCGCAACCAAATCACCGAAAACTAAGCCGGCTTCCAAAACGGCTCGAAAGACGGCCCGCGCCTCGGCAAAGCCCGCCGACGCAATCAAGTTGCTGAAGGACGATCACAAGGAAGTGAAGGGCTATTTCAAGCAATACGAATCTCTCGAAGACGATGCCGAGAAGCAGGCGCTGGCCGATAAAATCTGTCTGGCGCTGACCGTGCATGCGCAGATCGAAGAAGAGATCTACTACCCGGCGGCGCGCGAAGCGATCGATGACGACGATCTCCTCGACGAAGCTGAGGTCGAACATGCGAGCGCCAAGCAGTTGATCGCTGAGATCAAGGCCATGAAAGCGGGCGACCGCCTGTTCGACGCGAAAGTGACAGTGTTGGGCGAGTACATCGATCATCACGTCGAAGAGGAGGAGAGCGAAATGTTCCCCGAAAGCCGCGATAGTGACCTCGATCTCAAGGCGCTCGGGGCTCAGCTCGCCACCCGCAAGGCGGAACTCATGGCCCAACTTGGCGGGTAGTGATCAGGCATGCCGGGATGTGACAAAGTCCGTCCCGGCATGACGCCATACAAATCTACGGGTCCAGGCGACGCCGATTGCGACTGCCTCATCATTGGCGGCGGGCCAGCCGGCTTGACGGCGGCGATCTATCTCGCGCGGTTCCACCTTTCGGTCATTGTCGTCGACAGTGGGCAGAGCCGCACCTCGCTTATCCCGCGAACCCGAAACCACGCGGGATTTCCCGACGGCATCGCTGGTCCCAAGTTGCTGGAGCGTATGCGAAAACAGGCCGCTTGCTATGGCGCGCTTTTACGCAACGGTGTTGTCACCGATCTTATGGAAGACGCCGAGGGCTTCATCGCGCGAACGGACAACGGTTGGTTTTCCGCAAGGGCCATTCTGCTGGCGACCGGCGTCGTCAACCTACGGCCTTCTATGATCGATGACGAAATGCATAGCCGCGCCCTGGCCGCAGGCCTGCTTCGCTATTGCCCGATCTGCGACGGCTATGAAGTGACCGACCAGCGGGTCGCGGTGATTGGGACTGGAACCCGCGGAATTGCCGAGGCAAACTTCCTGCGCAGCTTCACACCTGATGTGACGCTGGTAGCACCGACAGAGGGCCACACGCTTAATGTGACTCAGCGGATCGAACTTGAAGCGGCTGGTATCGCCATTGCAGGGATCTGCCGCGCGATCACGCTCCAACCGCGGAACATCTCTCTCGATGTCGAGGGGAGCGAGCTAGTCTTCGATACGCTGTATCCCGCGCTCGGCTCCGACATACGATCGGAACTTGCCGGTCAGCTGGGCGCGCATCGCTCCGATGAAGGCTGTCTCACCGTTGACCCGCACCAGCGAACAAATATTGCTGGGCTTTATGCGGCGGGCGATGTCGTGTTGGGTCTCGATCAAATCAGCCACGCGATGGGCGAAGGCGGTGTAGCAGCGACCACGATCCGTAACGACCTCGCAAAGGTTAAGCCCCTTCGCCGCTAGTTGATAAAAAACGCGGGCGTCCCTTTGGTTCGCGCCAACTCATTCCTCATCCTTGAAGTTCGCGTCTTCCCCGTTCTGGCCCAGCCGGTTTCGAGCCTCTGCGATAACTTTATCGCTCTCTAGCTTTCGTTGAGCTGCCTCGATTTCAAGTCTTTGATGCACTTCCTCGGCGCGCTGTTTATTAGTCTCAGGCGTTCGGTCGGTCATCCCGTCACCAATCGCGTTATGGGCTGATCGGAAGATCGCGATCCAGCTAGGAGGATAATCGACGTCGGTTCATACGAAGTTTCGCGATCAAGCCACCTTCAGCCCACTCGTATTCGATCGAACCACCGAGCTGGCCGGCTATGCTCCGCCGCACAAGCGTGCTTCCAAAGCCGTCCGGTCCCGATGGCGCTGTGATGGCTGGCCCGCCACGTTCAAGCCATGTCAGGACAATGTGGTCGCCGTCTGAGTTCGAAGAGATGTCGAGCGTACCCGTCGGAACAGACAGCGCGCCGTATTTCATCGCGTTGGTCGCTAGCTCGTGAATCACGAGAGCGAGGCCCGTGGCAGCAGCCTCTCCCACGCCCATACGTTCCACCGCGACTCGAATGCGCCCTTTGAAAGCGCCAATATCGTCATATGGCGCAAGCAAGACGGAGAGCAGATCTCCTAAAAGGGCGGCATCTCCTTGGCCGTTAGGGAGCGGCCTGACTAAATCGTGCGCTCGACCGAGCGCCGTCAACCGTTCCGTCAATTCATGCGCCATCTCTTCGATGCTGACTGCAGAACGAGACGTTATTGCCGTAAGTCCAGCTGCAATACTCAGCAAGTTTTTAACGCGATGACTCATCTCGCCTGCGAGTAGCTCGTTGCCTTCCTCGGCCTGCTTCCGGCCTGTGACATCCAGAAAGATGCCAAACATTGTACGCCCGACAATTCCGACGTCCTCGCCTTGCCCGCGCGCCGACACCCATCGGACCTCCTCGCCGATCAGAATTCGAAAGTCCGTTTCGTAGCGTCCAAGAACCGCTCTCGTCGCGGCAAAAGCTGACCGCACACGGTCGCGATCTGCCGGATGAATGTGCGCCGAAAGCTCTTCGAACGTCACCTTATCCCGCCATGGCAAACCCCACAGTTCGAACCCGCGCTCGTCCATCGTGAACATGTCGGTGTCGACGTTCCAAGCCCATAGTGCGACGCCTGCTGCGGTAACCGCCAATCGAAGATGCTCAGCGCTCCAAGCATGGGCCTTCGGAATTTCAGGGGTCAAACGGCGTCCTTCAGGTTAGCGTGTCTCTCACATAGGCTATGTGTTCCCTGAGACCTAACGAAGCTTTGTTAATCAAAGGGATGGAGCGACGCTCAAGAGTATCTAATGCAAATCGGTGACCGACGGCAGCCGCTGACTAGTGCACCGGGACGGATATGAGCGGGATGGTTAGGCTACAGCGCAGCCCGGTCGATACCCAATCGTAGTCAAGCGATCCACGCAACTGACTATCCACGATGCCCTTGATCATCCTTGAGCCGAAACCGGCGACGCGTTCTGCTGACGGCGGCGGGCCGCCGGTTTCCACCCACCCCAATACGAACGTGTTCGCATCGGTGATGGACCAGGAGACTGACACCGTCCCATCGCTTTTCGAAAGCGCACCATGCGTCGAGGCATTTTCCAGCATTTCGTGAAGCAGCAAGCCAATCGGTTGAACCTGTTTAGCTGGAAGAGCGATTACGGGCCCATGAGCTTCGATGCGGTTATACCCATATTGTTCGGCTTCTCCTCGTATCAGGCACAGGAGATCTACCGTTTGCCAGTGGCTGTCGGAGAGAAGGGCGTGTGCTCTTGCAAGCGAGTCGACTCTGCCTTGGACCGCATTGGCATATTGCTCAGGTTCCTGCTGGCGGCTGAGACGAACAATTCCCTGTACTAGAGCCAATGCATTTTTTGCCCGGTGGTCGACTTCCCTCAAAAGCATGTGCTCTGCCCGCTCTAACTCACGCGCCCTTCGGCGTTCAGTAACGTCCAACTGCGAGGCGAAGAAGTACAACAGAGTACCGTCGGCATCTTCCACCGGGCTGATGAAGAGCTGGTTCCAAAACTGCTTACCGTCGCGCCGATAATTCACGAGTTCGATCGTTATCTCGCGGCGCGCTTCCAGTGCGGCTTTGATCGCAGATACGCTGGCTGCATCTGTTTCGGGTCCTTGCAACAAACGGCAATTTCGACCGATTACTTCGTCCGCTGTATAGCCTGTCAAATCCAAGAATGATTGATTTGCGAGCACTATTGGCATGTCGTTTTGTCGAGGGTCCACGACGACCATCGGCATACGCGTCCGCTCCACCGCGATGAACGCAAGCTCCTTTCTGTCAGCCAAGGCTTGCGGGGAAGCAGCCGCTGGCTGGTCACCGACCAACTTCGCGGCGGCAAGTTGCTGATTCATCTCGGACCTTCCATCGGATGGGGGGCATCAACGCGCCATTGCGGCACATGCTCCGGGTTGGCCGAAACTCTTAATCTGGCGCTCTCCGTTCCGTGACCGGCGCGGACGGTATCTCGCCCCATGGCGCCGACTGAGCGGATTTTGGCTAGTCGTTCGCGCCGAGGAAGTCGCTTTTGAGACTGAAGCAACATTCGCATTGATCTGAGTCAAAGGTCCGAGAATCTTGCAACGATCTTTAATTCAGTCGGTTTGATTGGCCTGAACGTCATCCGACGAAGGTCAAAATCATGCTAAACACAGTCAGCGCTCATGCGCATGAGCGACGACCGTCACAATTTCAAACCGACAGCTTTCAGCGCGGCCTCGCGCGCTGGAATCGCGAGCGCTTGGTCCCTGCTTTTCCGGAAACAAGCGGGTCGACACTCTTCGATCGCGATCAGCGGATGCACCGGTTGGAGACCGCTTTCCTACATGAGCTGCGCTCTGAGATCATCGATCAGGCCGCGGTCGCTCCCACCGATCCGGACGGCTTCATCACCTGGTTCGAGGCTCTGAAGCACTCAGGACCAGGCCAAAATGACGCGCTGTTTCCTTGGCTTGCCGAAGATGCGACCCGTGACGAGCTTCGCTGGTTCTTTGAACAGGAAGCTGCCGGAGAAGCTGGCTTCGATGACCTCGTCGCTCTGACCCAAGTAAAGATGCCGACGCAGGCGAAGCTCGAACTGGCTCGGAATTATTGGGATGAAATGGGACGTGGCAACGCTAGGGGCATGCATGGTCCCATGCTCGATGCCCTGGTCGAAACGCTTTCGGTCTCGCCCATCATCGAACAAACCGTCTGGGAGAGCCTTGCGCTTGCGAACGCGATGACCGCGATGGCGACCAACCGCAATTACGCGTGGCATTCCATCGGAGCACTCGGCGTGATCGAGCTTACTGCTCCCGGACGATCGGCTTGCGTTGCGGCGGGTCTGCGTCGGATCGGTCTTAGCGATCGCGAACGGCGCTACTTCGATCTTCATGCCGTACTAGACGTCAAGCATAGCCAAGATTGGAACCGCGAAGCACTTCACCCTTTGGTGGCCGACGATCCGCGGCGGGCGACCGCCATCGCGGAAGGCGCCCTTATGCGCCTCCTGTGTGGATCGCGTTGTTTCGATCGCTATCGCACCGAATTGTGGAATTGTCCTGCCGGTCCGATGAAGGAGATGTCCGATGGCAAAGGCCGCCGTTAAATCGAAGCCGAAGAAACAGGCAGAACCCGCGGAGCCAATCGATGCGATCACGCTCTTAAAAGCTGATCATCGCGCAGTAGATGCGATGTTCGACGAATTTGATAAGGCGCGCCGATCCGATACCAAGGCAAGGCTCGTCGGTCAGATCTGCAACGCTTTGAAGATCCACACGCTCATCGAAGAGGAAATCTTCTATCCGGCGGTCAAGCCGAAGATCGACGGGGATATCGTCGACGAAGGTGTAGTCGAACATGACGGCGCCAAGGTCCTGATCAACGATCTCGTCAAGGCCAAACCGACCGATCCCTATTACGACGCCAAGGTGAAGGTTTTGGCAGAGGAAATTCGCCATCACGTCCAAGAGGAAGAAGGCTGGCTCCGCGGAATGTTCGCGCAGTCGAGACGAACCGACCTCGACATGGACGCACTCGGCGCGAAACTCGCTGTGCGCAAAGCCGAGCTAGAAGCGCAAGCCTCTGCCGGCAAACTTCCGCCCGCGAAGACCGTGGCTGTAAAAATCTAAGAGGGTAGTGTCATGGAGAATTCGGAGACCGGCGTGCTGCTCGCGGCGGCCGATTTTCGCGCGCCGGCCATCCTGCTTTCAGGACCGGTGGACTATGCAATGTACGCCGCATTTCGGGACGGGCTTGAGAAGGCTCCAGCGAAGGGGCTCGTCGTTGTCGAGCTTTCCACTCTCGGCGGCGACCCCGAGGTCGCCCGCATGATGGGCGAGGACGTCCGCTTTCACAGCCAACTCGATCCCGATCGCCGCTTCGTCTTCCTCGGCAAGGCCGCGATTTACTCTGCCGGGACGACGTTTATGAGCTTCTTCGCCCGAGAAAATCGATACCTCACGCGTGGTACCCGGCTCATGATCCACGAGCGAAAACTGGCAAAGACTCTCCAGATCGAAGGTCCGCTGACGAGCTGCATCGCCACCGTCAAAGCAACATTGACCGAAATTAAGGCGTCGATCGAAATCCAGAATGAAGGATTCCAGAATTTGATACTTGGTTCGAAGGTTTCACTCGAGCAGCTTCTCGAGAAGGCACCATCGAACTGGTATGTGGAAGCGCAGGAGGCTCTGGAGTTCGGCCTTATCGCAGCGGTCCTCTGACCGCCACGATCAGCCTTCCTAAGTCTCTGGGTCCATCCTTGATTGCTGCTCCTGCGCAATTGCTGCAGCCGAGACGAGGCTCTCACCCGTCTGAGCAGCAGCAGAGGCGGTCATCGTAACCGCGACGCCGTCCGGTCCATCTAGCATTACCACGCCGTCCTCGGCAGTTGCGACTCCTGGCTCGGTTTCCGGCTGCGGCACATTCGGCGTCTCACTCATACCAGATTCCTTGGTTCGCTGGAGGAAGTCAAAAACTCGGGATTGATATAGAGATAGTCGGCCTTGA
>Ga0164294_10000823_pt1 | contig 29468 bp, 22 predicted proteins | sample GEODES005metaG_FD_111479 | JGI IMG/M metagenome (GOLD analysis project Ga0164294, IMG submission 111479) | Oligotrophic lake water microbial communities from Sparkling Lake, Wisconsin, USA - GEODES005 metaG | ecosystem: Environmental > Aquatic > Freshwater > Lake | place: USA: Sparkling Lake...
AGATGGGTTTGCAATGGGTCTCCAGCCAAAGCCACGAGCCGTCACGGCACCGGGTGCGGTGCTCCACCACGGTCGCCTCGCCGGCCAGGTTGGCTTCCCGGGTGCGGATAACCAAGTCCAGGTCATGCGGATGAACGCGGGTGCGCCAGTCGGACTTCTGCACCTCCTCCAGAGTCCACCCGGTCTTGCGGAAATAGGACGGGCTGATGTAGAGCCGCCCGCCCAGGGTGTCATTCAGCCCCACGATGTCATCCGTGTGATCCGCAAGGAAACGGTAGCGCTCCTCGCTTGCCCTGAGAGCCTCCTCGGCCCGCCGCCGGTCGGTGATGTCGGTGATCGACCCGGCCATGCGCACATGCTCGCCGTTGTCTCCCCGTTCAGCATGGCCGCGCGCCCGGAACCAGCGATACTCGCCGCTCTTTGACCTCAGACGCAGCTCGACATCATACACGCGGCCATCTTTCAGGTGCGCCTGAACGGCATCCCAGACTTGCTGCTGGTCGTCCGGATGCATCAGTTTCCGGAATGTGGACTCATGGTTTGGCAGCTCATCATCGCGGTAGCCAAGCAGTTCCTTCCATCGAGGGGAAAGGTAGTCCTCACCAGTGGCAATGTCCCAGTCCCACAGGCCGTCGTTGATGCCGCGCATGACACGCGCATAGCGCTCCTCGCTCTGCCTCAGCGCAGCCTCGCTCTCTTTCAAAGCCCGGGTGGTCTCCACCAGAGACGTGACAACCTGGACCAACCCCAGCTCCGAAATCAGCCCACCGTGTTCATCGCGCTCATAGGGCCGCCGGTGAAAGACGACCCACTCCCAGCCGCCGTCCTTGCGCAGCACGCGGAGCTTGGCCGGGATGACTTCGTCGTCCTGCGCCTCAAGCAGCGCCTTGAGCAGCCGGTCATGAAGCTCCCGATCCTCAGGATGCACCAGGCTCACCCAGCTCTCTGGCAGGGCCTGCACCTCCTCCGGTGTGTAGCCATACAGCGCGGCAAGCTCCCGCTCGCCCAGGATCATGCGCCCCTGCCGGTAATCATACACGTAGAATGCGTGGTGCGGCATCGACAGCACGCTTTCCAGCAGCTTCTCAAACCGCAACGAAGGATCGAAGCCAGGAGCGGGAGTTTCTTTTTCCACGAGCGGAGGACGGGACTTGGGCGCGGTGCCTGAACCCGGTGCCGTCGGCCGTCGGCTAGAGGTGCGTTTGCCCGGGCGAGATCGTGTCATGCCTGACGATAACCCGTCCCGGCGATGCTTTGCAATCCATGGATTGGCAATGGTCAGGGCTTCACTGGCAAAGCGGCACGAATGACCTCCGCCACGCGCACGGCGAGAAAATCGGAGCCCGCCGGCTTGTAGTGCAGGTCATTGGAAATCTGCAGCTCGCCAAAGCGTGGCTTCATGTAGCTGTAGAGATCATTGACCGCCACGCCGTTTTCCAGCATCACCTTGGTGGCGATGGCATTGTAATCCACCTCGCTGCTGAAGCGGCGCTCGCCGCTGCGCAGGTTGTCGGGAATGGGCGTAGTCAGGGCGAAGATAAGTTTCGCGCCCGTGGCCTTCAGCTTGGCCACGATGGCGCGCAGATTCGCTTCATACGCCGCAGGCTCCACCTGGTTCTTGCCATCGGGCATGATCTTCACGTCGTGAATGCCGTGGTTGAAATGAATGACATCCCACTTCCCCGTGCCCAGCCACTTGTCGAGGTGGGCGATGCCGTTCTTCGTCGGCCCGCCATTCTGAGGAATGCGATGCACGTTCGCTTTGCCCTCCAGCAGCTTGCGGACCGGCAAAGTGTAGCCCATGGAAATGCTGTCGCCGATGAGCAGCACGCGTGGCAGGCCTGGCACATCCTGAATCGGTGCCAGCACGGGGTTCACCTTTCGTTCAGGCTTGGCAGCTTTCTCCTGCGCATGAAGCGGCAGGCACAGACAGAGGACGACGAGGCAAGCGCGGTGGAGCATGGGATTTTCAAACCTGTGCCTGCGGCTGCTTCTTGCATCTAGCTGCGGCCTGCGGTGAATGCAGGCCTCTTGAAAACGCACCTGCCCAACCACCCCACGCAGCTTTACCTCATTCGTCACGGCGAGGTGGAGGAGAAATATCACAAGGTCTTCGGCGGCAGCCGCATCGACATGAACCTGTCCCCGCATGGCCTGCGCCAAGCCGAAGCGCTGGACGCCTGGCTTGCCGACACGAAGCTCGACGCCGTCTATGCCAGCCCGATGAAGCGCGTGCGGCAAACCATGGCTCCGCTGCTCGCCCGTCGTAGCGTCGAACCCACGATCATGCAGGATCTGCGCGAGATCGACTTCGGCGACTGGACCGGCCACACCTGGGGCGGCATCCACGAGAACTTCGGCATCAACGTCTTTGATTGGCTGGAGGTGCTGGAAGCCCCCGGCGCGCCGAATGGAGAAAGCGCCCAACAACTCGCCGAGCGCGTGCGCCCCTGCCTGAAACAAGTGCTGCACGACAACCCCCACCGCACCGCCGCCATCGTCTGCCACGGCGGCATCATCCGCGTGATTCTAGCGCTGCTGCTGGAGCTGCCCCTCGCCAAGATGGCCCACTTCAACATCGAGTATGCCAGCGTGACCGTGATCGAAATCAATCCCGAGCGGAAACACGCCGCCGAGCTGGAGCTGCTAAATTTTCAGGCGCTGCGGTGACACTGCTCGATTGCACAAGAAAATGATGGTTGCCTCGCAAGGACTCGAACCTTGAACGAGAGATTCAGAATCTCCTGTGTTACCATTACACCACGAGGCAATGTGCAGTGCGGGCGAAAGTTGTAGCCCTGATCGGGCCAGTGTCAACGCCGAGTGAAGAACTGCTTGCGCGATGTGTTTTCGGCACTACTGTCTCGGCCCGCTAAAGCAACGCCTCCGTAGCTCAGTTGGTAGAGCAGAAGACTCTTAATCTTTTTGTCGTAGGTTCGAATCCTACCGGGGGTAGCTTCCTCAAGGGCCTGCGGGCAGCCCTTCCGGCTCTGGCTTGTAGTTGCCGCTGCCCACCAGCCGCTCGAAGATGGGCGAGGCCATCAGAGTGGTGATGACGGCCATGATCACCAGCGTGGCGAACAAGCCTTCGGTGATGACTCCCTTTTGCAGGCCGATGTTGATGATGATCAGCTCCATGAGACCGCGGGCGTTCATCAACGTGCCAATGCCCATGGCTTCCCGATTGGAAATGCCCGTCGCGCGCGCGGCGAGCCAGCAGGCGACCCCTTTGCCAAGCACGGCCGCGAGGAGAACCACCCCGCACACCAGCCACAGCGTCGGCGTGTTGATGAGACCAATCTTGGTGTTCAAACCCGAATAGGTGAAGAACAGCGGCAGCAGTAACGCCACCGCTAGCGGCTGGATGCGCGCAATCAGATCACGAGACATGACCGCGCGCGGCATGACCGAGCCCATGACGAAAGCCCCAAACACCGCGTGCAGGTGGATGTAGTCCGTCCACCACGCGCCTAGAGACATCAGCGCGAGGCCAACGACCAGACCGCCGTCCGTGAGCGAGCCGTTCTCGGTGAAGAACTTCTCCAGGCGCGCCATGAGTGGCTTGATCACCACGTAAGCGACGATGACAAAGCCGATACCTCCCCCGATGTTCAGCAGCGCGTTGGACCAGTTGTTATCAATCTTGGCCAGCACAATGGCCAGCAGGCACCAGGCGGTGGCATCGTCGATAGCGCCGGCACCAATCGCGACCGTGCCCATGGTGGTGCCAGCCAACCCTTTGAAATGAATGATGCGAGCGAGCATCGGAAAAGCGGTGATGCACATGCACGCACCCGTGAAAATCATGGCGGACGAGAGCGAAATCTTTGCGGGATACAGATTCAATTCGGGATGTCCATGGCAATACCACGCCACCAGCGCTCCCAGCGCGAACGGTGCCGCCATGCCAGCGAACGACACGGCCACCGAGCTTTTCAAACGCTTCTGAATGATGTCCATGCGGAACTCCATGCCCACGATGAACATGTAGAGCGCCAGCCCGAGCTGCGAGGCAGGAAACAGGTAGCTCTGCGTGTCACGCGTGGTCTGCGTTTTGTCCCAGGGAAACAGCGCCTGCTGCGCCTCAGGCCATACCAGGCCAAACAACGAAGGCCCCAGCAGCACCCCCGCGATCATCTCCGCCACCACCTGCGGCTGTCCGAAACGAGCGGCAATCGCTCCCACCACGCGGCAGAACAGCAGGATGACAGCGAGTTGAAGAAAGAATTGAACGGCGAGGTCGAGGTTGTTCATGAGGAAATCAGTAGGTGAGCGTGATCATCACGTAGGCGAAGTCGGCATCGTCAGCTGCGCCTGTATCGTCCAGGTAATCGCCCGCGAAGAAATGGCTGTAGCCCGCCTGCACGGCGAGATTCTCGTGCGCCTGCCATTGCAAAGTAAAGTCCAGCTCACTGCCCGCATCGCTGCTGGCACCCGGCGTGATCGGGCGCACCTGCGTCGTTTGATTGGCCCGATACCAAGCATCACCGGTGTCGGCCAGCCAGAACGCATGGTAGTCCAGCATGAGCTTCAACTGACGGCTGGGCTCCACGCTGAAGCGCAGCGAAGGATTGTGCAGATTCTGCCACGCAAACAAATCCATATAGCCGTAGTAAAGATGGTTGGTGGGGAAGAGATTCTGGAAGGTGCCCGTTTCTTCATCTTTCGCCTTGGAGTCGCCGCTAGCGTAATCGTATTGCAGGCCGAGACGGGGCTTCCAAGCCGCCTCAAGCCAGTTGTAACCCACGCTCCAGGTGCCTGCGAAAGCCCGCAAATCCTTGCCGCGCCGTGTGCCGGTCTGCCCGATCATCTCGGCGTTGTAGTCCCAGCCTTGCAGCTTCTTGGGATCACCTTTCATACGCGTGCCCACGGACACAAAGTCGCTGCCACCCTGGTCGTTTTCATGCAGTTGCAGCACGTAGAAGTCGGTCGTCTGCACCGGCAGGCGGGTGGTGCTGAAATACAAGCCGCTGAAAAAGGCACCGCGCTCATCCGCATCGTCCAGCCAGTCGCTTTGATTGAGCTGCCCATCGCGGAGACTCACCACGCTGGAAGTGAAGGCGTCGAGCCACCAGTCCTTGCTCTGGTAGCGCAGACGCACCGCATCAAACGTCCGGCTGGCATTGCCCCACTCGCCGGAACTGATCAGACGCTTGTCGCCGTAGACCAGCGTCTGGCGTCCGATCGTGGCGCTGAAGTGTTTGGGGTCGCCGATTTCGAGGTAAGCCTGCCGCACATCCATCGCATCATCGCCCTCGGCACCAAGCTGCCCCAGCTCGTTGGGGCGGTCGCTGAAGAACTCGCGCGTGTCCTGGCCCTGAGCGAAGAACCGCAGGCCCGGCATGACCTGCCAGTCGACTCCGAGCCGCAACCGCGTCAGCAGCCAGGTGTCATCCGTCAGGCTGCGGGTCTGGCTGTCAAAATCGAAGTCGTTCTCCCGCCACTCGCCGCGTGTGCGCGCTTCCAGGCTAACCGCCACCGGGCTTTCATCATGGTCTGCAACCACAGCTGGTGTGCCTGCGTATGCACATGAAATCAGTAATGCGCTGGCGGCAAATGTGAGAGGAGATGGACGCATGCTGTGAAAGTGTATCTGATGGTTGCTTGTAACGAAAATAGACATCCGCTATGAATTTCATGCCTGAACGGCATAATACTTCATGGACATTCGATTGCTCCGATACTTTCAGGCGGTAGCCGAGGAACTGAGTTTCTCCAAGGCTGCCCAGCGGCTGCGCATCGCGCAACCGGCACTCAGCCGCGCCGTGCAGGAGCTGGAGCTAGAGCTCGGCGCGCACCTCATCGACCGCAACCGCCGCACGGTCAAGCTAACCGCCGCCGGCAGCGTCCTGCTGCTGGAGATCGGCATCATCCTCGAACGTCTGGAGGACGCGCGCCGCCGGGTGAAGCGCACCGCCGCCGGCGAAGAAGGCGAGCTTCGGCTCGGCTACATCGGCCCGCCCACGCGCTCGTTTCTCGGCCCGTTGTTGAAGGAGTATCGGCAGCGGCATCCCGGCGTCACGGTCATTCTTGAAGAGCGGACGCCCGAGCGCGTTTGGGAAATGGTGGCCAAAGACAAGCTCAACGTGGGGCTCACCCGGCCAGTGCTGGCCCATGAGGCGCTGGGTTTGCAGACCCTGCTGCTGCGCAACGAGCGCTTCTGCGCGGCGGTGCCGGTGGATCATGAGTTCGCGGACAAAGCCTCGCTATCGTGGAAGCAGCTGGCCGGGCAGCCGCTCATTCTGCTGGCGCGGCGCGAAGGCGCGGGCTCGCACGACGCGATTCTTGCCGCCTGCCAGGAAGCCAAGTTTACCCCCAAGATCGTGCACACGCCCAGCTTGATCGGCACCATCCTGCAATACGTCGAAGCCGGGGCCGGCATCGGCATTGTGCCGGACAGCACGTTGCGCGGCCCGGGCAGGCTGAAGCTCGTGCCATTGAAGCCTGCCGCATTGATTCCGCTGGTCATGGTCTGGGGCCAGGAGCAAACCGAGCCGGCGGCCGTGGCCTTTCGCGAACTGGTGAAACGCTGGCTAAAAGAGGGCAAGCTGGAGCACTAACCCAACTGCGCCATGAGGCTGCCACGGCAAGCGCTCAAGCCTTTGTAGTCCGCGATGGATTCAGGCATGGTCTGCAACTGCTGCCGCAGTGCGGAAGCAAATTCGGGAGAAGCCTGCATCTCCTCACGCAGCGTGCGCACGATGACCCGGATGCCAAACAGGATCGCTCCCGTGTTGGGCAGTCGCACCAGCGCCTGATGCTCCACGCGAAACCAAGTGCCGTCCAGCGTGGCGGTCCCACTCAGACGAGGGCGCTGCATGAATGAATGGCAGTTCAGCTCCCGCGTCGCCGCCAGCCCCCAGTTCCAGCGTTCCCACACCTCGTTGGGTTTCAGCCTGTTGAGGAAGGTGCGGATCTTCGCGCCTAACTCTTCATTCAATCCCGGCACGGGTGCGTGAACAAGGTCAATGGGCTTGCCTAGTTTCTCCGGCAAGCTCCAGAAGGAAGGAAAGCACACGCAGCCGGCTTGCACACGCAACGCTTCATCAAGCAACACAAAGTCAGGCTCCCAGATGCTGCCGAGATGGATGAGGTAGGGTGGGCCGTGCTGTTGATCGTTGACCGTGTTGGAAAGTCGAAGTCTAGCATCATGCGATGACGGCGCGGTGGGGACACCGCGCCCTACCTGATCAGCAAACTCCACCGTCTCCTGCACCATCGGTTCCGAACCCGGCAATGCGGCGGCATAGTTGTCCGGGCTCGCTTGCAATTGGCCTTGCCGCTCAGCCAGCAACGATGCAGGCCCTGCGGTGCGAAAGTAATCCAAGGACCCGCGCCGCAACCCCATGTCGAAGCGGAAATCGCCCGGTTTGAGGAAGTGCGAGGGCATGAAGCAAAGTAACCACAGCTAGGTTTCTGTGCCAGCGAAGTAGTCCGCATCGTCCCGATGCGGCAGCCGCGCGGGGACCGTGCGGAACACCACGCTACGCCAACCCATCGCGCCGCAACAGCGCATCGGGATCAGGATCGCGGCCCATGAAGTCGCGGAACAGTTTCGCGGGATCATCCGAGTTGCCCTTGCTCAGGATGCAGTCGCGGAAGTCGCGCCCGGTCTCCGGGTTCAGCACGCCTTCCTTCTGGAAGCGGGTGAAGGCATCGGCATCCAGAACCTCCGCCCACTTGTAGCTGTAATAGCTCGCCGCGTAACCGACCGGACTGGCGAAGAGATGCGTGAAGCGCCGCGCCATCGTCGGCGGCTCGGTCTTCAGCGGCATGGCGTAGTCCTTCGTGATCGTGCGGGCGACGGCATCCAGATCTTCGCTGCCGTTGGTGGCATGGTTGATGTGCAACTCCAGGTCCAGCTTGCCGAAGCTGAGCTGCCGCATCATCGCGCCTGCCGCGCCGTAGTTGCGCGCGGCGATCATGCGGTTGAAAAGCTTGGCCGGGATCGGCTCGCCGGTCTCGTGGTGCTTGGCAAAGAAGTCCAGGCTCTTGCGCTCCCAGCAGAAGTTTTCCATGAACTGCGAGGGCAGCTCCACGAAGTCCCAGGCGACACTCACGCCGTTCATGGATGGAATCTCGACGTTGCCAAAGAGCTGGTGAATGAGATGGCCGAACTCGTGGAAGACCGTCTGCACCTCGTCATGCGTCAGCAGCGCGGGTTTGCCATCGACAGGCGGCGACATGTTGCCGCAGATCAGGCCCAAATGCAGCCGCCGCTCGCGGCCTTCCACAGGCGGGCAGCCGCCGCGCAGGTAGTTCATCCACGCCCCGCTGCGCTTCGAATCGCGCGGATGCCAGTCGGCGTAGAAGCTGCCGATGTGCACGCCCTTGGCATTGCGCATCTCGTAGAACTTCACCTCCGGGTGCCAGACCTCCACAGGGCCGGGCTTGTTCGGATCGATGCTGGCGGGCGTGGCATCCTCCACCTTCATCGGGTGCAGGAAGATGGTTTCGCGCTCGGTGATCTTCACCTCGAACAGCAACTCGGCCAGACGGAACATGCCACTGATGACGCCATCGACCGGGAAGTAGGGACGCAGTTCCTCGGGATCGAAATCAAACAGCGCCTTGCGCCGCTTCTCGTTCCAGTAAGGCACGTCCCAGGGCTCGAACAAGTCGTGGGGCTGATGCGCGGTCTCCGCGCGATACTCCTGCAGTTGCAGCACTTCCTTGTCGAAGGCGGCCTTCACGCGCTTGTGCAGGCGCTCGGTGAACTCCAGCGCCGTGGCTCCGGTCTTGGCCATGCGGCGTTCCAGGATGTGGTCGGCAAAGTTGGCCTTGCCCAGCAACTGGGCTTTTTCATGGCGCAGGCGCAGGATCTTCCAAATCAGCTCGGTGTTGTCATGCTCGCCATGGCGGCCGATGCCGATGCTGCCCAGCCACATCTCCTTGCGCAGGTCTGCGTCGTCACAGTAAGTCAGCACGGGCGTCAGGCTCGGAGCCTTCAGCGTGAGGCGATACTTGGGCTCGTCCAGGGTGCCGTAGCTCTTGGCTGCTGCATCAGCCCGCGCCGCGTCAATGGCCGATGGCGGCATACCTTTCAACCGGCTGTCACTGTCCAGCACCAGCTCGAAGGCGTTGGTCGAATCCAGCACGTTCTCCGAATACTTCTGCGTCACCTGCGACAGCTCGGCCTGCACTTCCTCCAGGCGCTGTTTCTGCTCGGGCGGCAATTCCGCGCCGTGATTCTGGAAGTAAGCGAGCGTCTCTTCCAGCGCCCGTTTTTTCAGGCCGGTGAGCGCGCGCGCTTCCTCGGTCTTGCTGTAGGTCTCGATCAGATCCCACAGGTGGGCGTTGAGCGGGATCTTCGCGCGGAAGGCACTGACCTTGGCCAGCATTGCGTTGTGCGCCTCGCGCAGCGCGGGGGAGTTGCACACCGCATCCAGGTGCTCCACCAAGCCCCAGGCGTGATCGAGTTCCAGCGTGGATTCCTCCAGGCCCATGATCACGGAATCGAAGCTGATGCGGCCCCGGTCTTGGTCGGCCACGGCATCGACACGCTGCTGCGCGTGCTGCAGCGCCAGCTCGATGTCGGCGTTGATGTGCTCGGGCGTGAGGGTGGACCAGCGAATCTGGAAATCTTCGGTCAGGAACGGGTTGGGCATGGGGGGTAAGAAAACGAGGCGTAAACGTCTAATCAGTGCAAGCGGGATGCCAGGACGGCTGGCAACGCGTTTCCTTAGCCAAAACCGGCCTTGGAGTTTCACCTTTTGTCCAGGCAGAGGAGACGAAACGCCGCGCCCATGTGCCCTGGATGCGTGAGCGATTGGAACTGGCGCAGCAAGCCCAGCGTGGCCGCATCGGGCACGCGCCCCTCCAAGGAGCGCAGCCAAGGCGTGGCCGCGTGGGTGAGGAAGCGGCCCTGGTCCTGGAACTGGCGAACGGTCAAGCCCGCGTCCTCGGCCACCTCGATCAGGCGGGTGAAGTTGATGTGCGCGGTCAGGTCGCAGCGGCCCAGGTCCTTCAGCACCTCGCCATCGGTGCGGTGCGTCTGGTAGCGGCGCAGGGTGCCGTCGCTGCGCTCCGGGGCATAGTATTCCGGTGCCTCGTAGCCGTAGTCGGCGATCAGCACCGCGCCGCGAAAGGGAGCACGCGCCACGCTTTCCATCCACCGAACCGAGGCCGGGTGCACCTCGGTGGTGTAGCCCTCGGGCAGGTCGGTGGGCAGGCGCTGAATTTCGGCCCCTACATCCGGGTCGGCAATGTCCACCTCCACCCAGACATGGTCTGGCGTGACGGCCAGTTCGCGCCATTGGCCACCGCTCCAGCGCACACGATGAACCGGGAAGGCATCGGGCAATTCATTGCTGAGGAAAAAGGCGGTCGGGGAGCAAAGCGCCCTGCCAACGCCCAGTTCCAGCAGGCTCTCCACCCACGCCACGCGCTCCCCCATCAGCGGTTGCAAGCGCGCTCTCTGGACTTCCCGATACCCGGCCTGGGGCTCCACAATCAGGTAGCGCGGCTTCGTTTCATGCGGCCAGCCGCGCCAGAGATCCTCCGCCAGCTGGCCATCGTGCGCGCCTTGTTCGATCAGGGTGAAATCCCCCGGAGCCCCCAGGGATTGCCAGACCTCCGCCGCGACCGCCGCAAGCAACTGCCCATACAGCGGCCCCACGCTGACCGCCGTGTAGAAATCACCGCTGCGCCCCACGCGCCGGGGCTTGCCCGCGTAGTAGCCGTGCTCGGGATGATACAGCGCCAGGTCCATCACCTGCGCCCAGGGCAAGCAGCGGTCAGGGGCGGAGGCGATGGTTTCACGCAGCAGATCGGCGAAGTCGGAGGTCATGTCGGGCAGGTCGGCAGGGTGGCGGCAAATCGCCCGCCTTCATCCTTTATCGTTGGCAGTTTGCAGCTATGATTTTTGCCCCTCCACCCTGACTTCACCACATGCTTGATCTTGAACTGCTCGGCGAAAGCAACTGGCGCGGCCCAGGCGGCGTGCGCAAGCCCCCGTTTTACCGGCGCACCTGGTTCACCGCGCTGCTGGCGCTGGGCATCCTGTCCGCGGTGGCGGTGTTTGCTGTGCTGGTGTTTGTGATTCAGCCGCTGAAGGACAAGGCGGAGATCTTCGACCTGTCACAGGTGCGCAAGCTGGAATCCGCCAGCATCATTTACGACCGCAACGGCGGCGAACTGGGCCGGCTCTACGTGATGAACCGCACGCCGGTGAAGCTGGAGGAAGTGCCGCAACATTTCATCAAGGCCCTCACCGCGCAGGAGGACTCCCGCTTCTTCGAGCACGACGGCGTCGACTACCTGGGCATCGTCCGTGCGGTCATGCTGGCGGTGCAGATGGGCAAGGTGACGCAAGGGGCGAGCACCATCACCCAGCAGCTCGCCCGGCAGACCTTCGAGCTGAAAGAAAAGAGCATCAACCGCAAGATCCTGGAAGCCTTCGTGGCCCAGCGAATGGAGAAGCAATTCACGAAGAAGGAAATCCTGGAGCTGTATCTGAACCGCATCTTCTTCGGCAGCGGTAACGGCCAGAACTTCTACGGCATCCAGGCTGCCGCACGCGGCTACTTCGGCAAGGATGTCAAGGACCTGAACCTGGAGGAGTCCGCGACCATCGCCGGCCTGATCAAGGCCCCGAACCTCTACACCCCGCTCAAGCACCCGGAGGCCTCCATCAAGGCGCGCAATCAAGTCTTCGACCGCATGTTGGCCGAGGGTTTCATCAACCGCGAGGAACACACCCAGCTGAGCCGCAAACCGATGATCACCGCCGGGCAGACCATCGACGCCCGCCTGACCTATGTGTATGACGAGGTGCGCCGCCAAGTCATGCAGATCGTGGGCGAGGACCGCGCGGCCACCGGCGGCTTCAGCATTTACACCTCGATTGATCCGCAGATTCAGAAAGCCGCTGACAAAGCCGTGCAGCAGCGCCTAGCCGAGGTGGAAGCCCGACCCGGCTACCAGCACGAAACCTATGCGCAGTATCGCGGCATCCTCACCGACTTCCGCAAGAAGCTGGGCAACCGCGAAATTGCCCCCGAGACTGCCAAGCCACGCGCCCAGTATTTGCAGGGCTCCGCCCTGGTCATCGACAACGCAGACGGCTCCGTGCTCGCGCTAGTGGGCGGCCGCGACTACCGCGACAGCCAGCTCAACCGCGCCTTCTACTCCTCCCGCCAGGTCGGCACAGCCTTCACGCCCTTCGTGTATGCGGCGGCCTATCAGTCGCCAATGTTCTTCCCCGGCACGCAGGTGCTGGACCAGCACTTCGACAACACCATGATCATGATCGGCGGCTTCACCGGCATCTTGGGTGAGTGGGGTGAAGAAGTGGAGAACCCGAAGTTCAAAATGGGCAACATCAGCCTGCGCGAATCCTTGGTCCGCTCGCGCAACTCGGCCACGATCCGTCTCGCTTATCAAGCCTTCCCCGGCCCGAGCCAGCGCGACCCGCTCGACCTCGCGCCGATCAAGGACTTGGTCAAGAAGGCCGGCATCAACAGTCCTGTGCTCGACCTGCCCGCCAGTGTGCTGGGCCAGAGCGAGGCGCGGCTGGACGAGATGTGCCTAGCTTACAGCTGCTTCCCCAACAAGGGCACCCACGCCCAGCGCGTGCACCTGGTCAAACGCATCGCCGACGCCCAGGACAAGACCATTTACCAAATCAGCGAGGAAGCCGTGGCCCCCGTGGAAGCCATGGACGAGATCGCCGCCTGGCAGGTGAACTCCAGCCTGATCGACTCGCTGAACCAGGGCACGGCCTCTGCCGCGCGCACCGACTTCGGCCTGAAAAACTTCCCCGCCGCCGGCAAGACCGGCACGCACCTGGGCTTCAAAGACCTCTGGTTCCTCGGCTACTCCTCCCGCGTCACCTGCGGCGTCTGGGTCGGCTTCGACAAGCCCAAGACCATCTACGACGGTGCCTTCTCCAGCCGCGTCGCCCTGCCCATCTGGTCCGACATCATGAACGCCACCACCGTCAGCTACAAGCCGGAGCCCTTCGCCCCGCCTGCCAGCGCGGAGAAGATCGAGATCTGCAAAAAGAGCGGGCTGCGCGCGACGGACTTCTGCTTCGACAAAACCACGGACGCCAAAGGCAAGGTCACCTCGGTGCGCAACACCTTCACCGAGTATGCGCGCCCTGGCACCGTCTTCGACACCTACTGCACCGTCCATGCCGGCGAGGGCCTGGCGCTAGATTTACAATCCTTCGCCTCACCCATCGGCCGCCCGGACGGAGCCAGCATCGCCCTCGCCAACGCCGGCAAGTTCGCCCACATCGAGCCCGTGCGCATGCAGGGCCTGACCGTGCTCGGTGGCGATCCCTACAACAGCGTTAGACCCGTCCTCCGCGCCACACCCGCCAGCGGTGTGGACGGTGCCAATGTGAAGCGCGCCATCCCCGTGGATGAAGAAGGCAACGTCGCGACCCAACTGCCCGTGAAGCTGGAGCCGCCCAAGGGGCTGAAGCTGGAGCCGTGAGTCTTGGTAAAGTGCTCACCCCCACTGCGCCAGGCGTTCTGGGAAGGGACAGTCAGCGCAGGCGGAGTCATCTTCCAGGCAAAAGTCCTCATAGACCTGCACCAGGCCTTGCTGGTGGTGCAGTTTCTTCTGATAATCTTTAGCGCGTTCAGACTCGCCAAACAAGCGCAGCACGGCCCGGCGCACCTTTAAGTTGTCCAGCAGGGCGGGCAGCTCCTTGAACTCCGCCCACAGCGCGGGCTTCTCCGGCACCAGCAGCGGATACACCACATTCGCCAGCATCTCATTGACCCGCGTGGCCCCGATGAGAGAGATGGGTTTCGCCGTCGCACGCGCCCCGAGCGTGTAGTGCGTGTCCCAGAACTCATGGGACAGACGGCCGAGCACGCCTTCCCACTTCTTCAGGTTCCAGGCGTCCGCCTGTTTTAGCGGGCTCATGATTTTTGACCACTGGCTCAAGACCGCGGCCAGCGCTCCCAGACGGCGCTGAGGGTGGTTGCCTGGCCGGACCGCCTTCAAGCTCCAGTTCAACTCCATCCCGCGCAAAAACCAGCGCTCATAGCTGGCCCGACACTTCCACCAGTGCTGCCACAGATCCCGCAGGTAGGCGCGGGCGATATCGTCCAGAGCGTCAAACGGCGCGTGCTCCAGAAACGCAGAAACGCCGAACAGCAGCGCCTCGCGCATCATCGGTTCCTGCGCCAGCATACGCCGCACAGGAAGACGTTGCGCTAACAGCACGAACGGGCGCTGGTTGTGCTTGTAGCCCAGCGTTTCAGCCAGCCCCTGATACACCGCCTGCTCGCGCCCATGCACCGCCACGCAGCGGTGCAGCCGCCGTGCTTTGCGTTCCAGCCGGTGCTGGGCTGCTGCCTCGATCAAGGAGCGCACGGCGGCGGCGGACATCTGCGAGAGCGGCAGCGAGCACCGCCCGAGGCGCGCCGGGGCCACCTTGCTCGTGGGTGAGAAACCCTGCTCCAGCATGCCCGGCTGCAACCGCACCTGCACCACCTGCCGGTGCTCGACCGTGCGCGTGAAAGCTCTCGTCTCTCCCGGCGCGGTGACAAACACATGCAGCACAACCTTGTTAAACTCCGGGTTCGCTCCGTGATGGTGCCGCTCCCAGTCGCGCGCATCAGGATCAAGCTCGATGTCGCCTGCGTGCAGCTCGTCATTGATTAGGACTGAGCAACCCGTGAAGTCAGGCCCGGCCCCCGCGTTCCACTCACCAAAGTCCCGGATCCGCACCCGCTCGCCGTCCTCACCGGTGAATTCCGTGCCAAACGCACCGCCGAACCACAGGCTCTGCAACTGCAGTTCCGGCATCGCCCCGCCCCAAGTCAGTAACGGCGTCTCCTCCAGGCCACCGAACACCTCCTCACGAAAACGCACATAGCGCTCGGCAAGAGGCAGCGTGACATTCATTTTAGCATTAAAGCAAAATCTGATACGCTTGTCGAGTCAAGCGATGCCAGATGCTGCCAGGCTCCTGAAAAATCCAGGTGCCGTGTCGTCGGCCCGGGCACCACCACACAGCGGATGCCCGCCGCACGCGCGGCCTTCAGCCCATTGAGCGAGTCCTCGAAAACAATCACCTCGTCCGTGCCCACGTCCAGCTTCTGCGCGGCATCCAGGAAAAGGTCAGGGTGAGGCTTGATGCGCTCCACATGATCGCGTGTGGAGATGTTCGCGAAGTAGTCGCGCAGCCCCAGGTTCTCCACATGCTTCGATACCCAAGATAGCGGACTGCTGCTGGCGATCGAGCACGGCAAGCCCAGTTCGCGCGCCTCCTGCAGGCGCTCGCGCACGCCCGGCAGCGCATCGTAGCCATCCAGCAGCACACTCACGCGATCATAGAGTTGGCGGTCCATGGCCACCCAGTCAAAGGTCAAGCCCGTGAGCTGCTCCAGGTCAAGCTTCGGATCATAGACGCTGCTGAAATCCGTGCCCACGCACTGCGACCATTGCTCAATGGTCAGCACCTGTCCGTGGCTGGCATACAGCTCGCGCCAGCTTTCATAGATGGCGGATTCGGTGTCGATGATGAGGCCGTCGAAGTCGAAGATAAGAGCGCGAAGCATGAGAGGGCTGAAGTGCTACGAGCAGTGTCGGGTTTGGCAACGAACAACTCATGCAATTCGCGAGCCAGTCGCCGCGTTGAAGCCGCCTTGCCATGATCCGCACCCTGCTCTGCCTTCTCACCCTGACCGCCGTGGCTTCCGCTGCCGCGCCGAAATACAATGTGTTGCACATTGTCTCCGATGACCTGAACTGCTCGCTCGGCACCTACGGCCATCCGCTGGTGAAGTCGCCGAACCTCGACAAGCTCGCCGCGCGAGGTGTGCGGTTCGACAAGGCCTACTGCCAGTATCCACTGTGCAATCCCAGCCGTGCCAGCTTCATGACTGGACTGCGCCCTGACACGACGAAGGTCTATGAGAACAGCACACACTTCCGCGAGATCGACGCCAGCATTGTCACCCTGCCGCAGACCTTCCAGAAAGCCGGCGCCTTCGCCGCGCGCGTGGGCAAGCTTTACCACTACGGCGTGCCCACCCAGATCGGCACCAGCGGACTGGATGACGCGCCTTCTTGGATGCAAGTCGTGAATCCCAAAGGCCACGACAAGGACGTGGAGGACAAGATTTTCACCCTCACGCCCGGCCAGTTCGGCGGCACGCTGAGCTGGTTCGCGGACGAAGACCCGGCTCCACAAACCGATGCCATCGGCGCGGCTGAAGCGATCAAGCTGCTCGACGCGAACAAGGACAAGCCCTTCTACCTTGCCGTCGGCTTCTACCGCCCGCACACACCGTATGTCGCACCTAAGAAGTTCTTCGACCTGTATCCGCTTGATAAGATCGAGCTGGCCACCGGCCCGATGAAGGACCAGCCAGGCATTCCCGAAGCAGCGTATGCGAGTTACAAGAAAGAGCAGGACAACCTGACCGATGACCTGCGGAAGCAAGCGCTCCAGGCCTACTATGCGAGCATCAGCTTCATGGATGAGCAGGTGGGCGCGGTGGTCGATGCGGTTGACCGCCTCGGCCTTGCTGACAAGACTATCATCGTCTTCCACAGCGACCACGGCTATCACCTCGGTGACCACGGTCTCTGGCAAAAGCAAAGCATCTGGGAGCGCAGCGCCCGCGTGCCGCTCATCATCAGTGTGCCCGGCACGTCCGAGAAAGGCAAAGCCTGCGCGTGCACCGTCGAGCTGGTCGATCTGCACGCCACGCTCGCCGACCTCTGCGGCATCGAGGCCCCGAAGACCGATGGCGACAGCCTGAAACCATTGCTCGACAAGGTCGATGCCGAGTGGTCGCACGCCGCCTATTCCCAGGTGCTGCGCGGCCAACAACTGGGCACCAACGCCCCCAAGTTCAAAGACCAGCAAAAGAAAGAAAAGGGCAAAGGCAAGAAAGGCGGCTTCATGGGCCGCAGCGTGCGCAACGAGCAGTTCCGCTACATCGAGTGGGGCGAGGGCGGTGTGAATGGCATGCAACTCTACGACTTGGTCAACGATCCGCAGGAAGCCACCAACCTGGCCGCCGATCCCAAGCACGCCGAAACGCTGAAGCAGATGCAGGCGCTGCTGAAGAAGTAGCTCGTCATGCCTCTGCAAGGCGGCGTGTGCTTTCGCGTTCACAGACGCATGACACGCCTCGCCTTACTGCTAGCCCTGGTTTGCTCCGTCGCCTCCGCAACGGAGAAGCGACCCAACATTCTGTTCATCTACGCCGACGACCAGCCTTACAAAACCCTGGGCTGCTACCCGGAAGCGCCGGACTGGGTGAAGACGCCAAACATCGACGCCCTGGCCACCAGCGGTGTGCGCTTTCATCGCAGCTATCTTGGCGCGTGGTGCATGCCCTCGCGTGCGTCCTTGCTGACAGGTCTGCTTCAGCCAGCGGTGCAGACCATGCGAATGGAGGGCACTTACCCGGCCAGCACTTACGATCCGGCCAAGTGCCGCTTCTGGCCAGCCGAGCTGCGCAAGCACGGCTACCACACCGCGCAGATCGGCAAGTGGCACACCGGCACAGACACCGGCTATGGGCGCGACTGGGATCATCAGATCGTGTGGAACCGGCCCGGCAATCCCGACAACGCGGGCAACTACTACACCGGGCAAATCTTGAGCATCGACGGCCAGGAACAAAAGGTCGGCGGCTACTCCACCGACAACTACACGCAGTGGGCCGTCGACTACATCCAGGGCAAGAAGCGCGACACCGCCAAGCCCTGGTATCTCTGGCTTTGCTACGGCGCGGTGCATGGCCCCACGACTCCGGCAGACCGCCACAAGGGCGCTTACCAAGGCCACAAGGTAGATGTGCCAGCGGACATCTTTGGGCCGCGTCCTGACAAGCCCAAGTATCTTGACAAGACTCAGGCCTGGGTGCCGGGCAAGGATGGCGAGCCGCGCAAGGGCAAGGCTGCGAAGAAGAAAAACAACTTCGATCACGACAAGGCCGGCATTCCTCTCGGCCAGTGGGTGCAGCAGGTCAACGAGTGCGCCCTGGCCATCGACGAAGGCGTGGGCAAAGTCATCGCAGCGCTGAAGGAGAGCGGCCAGTTCGACAACACGCTGGTCATCTACACCGCCGACCAAGGCTTCGCGCTCGGCGAGCATGGATGCAGCATCAAGGTCGCGCCTTACGATGCAAACATCTCATCCCCGCTGATCGTGTCCATGCCCTCGCAATTGCCGCAGGGAAAGGTGTGCCAGCAGCCCGTCAACTCGCCTGACCTCGTATCCATCATCCTGGCCTTCACCGGCCTGAAAGAGCCCTGGCCAATGCATGGCCGCGACATGACCCCACTGCTCAAAGCGCCAGAGACCGCCGCCTGGGATCATCCGACGTTGCTCGTCCACACCGGCGACCACTACGGTGCCGATACCCATCCCATTCCCACCGATGAAGCGGAGCTGGCCCACACCGGCAATGTGCCCTGGTGGATCTTGCTGCGAGACGGCAGGTTCAAATACATCCGCAACCTCACGACTGGTGAGATGGAGGAACTCTACGACCTGGAAGCGGACCCGGAGGAGTTGAAGAACCTCGCGCGTGTGGCCGGGCACAAGGCCCAAGTCGAAGCGCTGCGCGCCAAGGCTGTCGAGGAACTTAAGCGCACCAACGCTCCCTTCGCCGAAGCCTTGCCAGCGGTGATGGCGTTGCCTTAATGGAATCAATCCTGCGCGACCGAGGAGGAGATCGTGTCGCCCCCCTTGTTCGCCAGCAGGTGCGTGAAGGGATTGGTGGAGGCGAGGTTGTATTGCTTGATCGCCAATGACCAGAAGGGCGCGAGCTCGTTTTCAGACGCGGACCACAGGCGATAGTGCAGGCTGGCCACGGTGTCCGTGTCGTTGATGATGGCATTGACCTCACGCGGCTTGAGCGCCTGTGGGCCCTGCTTGATGAAGCGGTCGGCGATCTGCTCCAGATACTCGCTGGAATCCTCGGTGTTGCGGCGGCGGCGCAGCAAGCTCACATGCAGGCCGTTCACATAAGGGTCCAGACAGACCTGCATCAAGCCGTAGTTCTTCTCGATCTCCGGCGGCAGTTGCAAACGGGTCTTCACCTCGGCGAGATTGTCTTCGAGGTCACTTAGCACGGTCGGTGGCTCCAATTCTTCCGGCGTGAGGAAAAGACCGAAACGCAGGCCGCTCTTGGAGCTGCCCAAAATGATCGCCAGCGGAACCGCCAGCAGGAACGAGATCAAAATGGGGCTGATCCAAATCAGGAAATCGATCGACACCCACCACGCGATCATGCTCCAGACCACGCCCAGCAGCGTGATACCGCCGAAAGTCAAAATGGCTTCACGCCAGTCCACGCCGCCGCCGCTCTTGCGCTTCTGCGCCACCCAACTCACGCCCTGGCCAAGGATGATTTTCACCACGAAGCGCGAGTGGAACCACATCATCACGGGTGCCATCAGCGTGAAGATGACCGTGTCCGCAATGCTGCCCACGAGCGTCATCAAGCGCTGCGGCAGCGGCTTGAACAAGCGGCCGGTGAACATCTCGTCCAGCACGATCACCACCTTCGGCAGGAAGATCAGCATGACCGTGAGCCACAGCAGCAGCTGGCCGGCGCGAGCGACTTGCGCGCTGTCATGCATCACCGGCGTGGCCGCCAGATAGGTGGACAGGACGAGGAATACAAACCATAGCGGCGAGCTGACATAGCTGAGCACGCCGTGGAAGAAATTCATGCGGCTCATGAAGTGCCAGCCCTTGGCAAAGAGCAGCCAGAAGTGCTGCATGTTCCCCTGGCACCAGCGGCGGTCGCGCTTCAGCGTGTCGATCAGCGTCGGCGGCCCTTCTTCGTAGCTGCCGCGAATCGTGTTGAGCAGGCGCACGGCATAGCCCGCCTTGCGCATGAGCGCGGCTTCCACGAAATCATGGCTCAGGATATGCCCGCCAAAGGGCACGGTCTTCGGCAGCGGCGGCAGCGCACATTCCTTGATGAAGGGCTCCAGACGAATAATCGCGTTGTGCCCCCAGAAATTGGCCTCGCCCCCCTGCCAGTAATTGATCCCCGCCATGAACGCCGGGCCATACAAGGCCTGCGCGAACTGCATCAGACGGCCGAGCAGCGTCTCGCTGGCCACTTGCTTCGGAAAGGTCTGCAAAATGCCAACGCCCGGGTTTTTCTCCATGATGCGGGTCATCGCCACCATGAGCGCGCCGGACATGAGGCTGTCCGCGTCGAACACGATCATGTAGCGGTAGCGCTTGCCCCAGCGACGGCAGAAGTCGGAGACATTGCCACTCTTGCGGTTGATCGGCTTGCGGCGCTTGCGGTAGAAGATCTTGCCGAAGGCACCGAGCTGGCGGCACAGCTCCAGCCACGCGGTCTGCTCCTCGATCCACTTGTTTGTCTGATCGCTGTCGCTGAGCACATAGAAGTCGTAATGCTCGAGCTGACCCGTCTTCGCCAGGGATTCATAAGTCACGCGCAGGCCTTCCCACACGCGGGTCACATCTTCATTGTAAACTGGGATGATGATGGCGGTGCTGGCGCTGATGGCCGAGTCGTCACCTTCAATGGTCTTCCACAAATCGAGTGGATCGTCTTCCGGCCGGTTTTGCAGCCACACGCCGATGAGCGCCGTCCAGAAGCCGCCGTTGAGCTGGTAGTAGAGCGGAATGAAGCACAGCAGCAGCAGCACCTCGGCCCAGCGCCAGCCGCTGGCGCTCAGGTAGATCGTGAGCAGCCAGCTGCCCAGAAGTGTGCCCAGCAGGGTGAGCACAAAGAAGGTGGCGCGCCGGGCGCGGGCGATGCCTTGCGGCGGCATGCCGGGCAGCATGGGGGGAGGAACGGGCGAACTCATCGGGTCATCTCAGCAACGAATACACATACCCCACGACCAGCAGCACGAAGACCGCAAGAATCACATAGCGCGCCCACTGCTCCTTGGCCAGGCGGTCAAAAGTGTTTTCCGCCACCTCCGTCAGGCCCAGGTCAATGTCGCGCGGCGTCATCTTCGACACCTGCAAGCGCGGGCCGGACGTGCGCACCGCCAGCCGCATGGCCTCGGCCATCTCCTCCGGCGGGTTGTTCTCATCCAGGAAAAATTGCGGCCAGCGCTCCGACCCGCCGGCCAGATAAAAGCCCAGCTTGCCCGAGGCCTCGATCTGCGCAGGCGTCATCTGCATGTCGCTGTAAATGGATCGCAGCCAGTGCTGCATCATCGCGCGCGCCTGCTCAATCGCATGAGCCGTGGGTTTCTTTTGCGGCTCCCGCGCATGAGCCAGCGCCGCACGACGCAGCGTTTCCAAAATCAACTGCGTGCGGCGAATCCGGTTGTGCAGACGGTAAGAGCGAAAGTAGTCCGCGAGACGCGCATACGCCTCGTTCCATTCTTCTTCGGTGCCCGTGGCCGGGGCGAACTGGATGTTTAGCGCCTCCATTGGTAAATCCAGCGTTCGGAAACCGGGGTCTTTTCGTCGAGAAGATCGCAGCTCATTTCGAGCAGGTTGGTCGTCTCGGGCACATCAAGTTTGAAGAAGGCGCGCCAGCCACCGGTCTCGCTGTTCTTCATCACGCGCTGGTCGATGATTTTGGCCTCGCCATTGGTGATCTTGACATCCACGCCGGGCAGCCAGCCGGCAGGCTTCTCGCCCTGGGCTTCGCCCTTGGTGAAGTCGAGCACATACTCGTGGTCGTCGCTCTTCATCACAAAGCCACGGCGTGTCGCGGTGACCTTGGCCAGCTTCTCCGGCTCATGTTGATCCAGCCATTGCAGGCGATAGCTAAAGTTCAGTGGCTTGTCAGCGGTGGGCATTTCGGCAGGCTGGTAGAAGGCCACGATGTTGTCCCAAGTCTCCTCGCCTGTGGGGATCTCGACCAGGGTCACATTGCCATTGTCGAAGCCAGTGATCGGCTCCACCCACACCGCCGGGCGGCGATGATACACCGCTTCCAAGTCCTCGAAGTTCTTGAAGTCGCGGTCGCGCTCGCCAAGGCCGAAGCCTTTGAGCTTCGGCGTTTCAAAGATGCTCAGGCGCAGCTGGCCCGGCGTGTTGTCCAACGGACGCCAGAGATAGCGGCCATCCGCCAGCTTGATCTGCAAGCCGTCGCTGTCATGCACCTCAGGGCGGAAGTCATAGGGCTTCGGATGCGTGTTCTCGCCGAACCAGAACATGCTGCTGAAGGGAGAGATGCCCAGGCTCTTCACCGGCTTGCGCAAGTGGACCGTGCCCTTGACGAACATCTCCGTCGTCTTGCCCGGCATGGTTTCGAAGCTGTAAGCACCCACCACGCTCGGGCCATTGAGCAGCGCCAGGCACTTGAAGAACCGGTCACCGGGTTGAGGCTTCTCGAACCAGAAGTGCGTGAAGTCCGGGAACTCCTCCGGCTCGCCGCCTATCGTGTTGACCGAAAGGCCGCGCGCGCTCAGACCGAAGCCCAGCTCGGTGGTGACGGAGCGGAAATAGCTCGCACCCATAAACACCAGGAACTCGAACCGGCGGTTCAAAAACGAGTCCGGGGCCAGCACCCGGAAGCCCGCGAAGCCGTCTGGATACTGCACGTTCTCCGGCACCTTGAGCTCGCCCCAGTCGAAAAGCTTCGGATCATACTTCACCGGCGTGGCCTGACCACCAGCCAGGTCATACATGCCAACGGTCTTCTTAGCCGTCCAGCCCGGGTGGAAGAACTCCACGCGGAAAGTGTTGCCCAGTTCGCCGTAGTGAGCTGCATCGCTCTTGAAACGAATCTGCCGATGGCCGTCGTATTTCAAGCCATCAAAAAATGGATCGAGCGGCTTCTGCGGTGCCACGTAGGGCTTGTGCGCGAGCTCGGCCACCAGCGCTTGCAGCCCGGTGAAATCTTTAACGGAAGCAGGGTCAATCTCTGCCGCTGAGACAAGGCTGAAGCTTGCCAAAAATACCGCAGCCAGGGGCCGGGAGGAAAAAGGGATCGTCATACACAGGGCTCAGATTGAGCTGCGGACAATGACGCAAGAGACGTGACAGTCAATTGGCAGTGGGCAGCCGTCCTCAGTTCCTGGATGAGCAGACCTCGGCGCGGCCGTCCTTGTGCGCAAGATCAGCGCAAAGCCCGGGCTCAGGCTGGAATGAACAAAAACCCGTTCGCAGCCCCCGCCAGGGCGCTCTACACTCCGCGCTCCCATGCCCGCCCTGCCACTCTCCCTTTCCATCATCTCCATGAACGAGGAGGCGAATCTGCGCCGCTGCCTGGCCAGCGCGGCGGATTTGGTTTCTGAAATCGTGGTCGTGGACTCGGGATCCAAAGACAAGACCTGCGACATCGCGCGCGAGTTCGGTGCCCGCGTGCAGCACCAGGACTGGCTCGGGCATCGCGACCAAAAAAACGTGGCCCTGGGTCTGTGCACCCAGCCCTGGGTGCTGGCGCTGGATTGCGATGAGGAGGTGACGCCGGAGCTGCGCGCAAGCATCCTGCGCTTCTTCGAGAGCGGCGACTGCGAGCGCCATGACGGCGCGTGGATGAACCGCCTGACCTTCTTCCTCGGCACTTGGATTCGCCACGGCGACTGGTATCCCGACCGCAAGCTGCGCGTCTTCAGGCGCGAGAAAGCCACATGGGGCGGCAGCCCGGAGCATGACAAGATCGTGCTCGACGGCGACGGCCCCACCACACAACTCAGCGGCGATCTGCAGCACTACTCGTTCAAGGACATCAGCCACTACCTGCACAAGCACGTGCATTACAGCGATGTGTTCCTGCAACGTGAGCGTGACGCGGGGAAACGCTTCTCGCTCTTCAAGGTCATCGCGCGTCCTGCGTGGCGCTTTTTCCGCGCTTATGTGCTGCGCCTTGGTTTTCTCGATGGCTTCCCCGGTTTGTGGATCGCGGGTGCGACAGCGTTCTTTGCCTTTGTGCGTTACAGCCGCACCTTTGAAGACCAGAAGTTGAGAGTTGAAAGTTGAGGGTTGAGAGTCAGAAGGTGTCGAGGGCTTGGGCGAAGACTTTCATGCTCTCAACTCTCAGCCACTGTCTCTCAACTCTCCCCTCCCCCGCATGAAAATCGGCCTCGTTTATCATCAGTTCATCCGCGCCGGCGGGCTGGAGAACTACTTGATCGAGTTCGCCTCGCGACTGGAGGCGGCCGGGCATGAGCTGCACATCGTCACCGCGCGGCTGGCACCAGATGTGGGCCAGCGTTTGAAGGCGCAGTGGCACATGATCCTGCGCCCACCGCTGCCGATGCTGCGCATGTGGCAGTTCAACCACGCGGCGCGGCTGAAGCTGAAGGACCTGGGCACGGACGTGAACCTGGGCTTTGGCCGCACCACCGCCCATGACTTTCATCGCGCAGGTGGCGGCTGCCACGCGCTCTACTCGAAATTGCTGCCCTGGTGGAAGCGCTGGTCGCCCAAGAACCTGCTGGAGCTGGCGCTGGAACGTAAGCTTTACAACGGCGGACGGACCCGGCAATTCGTCATGAACAGCGCGCGTGTCGCCGCGCAGATTCAAGGCATCTACCCCGGCGCGCGCGGCAAGTGCAACGTGATCTACACTGCCGTGGACACGGATGTCTTCAAGCCCTCCACCCATCGCGAGACGCACCGGCAGATCATCCTGCGCAACCTGAACACCGATCCCGCCAAACCTGTCGGCCTGTTCGTTTCGCTGAGCCACCGGCGCAAAGGCCTGGACGCACTCCTGAAGGCTTGGACTGGCATCGACGGCACGCTGTGGATTGCCGGCCGTGAACTCAGCGCACACTACCTCGCCATGATCGACAAGCTCGGTCTGACTGGCAAGGTGCGGGCCATTCCACCGACCAGCCAGCTGACCGATTTGTATCAGGCCGCCGACTGGTTCGTCCACCCCACCCTCTACGATGCCTGCGCCAACACGGTGCTGCAAAGCATGTCCTGCGGCCTGCCCGGCCTCATCAGCGTGCAGGATGGTGCGATCGATCACATCCGCGACGGTGAGAACGGCTTCATGCTCTATCACCCGACGGATGTGGACGAGCTGCGCGAGCGCCTTCAGATGGCCTTCTCCCTGCCCGAAGACAAACGCCAGACGCTGGGCAACGCCGCGCGCGCGGCCATGCTGCCGCTAACCTGGGACGCCCACGTGGCCGACTGGATGAAGCTGATCGGCCAGAGCTTTGGAAAATAGAAGCCCGCCCCATGGAAGGGCGAACAAGAGCCGAAAGAGCTTGGCCACGCTGGACGAAGTTTCGTATCGTCCATGCCCATGCCGCGCTGCTTGCTTCTTCTTTGCCTGGCCACCACGTCCCTGCACGCGGCGGCCCCAGACTACTCGCGCGACATCCTGCCCATCCTCTCGGAGAACTGCTTCTACTGCCACGGCCAGGATGAAAAAGGCCGCAAAGCCGGGCTGCGGCTGGATGTGGAGGCAGATGCCAAGCGCAATCATGACGGCGTCATCGCCATTGTGCCTGGCAACAGCGCCAAGAGCGCCATCATCGAGCGGATGATCTCGCATGATCCCGAGGAGCTGATGCCGCCCCCGAAGAGCAATCGCAAAGTGACCGCCGCGCAGATTGAACTGCTCAAGCAATGGATCGACGCCGGGGCGAAATGGGGCCAGCACTGGGCCTTCACGCGCATCGAGAAACCCTCGGTGCCCGTTGCCATTCCGACGGCGAATCCGATTGATGCCTTTGTGCGTGCGAAGCTCGCGGAAAAAGGTATGAAAGCGGCACCTCCAGCCGCGCCAGAGACCTTGGTTCGCCGGTTGTATCTCGATCTGATCGGCCTGCCGCCCACGCCTGCGGAGGTGGATGACTTCGTGGCCCGCCATCGCCGACATCCAGCATCCGCCATCCAGGATCTCACCAGCAAGCTCCTCGCCGATCCCCGTCATGGTGAGCGCTGGGTGTGGGAGTGGCTGGACGCCTCGCGCTACGCCGACAGCAATGGCTACCAGGGCGACAATGACCGCACCGCCTGGCCGTGGCGCGACTGGGTTATCAAGGCCATCAATGACAACCTACCCTATGACCAGTTCACCGTCTGGCAGATCGCGGGCGACCTGCTGCCGAATGCGACCAAGGAGCAGAAGCTCGCCACCGCCTTCCTGCGCAACCACATGATCAACGGCGAAGGCGGCCGCATCCCAGAGGAGAACCGCATCGAGTATCTCTTCGACCAGGCTGAGACCGTGGGCACCACCTGGCTGGGGCTCACCATGCAGTGCGCCCGCTGCCACGATCACAAGTATGATCCCATCAAGCAAACCGACTACTACTCGCTGATGGCCTACTTCAACAATATCGCTGTGGATGGTAATGGCCGCAGCGGCAAAACCCCGCCGGTGCTGGACATGTCCACTCCGGCAGAGGAACTGCGCCTGAAGCAAGCGCAGGAAAGACTGCAAGCCGTGGGCCGTGAGGTTGAGGCTTTTGAACTCCAGAAATGGCCGCGCCCGGAGGGCAAGACCCTCGCCGACACCGATGCATCCAAGCTGCCGGGCAATCTATCCGCCACGCTTGCGAAGGTCGAACCGGCCAAGCGCAGCGTTGACGGCACGCTGGAGGCGATCGGTTTCTTCAAGGGCAAGGACGAGGCGTATGTCAAAGTGCTGCAAAAGCTCACCAACGCGATCCGCGCGCGCAACACCGCCAACGACAACATCACGAAAGTGATGGTCATGGAGGAACGCAAAGAAGCCCCGCGCGATACCTTCGTGCTGCGTGTCGGAGCTTATGACTCGCCACTGCAAAAGGTAAGCATGGGAACACCCGTGAACCTGCCGAAGCTCAGCGGCGCGGCTGCCAACCGACTCGGACTCGCACAGTGGATCGTCGCGCGGGACAACCCGTTGACCGCGCGCGTGACGGTGAACCGCTACTGGCAGAGCTTGTTCGGCATCGGGCTAGTCAAGACCGCCGAAGACTTTGGCTTCCAGAGCGAGCGTCCCGCGCATCTGGATCTGCTGAACTGGCTGGCCGCCGACTTCATCGAGCATGGCTGGGATGTGAAGCGCCTGCTCAAGCTCATGGTTACCGGCCAGACTTATCAGCAGGACAGCCGCGTGCGCGGCACCGATGATCCCGACAACCGGCTGCTGGCCCGGGGTCCGCGCTTCCGCATGCCCAGCTTCATGATGCGCGACCAAGCGTTGTTTGTGAGTGACTTGCTAGCCGCCCAGCAGGGCGGCCCCAGCGTGAAGCCTTATCAACCGGAAGGCATCTGGGAAGAAGCCAGCTTTGGCAAGATCACTTATGCCCCCGGCAGCGGCAGCGACCTGTATCGCCGCAGTCTCTACACTTTCTGGCGGCGCATCGTAGGTCCGACCATGGTCTTTGACAACGCCGCGCGCCAGACCTGCGTGGTCAAGACCGCGCGCACCAACACACCGCTGCACGCGCTGGTGACGATGAACGAAACCACCTTCGTAGAGTCCGCCCGCGCGCTGGCGCAGCGTCTGCTGAACGATGCTGCGCTAATGACCGATCAAACCCGCTTCGCCGCCGCCTATCGCCTGACCTTAGCCCGTCAGCCCACGGCCAAGGAGGAGCAAACTCTGCGGCTCACCCTGGGGAATCTGCGCGCGCAGTTCGCCAAGTCTTCCGCCGAATCGACCCGGCTGCTCGCCGTTGGCGAAACAAATCGCGACCACCAACTGGACGCCACCGAGCACGCTGCCTGGACCAGCCTGTGCCTCATGATTTTGAACCTCGACGAGGCGCTGACGAAGGAGTAGCCGCAGGCTCGCAGCTTCAAGCCTTCACCTTGGCCAGCACTTCCAGCGCGGCCAGCGTCGCGGCCGTTCGGCTTTCCACGCCCATTTTTTGGAAGCAGGCACCGAGGTGCTGCTTGGCGGTTTTCTCGCTCATGTCCAGGATGGCGGCCACATCGCCGTTGCTCTTGCCCTGGGCCACCCAGAGCAGCACTTCCGCCTCCCGGGCAGTCAGGCCGAAGGCGGGCTGCAGCGGCGCATAGCTGCTGAAGTCCGGCTGGAAGCCGGTGCCGATGGCATCTTCCAGGCGCTGCTGGATGGCTCCCGAGCGCGACAACCGCGTCTGCACGGCAGCCAGCAGATCGTCGCGGACCAGAGGCTTGGTGAGATTAGTCGTCAGCACCGAAATGAAGTTTCAGGTGCGCTTTCATCGCGAAGGCGATGAGGTGGTGAAGATGGAGGTCGCGCCCACAGCGGGCCAGGAGAAGCCGTTCGTCCTTCTGGATGGCAATCTCACGAATGAGTCCTGGTTCTACCCCAGCTACCTAAAGTGGAGCCCTGACAGCCGCACGGTCGCCCTGCGCATTGGTGATGGTCCGCGCTTCAGCCGCGTTCAACTCTTCCGCCACACCGCCAAGGGATGGCAGCAGGTCAAGCTGCCTCAACTGATGGCCAAAGAAAAGCAGCACTTCAGCGACTACAGCGCCCGAACCGTCCACGAAGAACCAGCGAAGTGGTCAGATGCACACATTCTCGTCATCAGCACCTCTGGCACCTACACCAAAGGCGATGGCTTCGACACACTCGTCAGCATTCGCGTGGATGATCAAGGCAAGGCCAAGATCGTCGCGGTGAAGCAAATGGTGATCGAGTAGCCACCAACGCCTCCGACCTTAGTCCTAGGCCAGAGGTCCGATACCGCCTTTTTCAAAACAGACCTATTCTCTTCTCGTCATGAAAACATCACTGCTCCTCACCCTCCTGTTCACCACCTCCGCCTTCGCTGACATCACTCTGGTGCAGCACACCTTCATCGGCGTGGCCAAGACACCTTCCGTCACGACCATGTATGCCAAGGACGGCAAGCTGCGCACCGACAACGACACCACCACGACCATGATCATCGACTCCAACACCGGCGACATGACCACGCTGGTGCATGAGCAGAAGATGATCATCACGCAGAACACCAAGGCCCTGGAAGCGCTGGCCCAGCAAGCGCCCAAAACGACCGAGCCACTGCCAACCACCAAGATCACGGCCACCGGCCAGAAGGAAAAAGTCGATGGCTACGACTGCGAAATCTACACCAGCGAGAACATGGGCATGGTGGTGAAGATGTGGGTGACGATGGACTACCCCAACCACGAGAAGCTGCGCGAGGAAATGAAAGCCATCGCCAAGCTGGGTGCCGCTGGCGCGCCGAAGCAAGCCGAAGTCCCCGGCATCGCTGTGAAGACCGAGTTCGAGCAGCAAGGCCTGAAGTTCGTCACCAAGCTGGTCAGCCTTTCCACCGATGCGGTGGAGGCCAGCAAGTTCACGATTCCTGAAGGCTACAAGGCCCCTTGATCTCCGCCCCACCCAGCCACCGCAACCTTCTCTCGCTCCTTCGTTATGAAACACCTGCTCTTCACCTTCATCATCGCCGCGCTGGCCTCCTGCAGCCCGGCTCACAGCGACGACCGCACCCTGACCATGCCGCACCGCATTGAGGCCTGGGGACATCAGTTCACCCTGCCTGCGGGCTGGGAACCGATGACCATGCCGGAGAGTGATGTGACTCTGGAAAAGATTCGCACCGACCCCAAGGCGCTGATTCCCCTCGGCCTCTACGGTCGCTCGGATGCCCAGGCCGTCTTCACCATC
>Ga0164294_10000825_pt1 | contig 29414 bp, 29 predicted proteins | sample GEODES005metaG_FD_111479 | JGI IMG/M metagenome (GOLD analysis project Ga0164294, IMG submission 111479) | Oligotrophic lake water microbial communities from Sparkling Lake, Wisconsin, USA - GEODES005 metaG | ecosystem: Environmental > Aquatic > Freshwater > Lake | place: USA: Sparkling Lake...
CACCAGCTATGACTTTGCCGTGGTCAACGGCGTGGTGAACTTCTTTTATTGGGCGCAAACAGGCGGCAGCGGCACAAGCTCTAACTTTGATGTGTACCAATGGACATCCAGCAGCAACACCTCGAGCCTGGTTTCAAACACGGGTTTTAGAAGCATCTACCCGCAAACCGACGGCATCCGGGCGGCCTGGTCGCAAGCGCCAACGACTGCAGCCAATGGCGGACTGGCCAGCTTGATTGCAAGATCCGTATCGGGCGGCGCAAACGCCACACTGTCATCGGGCATGAGCACCTACAAAGTGGGCGGCGGTGTGGTGGCCTGGGTCGAGGGCGTGGCCAGCACCAACAGCCAGGGCATACAGACCACCACGATCACGGGCCTCAAAGCACTGGGCCCCAGCGGCAGCACCAGCACCATCACAGCCGCCCCGACGGCCGTGCTGTATGGCACAGGCAACGGCCTGGTGGTCTACGGCGCGCAGAACAAGACCTACACCTGGTCAGCAGCAAACCCGCAAAGCTCCAGCTTGTTGATTGACACCGCCCCAGGTCAGACCTTGATCTCGGGTGCGACCCTGTACTTCACGCAAGGGGTCAGCCAGGCTGTGTACAAGGTGACGCTCCAGTGATGATTGCACATGCATTGCCATTGAAAGGAGTCATCTTGTCGTTTTTTAAATTTTTTTGAGTTTGCTGGCTGGAAGGTCGTGTCTCGATCTTCACTGTTGACACTGTTGAATTAGGGAAAACGTGAGGGCTGATGCATGAGGACCTCTCTAAACTTAAGTTTGTTCAATGAGCAGGAGACAACGATGAAACGCAGAACTCTTTTGACCGGTGCAACCGGCTTGGCCACTTCCCTCTCTATGCCCTCATGGGGGCAGTCTTCGGGCTACCCCAATAAACCCATCAAATTGATCATTCCTTATGCGGCGGGCATCTCTCCCGATGTGATTGGGCGCTTGATCGGTGACAAGCTGAGTCAAGCTCTGGGCCAACCCGTGGTGGTGGACAACCGTGCCGGTGCGGGTGGGATGATTGGCGCCGAAGCCGCTGCCATTATGCCGGCCGATGGTTACAACTTGTTCTACACCGTCAAGGGCGTCATGGCCATTGCGCCGCATTTGTACCTGAACGCAAAGTACAACCCCTTGAAGGACTTCAAATCGGTGACGCAGGTATTGATTGTTCCGCACATTCTCACGGCCACGCCGAATGCGCCGTTCAACACGATGGCTGAATTGGTGGAGTACGCCAAGCGCAATCCGGGAAAAATTGACTACGCCTCGGCTGGCATCGGTTCGCAGCCGCATGTCGCGCTAGAGGCTTGGGCACGTCGCTTGGGTATCAAACTCACGCACATTCCTTATAAAACCAATCCATCGCCCGATGTGATGAGCGGTGTGGTCAGCCTCTACCTTGAAGCATCAACGACCGCAATTCCTTCGATTCTCGGTAAACGGATCAAAGCCTTGGCGGTATCAGGCAGCGAGCGGATTCCGGCTCTGCCTGATGTGCCGACGATGACTGAATTCAATCCCGAACTCGATCCCAATGGCGTGATTGGCAATTCTTGGCACACTTTTTTCGCCCCCACAGGCACGCCTGACGAAATTATCAACAAACTCAACACAGAAATCGTGAAGATCGTGAAGACACCTGAAATTCAGGCGCGACTGCGTTCGCTTGGCCTGACACCCACAGGAACACCCGCGGCTTCGGTGAACGCGGGCATGGCGGCGGACTTCGCTTACTGGGGCAAGCTGATCAATGAGTTGGGTATCAAGATCGAGTGAAGTAGGAAACTTAACGTCGCGTCTGAAAGATAGTTTGCAACCATGTCCGAATCCGGGACTCCTCCCTCTCCAGAGCATGTTTTAGACCTTTTGCAAACCATGTGCCTGATCCGTGAATTCGAGGAGGCTGCAGGCACGGCCTTGGCCGCTGGCCATGTGCGCGGATCGGTGCACCAATACACAGGTCAGGAAGCCATCGCCACGGGTGTGTGCTGTCACTTGAATCTTTCCGACTACGTCTCCAGTCATCACCGCGGTCACGGCCATGCGATTGCCAAAGGGGTGTCACCCTCTCGCATGATGTGCGAGTTGTTTGGTCGTCAAGGGGGAACCTCCAACGGCAAGGGCGGCTCAATGCACATTGCGGATTTCTCGCAAGGCATGCTGGGCGCAAATGGGGTCGTGCCCGATGGAGTCACCATGGCGGTCGGCGCGGCCCACGCCATCAAGATGCAAGCCCGGTCTGAAATCGTCGTCGCTTTCTTTGGCGATGGCGCGATGAACCGTGGCCCTCTCTTTGAAGCGTTCAACTGGGCGAAATTATTCGATCTGCCCGTGCTGTTTGTCTGTGAAGACAATGGCTACTCCGTCACCTTGCGCACCCGGGATGTCACTGGAGGCCCTCCTGCTGTGGAACGCGTGGCCGCATTTGGGATTCCTGTATCGCACGTCAATGGCAATGATGTGCTGGCGGTTCAACAAGCTGCCGGGGATTTGATTGCACGCTTGCGCTCAGGTGGCGGGCCCCAATTCCTGCATGCGAGCACCTACCGTTGGTACGGACACTTGGCCCACGATAAAGGCTTTTACCGCGATGCCTTGGAAGTCGAAAAGGCGCGCCAAGATGACTGCCTCTTGAATGCAGCGCGTTGGTTGACGCAGCACGGAACAGAAGTCGAACGCATCGAGTGCGTGCGCGAGGCCGCTCGACAACAGATTGCCCTGGCTGTGGAGACCGCATTGAAAGCGCCGTTTCCTGAAGTGGCCACGGCCTTTACCGATGTCCAGGACATAGGGAGCCCTGTATGGCCCGGATGACCTATGCACAAGCGGGCTGCATGGCACTGCGCCAAGAAATGGAACGCGACGCCAGGGTCTGGGCTTTGGGTGAGGATGTGGGTCCTGAGGGCGGCGTGGCAGGCCAATACCTGGGTTTGCAACAACACTTTGGTGCCGCCCGCATTGTGGACACGCCAATTTCTGAGTCCATGATCGTGTCGGCGGCGATTGGTTCCGCCCTGTTGGGCATGCGGCCCGTAGCGGAGTTGCGGTATGCCGATTTTGCCTTGTGCGCAGCAGATGAAATCATCAATCAAGCAGCCAAGATTCGCTACATGCTCGATGGACAAGTCCGCGTGCCGCTGGTGATTAGACAGCCCCTAGGAATGCGTTGGGGTATGGCCGCTCAACATTCGCAGAGCAATGAAAACCTCTGGATCGGTACACCTGGCTTGGTGGTGGTGGCGCCGGCTACGCCAGCCGACAATCATGGTCTGTTAAAGGCGGCAATTCGGGCCGATGACCCCGTGGTGTTTATGGAACACAAGGAGTTGTGGCTCGAAACGGGTGATGTCGATGAAAGCGCAGAGCCGATCGAAATCGGCAAAGCCTTGGTGCGCAAAGTGGGCACTGACATTAGCTTGCTGAGCTGGTCTAAAACAGCCAACACCTGTCTGGTTGCGGCCGAACAGCTGGCGCTGCAGGGGATCTCTGCAGAAGTCATTGACTTACGCACTCTTTGGCCCTGGGACCGCGATACGGTGTTCAAATCTATCCAAAAGACGCAGAGGATCTTGATCGCGCATGAGTCAACGCGAGTCGGTGGCTTCGGAGGAGAATTACTGGCAGACATTGCGGAAGCTTTTTGGGGTCAATTGAAGGCCCGTCCTCTGCGCATTGGATCCCCAAGGATACCGGTGCCCTACTCCAAACCACTGGAAGATATCTGCCGTGTGAGCCCAGAAATTATTGCAAGCGCTGCAGCAGTGCTTTGCAACCCACCGCCCTTGTCATCCGTGGTTAAGATGAGCTCATGAAAACGACATCAATCAAAAATCAGCGCGCCAAGCCCCGTATCGGCATGATTGGTTTGGGCATCATGGGCAGCGTCATGGCCGATGCACTTCTTGTGTCGGGTTTTGAGGTGTGTGGCTATGACATTGAAGACAAAGCCAAACTTCGTTTGCGTCAAGCAGGCGGTGTCGCCTGCCAAAATATTGAAGACGTTGTGCGCAATGCCGACGTGGTGATCAGTTCTCTCGCCACCTCCAAAGCCCTGGCACAGGTGACACAGGAAGTCGCTCAAGCGGCCCGGCAACATCCCTCTCATGCAAAAATTTTTATTGAAACCAGTACGCTGCCTATTGCAGACAAAGAGTCCTGTGCAGCCATCCTAAAGTCGGTGCGCATCAGCACCATGGACTGCCCTATCAGCGGAACGGCCGTGCGCATGAAGGACAGGGCCTGGACTGTTTTTGCCAGTGGCGCCAAAAGTACCTATCCAAAGATTTTGCCCATCTTGCGCATCTTCACCGACAACGCACCCTATGTGGGTGCCTACGGCAGCGGCTCCAAAATGAAGTTTGCAGCCAACCACTTGGTCGCTGTCTACAACGTGGCTTACGCTGAGTCCGTGGCTTTTGCTCGAAAGATGGGGCTTGACCCTCAAGACATGCTGAGTTTGTTTGGCAACAGTCCCGTATTAGGCACTGGCGTTATGCGCTTGCGCATGGCCATGATGGTCGAACGCCATTACACACCGGCAACCATGAAAATCGAAGTCTGGCAAAAAGACATGGAAGTGATTGGTGATATGGCCAAATCTGTCGACTGCCCTCTGCCACTTTTCAACGCTTGTGCTGCCATTTACACCGCTGCAATGGCCCAGGGTTTAGCGCTTGAAGACACCGCTTCGACAGCTGAAGTATTGGGCCTGATGGCTGGCATCCCACCTAAAGCAAGTTAAGCGACAGAGCTCACTGTTTTTTTAGGCTTGCGTTTCTTTGCGGCTTTTTCAGCTGCTTCAATCAATGGCAATTCGTCCCGCACCGCCTTATAGGCATCCAAGGCAGCAGGCCCTCCGCAGTACAAAAACGAATGCAGGATCAATTCCCTCAATTCAGCTCGGGTGATTCCATTGCGAATTGCTCCGCGCAGATGTATCTTGAGCTCAGCCGGCCGATTCAAGGCAATACACATGGACAAAGTCGCCAGACTTCGATCGCGCAGGGAAAGATCTGGACGTGTCCAAACACTGCCCCAGGCGAACTCTGTTGCCAGATTTTGAAACGGCATATTCAAATCATCTGCGTTTTGAAAAGAATGTTCCACGTAGTCGTCACCCAGCACTTTTTTGCGCATGGCCAATCCTGCTTTGAAAGCGGGTGATTTTGAGTCTTTGACTCTGGAAATTTTGACTTTCTGGGGCGGCGTCTTGGTCGTCATAGGGGATCTTTCAGTCAGCTTTGATGTTGGCTGAGCGGACAACGCCGCCCCATTTTTCGATTTCGGCTTTGATGTAAGAGGCAAATTGTTCCGGAGTATCACCCACAGGAATGGCGCCTTGTTGGTTGAGTTTGTCGGCCACATCTTTGCGCTTCAAGATATCGACGATTTCAGCATTCAATTTATTGACTATGTCTTTGGGTGTCTTGGCCGGCGCCAACATACCCACCCATGAATAGGCTTCATAACCTGGCACACCCGATTCAGCAATGGTGGGTATGTCCGGCATCGAGGCCAAGCGTTTGGCACTGCCCACAGCCACGGCATTCAATTGTCCACTTTTAATTTGGTTGACCACCGAGGGAATGCTGCTGTAGAGCATCTGCACCTGCCCTGTAATCAAGTCCGAAAGTGCAGGCCCTTGCCCCTTATAGGGCACATGAACTGTTTTGACTTGCGCCATGGCGTTGAACAATTCACCGGCCAAATGGCCAGAGTTACCGCTACCGGGCGAAGCAAAATACAGTTGCTGTGGTTTGGCTTTCGCCAGTGCTATGAGCTCTTGGATATTTTTCGCGGGGACAGAAGGGTGGGTCACCAATAACAACGGGAAATTCACCATATTGGTGATGGGTGCAAAGTCCTTTAAAGGGTCATAAGGGAGTTTTTCGTAAAGGCTTGGGTTCACCGCCATTGGACCTGCCGCACCGACGGCAATCGTGTAGCCATCGGGGGGCGCTTGCATCAGTGCCTGCAGTCCTACGATACCATTGGCACCCGCTTTGTTATCGACCACCACTTGCTGGCCAAAACGCTCAGTGAGCTTTTGCGCAATGACACGTGCAATCACATCATTGCCTCCACCCGGTGGGAACGGCACAATCAAGCGAATCGGTTTATTCGGATAGGTCTGGGCGTACGACTGTGGAACAAGCCCCAGAAACACCACGCCCAAAAAAAGCATCCAACAACGTGTGGTTTTTGTCATGATTTCCTTTGACGCGAGATGGTAAAAATTTGTGAGATAGTGACACACTGAGACGAGCCTTGCGTGTATCTCGGGCGACAGACAAACAGGCGGCCGATGCGTCGGCCACGGTCAAGGTGCCGTGGCCAACCGCTTAAGTTATCTCTAACTTTTCAAAGTTTGGAGCCCACTCAAAACCAAGGCGATTTTCAAGGAATACACAAGGGGTGTAATGAAAAAGCGGTCTCCAACAGACCTACAGATTAACCAGCTTTGTCATGTTCAGATTTCATATCTGATGTCAGAATTTTTCATTTTTTGGCTCGGCAACTTTCAGGCCATAAAGATGCCGCCATTGATGTCAATCACGGCACCATTGACGAATCCCGCGTCTTCTGAAGCCAAATAACAAACTGCAGCAGCTACTTCATGAGGCTTTCCAATACGGCGCACGGGAATCTGTTTGATGACCTCGTTATTTGCTTCCTCTGAGCGGGCTTCGGCCATTGGTGTTGCAATGAGTCCAGGGGCAACACAATTTGCAGTGATTCCACTCGGGCCGAATTCCGAGGCAATGGATCGAGTGAGCCCAATCAAGCCTGCCTTGGCCGCCATGTAGCACGCCCCTGCAATGATTGAACGCGAGCGTCCTGCTAGCGACGCGATATTGATAACTCTGCCCCAACCATGCTCCACCATTCCAGGTAAAAACTGACGACTCATCCGAAATGCAGCACTGAGATTAACATTGATCACCTCGTCCCATTCATCATCAGTAAGCTGCAATAGGCCTGCAGCTTTCCCATCGCGTTTCGGTGACGCCACGCCGGCATTGTTAACCAAGACCGTTGCGGCACCCCAGCGAGACCGGACTGCTTGGTCGATAGTTTGCGGGGCATTTATGTCGCGGAGATCGACCGCCACTGTCAAAATATGTTCTGCCAAAAAACCTTCTTGTGCGCTGATCAGAGAATCGACATTGCGGTCGACAAGCGCAACGCGATAGCCCGCCATTGCAAGTGCCCTTCCAATCGCCAAGCCGAGACCTTGCGCGCCCCCCGTAACGATCGCTATAGGACTGCTCACAACATGGCTCCTGTTTTGTTCTTCAATGACATTTCTCCAGTGTCTTGAAACTGACCCACTCGCCAAATGGAGGTCCCGATTAATCTAATTTGATATTGGCCGCATTGATCAGGCCGGCCCACCGATCTATTTCGCTGATCTGGTATTTGAGCAGTTCTGCCGGCGTTGATGCTTTCACTTCAATTGCTAATTGAGCCGCGCGAGATCGCACATCCGGATCGGCGAGAATGGACCGCACTTCTTCATTTAAAGTGGCAATGATGCTTGGAGGCGTGCCCTTAGGCGCAAAAAGGCCAAACCAGCCAACCACTTCGTAACCTGGAAGTCCCGATTCACTTACCGTTGGGATGTTTGGTGCAGCAGACGAGCGGGACGGACCGGTGGTCGCCAACCCCTTGACTCGCCCAGAGCTCAGCAGTGGGATAGCTGCGGTAAGGTCGAGAAAACCATATTGAATTCGCTCTCCAACCATGTCTTGCATTGCAGCTTGCGTGCTCTTGTACTGAACCACTGTCATTTTGGTTTTTGTCGACTGCATGAATAATTCTCCAGCCAGATGATGGGCAGTTCCGTTCCCATTGGATGCAAAAGAAATCTTTTCTGGAGTCGCTTTTGCTGCCGAAATCAGCTCTTTAATAGTGCTGGCTGGGGCATTGGAGCTTGCAATAACCACAATAGGGACATAGCCAACCAAGGTGATCGGCGCAAAATCACGCACGGGGTCATATGGCATTTTGGGGTACAGAGAGACATTGATTGCCATTGCGCCTGCGGCCCCCATCAGGAGGGTGTAACCATCTGGCGGCGCTTTCGCGACGTGGTCTGCACCAATGTTGCCACCCGCTCCAGGACGATTTTCTATGGTGAATTGCTGGCCCATTTTTTTGGAAAGTCGGTCAGCAAGAATGCGAGCGATTGCATCAGAGGAGCCTGAAGGTGGAAATGGATTGACTATACGCACGCCTCGCGAAGGATAGGTGTCGGCCATCGCGTTTGCAGTCACTGCGAACGAGAGAATAGATGAAGCGAGAGTCGCGGTGATCGATCTCAGAATTGATTTCATGGTCTACTCCATTTCATTGATGATTTGTAAAATGACAGCGAGCTAGCTTGATTGTCCGAATGACTGCTCTATTTTTTGTACCACCGCAAGCAGACTGGGACCAATTTCTTTAATCAATGTCTGTCGCGGTAAATCCAGAGCAGGTCCAGCACAGTTGATTGCGTAGATGTTGCTGCCAGGTCCTGCTCGCACTGGGGCCGCAACAGCATTGATGCCTTTGCGCCATTCGCCCTGCATGACACAAAAACCATATTTGGCAACTTCCTTCTGGGCGGTTTTCAAACCATCCATTAAATCAGTGCTCGCTATGCTGTTTTGATGCCGATCAATGATTGCGGCTCTCTCGTTCTCTGAAAGGCCGGCAATGTAAGCGCGTCCAATAGCAGTCCTGAAAATAGGGAACTGATATCCGAGCTGGACGTTGATCGAAATATCAGAGAGGGGACTTCGGCAAGTTTCGATGACGGATAAGCTTTCTCCGTTGGGAGTCGCCATGCTGACAGTTGCTCTGGTTTGAAAAGCGAGTTCCACCATATGCGGACGTGCAATTGATCGGATGTCCAAATTGCTCAAATAAACGTGGCTGAACGTCAGAAGCTCTGGCGCAAGCCGTAACTTGCTGTCCAACTGGGCGGCTTCTAAATATCCAAGCTTCAACAGCGATTGAATGATTCGTGTGGTCGTCGCTTTAGCCAGACCCGTAAGACGGGTAATCTCTTGATGTGACAGCGCGGGATTGTCGACAGTGAAACAACGCAGAACAGAAAACCCCCGCTCAAGTGCCGATACGCTGTCAGTCCGCTTCGTCCCCCGCTGAGATACGCCAACAATCAGGGCACCTGAGCCCATCCTTTTCTTCAAAGATGAGTGACCCGCTAACAACATAGGTGAAGCGGTATGCGATCTCATGTCCGCTCGGCAGCAAAGGACTTGCCTTTTAATCGGTAGGTGGCGAGCAATAATTCTTCTTGCATCTGGCGATCAGTATTGAGCTTGGCGAATCTTTCCCGAATTATTTGCCGCTTTGCAGGGTCTGTTTCCGAAAGACGCCGCTTATTTTCGGTACTCGTAGGCGAGGTATAGTTCATGAAAATCTCATGACGGTCCTTCGCATAATCGTCCAGTAGTGAGTCTTGCGCAGCGCCCTGAATAACGGAGATCAACGCATCCCCAAGGGCGACGGCGTCCAGGATGCCCCCCGTTAATCCCAATCCACCGATGGGACAGTTGGCATGCGCGGCATCTCCAGCGAGTAACACTCGACCAACACGAAACTTATTCGCCACTCGCTGATGAACGCGATAGGGTGAATAACTGTCTAATTTATAGGGGCCTGGAATAATTCGCGCAAGCCGTTCATTGACACGAGCATCCAATGCTTCGGCAGGCAAAGTAGAGTCTTCGCCGAATGCAACTCGCCATAAACCATCAGGGCGAACCTGGCAAATGACAGCGAAGTCCACTGGATCTGCAATGAAAGAGGCCTTTGCGAAACCGTAACTTTCAAAGTCGATGAATACATTGGTCGAGACAAAACGTTCTGGCCATGTAATGCCCTCGAACGTCAGGCCAAGAGATTTACGAACAGCACTTCGCGCACCATCTGCTCCGATAGCCCATGAAGCAGACACGGTTTGCATACCGTCAGGTGTTTGTAGATTTATGTTGACATGGTCAGCATTTTGAACCACTTGCTCGACTCGCGAATTCCATAAAACTGAAACTCCCGGTAATTGCATCAAATGCTTCATGACGATCTGGGCCAGCACATGTTGACCCAGATGCAGGTTGTACGGGTAGGCTGTTCTTTCTTCCACAACAGACATATCCAACGCGGCCAGAATCTCGCCATCGAATGTTCGCCATTGATAGTCTTGTTTGATAACACCGACAGCTTTCATGTCTTCAAGAACACCCAGCTGATCAAGTGCCTCAACAGTTGGCGGATGGTAAACCACTGCACGGGGGTCACTGGCAATTTCGGCCTCAGCCTCAATGACCGTGACTGGAATACCTCTTCTTGCAAGTTTGAGAGCAACAACCAAACCCACCGGGCCTGCACCAACTACAAGAACACTGTCTTTTCTTTGCGCCACTTTTGCTCCTAATTTGTACTTTGCAAACGATGGAAAAGCCAATACTTCCACTTGCCGGAATCTATACAAACTCAGTATCACATGAAAGATCCAATTCACAAAAAAATAAAACACAGTTCCACTTTTTGTCGATCTGAACAGAGCCTGGATAATGCTCGGCGCAAAACCTGCGAGTTAGAAGTTACTCGGCTCCGACCTGGACTGCAGACTCCTACTGCGTCATTCTGCAGTGAGCCAATGACTTTCTGCTTCTAAATCTGGTCAAACCAGACGAACATTTGAATCAGTTCAGTCTTCTACAAGCAGTCAATTGATTCTGACTTGGTTCGGTTATGACTGTCGCCGTGACTGCGGGTGCTCCGGCGCTGGAGAGTTCAACCCCGATGCAATCAAAGATTGATCGCGGGGTTTTACGCTCCAACTTGCCATCCGGAATTTTTATTTGGCCATGTACTTCCACACCTTGCGATCTACGTCTGCTGCCAGTATTGTGGCGCCGATATATGCATCGCCTGTGTCGCGGAACGTGTACTGGTGAGCACCGGTGAACGCTTTCAGCTTGGTGAATTCATCTTTGATGGCTTGGCGTGCTTTGGTGACTTCGGTGCGACCGTCCATGCCCAGGCGCTTGAGTACGTCCGCATACAGCAGCACGGCGTCGTAGGAAACACCCCAGTTGCAGAAGTTGAACGGCACACCGATGGAGGCATCGGCCTGCTGCTGTGCGCGTTCGACCAGACTCTTGTAGATGGTGGGATTGGTTCCCAGGGGCCCGGTTTCATTCGTCGAAAATCCGATCACATGCCAGTTGCGACCTATGGTGCCTACGTTGTTGATGAACGGCCCTGTCCACAAAATGCTGGTGTTGAGTACCGGCACGTTGACGGCCTGCGTTGTCAAGTCCTTGGCGATGAGAATAGCTTGCGCGGGGAAAGCTGCAGCAAGAATCGCATCAGGGTTACGGCTCTTGATCTGTATCGCCGCGGCCGAAAAGTCGGTCGCACGGGAAGAGAACTCCACAGTGTCCAGCACTTCAATTCCATTCTGTTTTGCCAGTACGGCATAGGCGTCGGCACTGGCCTTGCTGGATGCCTCGCGCACGTCGGCCATGATCACAACCTTCTTGGTTTTGGGGTAGGCCTTCAAGAACTCCTTCATGCCATCAGGCATGAGCGTGTCGTCCGGCGGTTGCAGGCGAATAGTCCACGGTTTGACTGTGATGCCGGGCTTGATGGCATTGACGCTGATAGCCGGCATCTGGATGCGGTTGGCAAGCGGACTGACCGTCTCCCACTGCGTGCCAGTCATCGGACCAATCACGCCGAAGAAGTTCTCTCCGGCAAACTTGCGGAACAGCAACACGGCCTGGCCCGGGTCGGTGGAGGAGTCCTGCGCATCCAGCACCAGCAGGCTGCCGTTGACGCCCCCCTTGGCGTTAACGTCGTCGATGGCCAGCTTGATGACCATTTCTTGAGCTTTTCCATAGGAAGCCAGAGGGCCAGTCAGGGGCGTGATCAGGCCCAGTTTGATGGGCGGCTTTGCCTGGGCCAGGGCTTTGCCCCCCAGCGTCAGGGCTGCTGCGGCGATGGCACCGCCTACTAATACGCGTCGTTGATGTTGCATGACTATCTCCTATTGATGGGTTGGTGACGAAAAAAATTCAGTTGGGATGCCGATCGCGAAAGGCAGCAGCGCGAGCGATGGAGGCTTCAATGCGCCGGTGACGCGCTTCGATGACCGGCTGGGCAGCAGAGTCGGTGAGAATGTAGAAATCCCCATCTTCCATGGCCTGCCAGATTCGGCGTGCGACGTAGGACGGCGACGCGCCAGATCGCATGATGGCTTCGCGCAAAAATCCTTGTTGCGGTCGCTCGGTGGCACCACCAAGGCGTTCGGGGCGGGTGTGTGCATCGGACAGGTTGGTCGATACTGCGCTTGGGCACAGAACAGCTACACGAACAGCCGTTGACTTCAGTTCGTTCTCTAGGCCTTCGCTGATGGCGACGACGGCGTATTTGGTCATGGAATAGGCGCCCGTCATCCACGCGGGGTTAACCTGCAAGCCGCCAATGGATGCCGTGTTGAGAAAAAGCGAAGGCTCACCATGGCGCAGCATGCGCGGCAAAATATGGTGGATGCTGTGGATGATGCTGTTAACGTTCACCTCGCTCACCCAGCGCCAGTCGCCAAGCGGCATTTCATGCATCGGTACGCCATGCATGGCGATGCCGGCGTTGTTGAATGCCAAATGGATGTTGCCGAACGTGTCTTCGGTGAAATCGGCCAAGCCCTTGACGGAGTCCGCATCGGAGACATCGCACGCGCATTGAGCCACCTGCAAGCCTTGCTCAAGCAGGCTCGCAGCGGCGGCTGTCAGCGGCACCGACTGGATGTCGGACAGCATGACCTTCATACCCTTGCGAGCCAGCAGTTCAGCAGTGGCAGCACCGATACCGGAGGCTGCGCCTGTGACGATAGCGGTCTTGCCGCTCCAGGTATTGGGCGAGAGTTGTGTCATATGGCAGTGTCAGTTGATGGTGTGTGAATAATTGAAGGTGGCCCCAGCAGGGCGCCACCGTCGACAGTAAGCGTGCTTCCCGTGATGTAGCTGCCGGCGTCCGAAGCCAGCAGCAATGCGATGCCCTGCACTTCGTGGGCTGCACCCAGCCGGCCCAGCGGAATTTTGGGCGAAAGCGCTGCTTCCACAGCAGCGTCATGCAGCCGGCCTCCCGCGATGGCGGTCTTGATGAAACCGGGTGCAATGGCGTTGACGCGGATGCCAAATGGGCCCAGCTCCAGTGCTGACTGCCGCATCAACTGAATGACCGCTGCTTTGGCTGCAGCATAAGAATAGGCTACGAAGGGTTCAGCCTGAATGCCCGCGATAGACGCGGTGACGACGATGCTGCCGCTGCGTTGCCGCTTCATCGCGGGCACCACCGCCTGCAGAGAGTTGAGAACGCCCAGCAGGTTGATGTCGAGGATGCCATGCCAGTGCTTGCCGTCCTGGTGTTCCAGCTGTCCGCTGGTCATGCCGGCGGCCGTGCCGTAGCCCGCACCGCCACTGATACCTGCATTGGCAAACAGCCCGTCGATGCGGCCCTTGTCGGCGATAAATGCATCGACTGCTTGGCGCAAAGCGGCAACATCTGCCACGTCCACTGCCTGCATCGTGGCTGAGGCCTGCAATCGAGAGGCAAGGACTTGGAGCCCTTTTTCGTCACGATCGATCAGCAACAGGCGCCCGCCGTTTGCGGCCAGCACTTCGGCTATTGCAAGGCCAAGCCCGCTGGCCGCGCCGGTCACAACATAGGCGCGGCCGGCAACGTCAAACAATTGAACTGCTTGTGCTGTAGCTGGACTGGCGATCATGCGGCCTTTGCTCCTTGTCCCATGTAGCTGGCCAGCACCCGAGGATCAGCGGCCAGTTCACTGGCCGGGCCTTCCAGCGTGATCTCGCCGTGCGTGAGCACCATGGCGCGATGCGCAAGCCGCAAAGCCCTTGAGACATTCTGTTCCACAATAAGAATGGACACCCCTGCGTCACGGATCTCCGCCAGGGCCCTGAACACTTCTGTTGTCAATAGCGGCGACAGTCCCATCGAGGGCTCGTCCAGCAGCAACAGGCGGGGTTGGTTGATGATTGCGCGCGCAACAGCCAGCATTTGCTGCTCACCGCCCGAGAGGTTGCCCGCCAACTGCTCACTGCGCTCCAACAGCCGAGGGAAACGGGCATATACCTTGCCCAGAGCTTCTTCGAAAGGCACGGCTGTCGGCCGGATCTCCCAGGCCAATTGCAGATTCTCTCTGACACGCATGGTCTGAAGCGTGCCGCGTCCCTCAGGCACATGCAGCATCCCCTTGAGCGCCAGGTGGTGAGTGCGTGCTTTACCAATGTCAACACCGTCAAAAGCTATGCTGCCGCCAGTGATGGGGAGGATGCCCGAAATAGCGCGCATCAAGCTGGTCTTGCCCGCGCCATTGGCTCCGACCACTGCGACCGTCTCCCCCTCACCCACCTGCAAAGAGACGCCGCGCAGCGCCCGGATGGGGCCGTAACTGGCGCTCAGGTTGCACACATCGAGAATGATTTTTTTCATCGCTTTTTAATCCTCACCGAGGTATGCCCTGAGGACATCCGGATGACTCAAGACGACCGCCGGCGTGCCCTCGGCAATTTTTTTACCTGCGTCCATCGTGACCAGCCGGTCAGACAACTGGCGGATCAGGTGCATGTCGTGTTCGACCAGCAGGATGGCCCCCACCTGGTCCTTGAGCCCCTGAATGTCAGTGATCAATTGCTGCGTTTCGGACGCGTTCATGCCGGCGGCCGGCTCATCGAGTAACAGCAGTTGCGGCTTGCCGGCCAGTGCGCGGGCAATCTCCAACCTGCGCGCATCTCCGTAAGACAGCGAGGCAGCAGACAGGTTGGCTTTGTCCGCAAGATGCAGCAGCTCTAGCCAGTGCATTGCCTGCGCCTGCTCGGCCCGGTTCGAGCCTGACCTGAACATCGAGGTGAACAGGTGGGTCGTATGCTGCTTGTAGGCCACCAGCACGTTTTCCAGGACCGACATGCGCTTGAACAAACGGATGTTCTGGAAGGTGCGGCCCACGCCCAGCCGGCTGATCGCATGCATAGACATTTCAGTGATGTCGGTGCCATTCAATACGATGCGGCCTGACGTTGCGCGGTAGAACCCGGTAATGGTGTTGATCAGCGCCGTCTTGCCAGCGCCGTTCGGGCCCACGACGCCCAGGATCTCGCCCTGGCGCACCTCAAGCTCAAGGCCGTCCAGCGCACGCACGCCGCCGAAGTATTTGCAGAGCGCTGAGACGCTCAATACTGCTTTGTTTGTCATGCTTTTTTCCATCGGGAGCTCAGCGTGCGAAAGGACAGCAGGCCCTGGGGCTTGAACAGCAGCATCAGCAAAATGGCCAGGCCAAACACCGACGGACGCCACTGTGCCAGTACGCGAAAATATTCGGGTAGCAGCGTCATCACAGTGGCACCCAGCAGTGCCCCCCACATGTTGTTGACGCCGCCCAGGACCACATAAAGCACGACATAAACCGACAGCAGGATATCGAAGCTTTCTGGTCGGACAAAACTCATGTAGTGGCCAAACAGCGAACCGGCCACTGCCGCGATGAAGGCGCCGCCACAAAAGCCGATCAGCCGCACCACCGGCACGTTGATGCCCAGCGAAGCGGCAACCCGGTCGTCTTCCCGCACCGCGTCAAAGCTTCGCTGCAACGGGCTGCGCGAGAGCCAGAACAGCGCCGCACCCACAAAGCCCACTGCGATGAATACCGACGTGAGGCTGGCACCTGCCATACCGCCAAAACCAGCGACCCCGCCGATGTATTCGACGTTTTCCAACAGCACCCGTCCGCAAAAAGTGATGCCTATCGTCACCAGAATCAGGTACACCCCGCGCAGCCGCAAGGCCGGCCAACCCACCACGGCCGCAATGACCGACGACAGCAGCGCTCCGACCAGTGTTGCGGGCAGCAGAGACCAACCAAATTTGACTGTGAGCACGCCCGCCGCATAGCAGCCGATCGCCATGAATGTCCCCTGGGCGAATGAGAGGCTTCCCGTCATGAGCACGAGATAGACGCTCCAGGCCAGCAGCACATTGATGCCTGTGAAGAAGAGTTGGTCGCCGATCATGCCCGCTGCTCCCGCGCGTGGATGCCGCCGCCAAAGAGTCCGTTAGGCAGGAAGATGAGCACCGCAAAGAGGGTGACCCATGCCGTCATTTCTACGAGTCGCCCCAGGCCCATCTGGAACATCAAGGCCTCCAATACCCCAATCAGCAATCCGCCGACCAGAGCGCCGCGCAGGTCGCCCATGCCGCCAATCGCCATGATGGCAAGTGACTTCAGCCCAAACGACAGGCCAATTTCCGAACTGGCAGCACCACCACGCAGCGCCACCAGCAGGCCACCCACCGCAGCGAGGGCAGAAGACAGGAAGAAGACAGTCTGCGTGACGCGCCGCACATTGATTCCCAGCAGCGAAGCCGAGACCGTGGACTCAGCAAGTGCGCGAATCTGTCGCCCCATGCGGGTCTTTTGAAGCAGGATGTGCAAAAGCGCCATCAGCAAGAAAGCAATGGCCAATATCACGAGTTGCAGGTTCAGCACAGTCGCGCCGAAAAACGTATGGCCTGACTGCAACCATGGGCTCTCCAATTTAAGCGGTACTGGCTCGGTCCCCCAGACCTTGTGAACCAGGTCTGTGATGATGAGGCCCAACGCCATTGAAGCCAGCGCCGCAGTGACCTTGCCTTCGGCCGTCTGGAAGCGACGGAAGGCGAGGAATTCCGTCGCCAGGCCCAGCAAGCCGCCAGCCAGAAAAATCACGATCAGCGCAAGTTGCCAGGGCAGAAAGCTGACCGAAGCTACAGCGATAAAGCCGCCCACCATGAAAACTTCTGAGTGGGCAAAATTCAGTTTGTCCAGAGTGCCGATCACCAGCGAGAAGCCGATCGCAACCAGTGCATACATCGACCCTGTGACGATTCCATTGAGTATCTGACCAGCCAGCATGAGCGGTTTCCTTTAACCATAAAAATGAGGTTGAACGTGAGTCTCAATTTTCAAGGCGGTGCAAAACCTTGAGCATCAGTTGCGTAAAAACGGCGCGCTCTTCTACCGTGAGCGGCAATAGCAACCACTTCTGTACACCGAGCACGGCGACAGAGGCCTGCTGGAGCAGAGCCGAGCCTTCATCGGTCAGGTACAAAAGCCGCAGACGCCGGTCGTCTGGCGAATGACGGCGTTGGATCAGGCCTCGTGTTTCCAGTCGGTCCACTACGCCGGCAATTGTGGAGGTGTCGATGTAAATTTCGCGTGACAGCGTGCTCTGGTCCAGCCCAGGGTGCTGCGAGGTGCTCATCAATGCCGCCCACTGGATAGGCGTAAGGCCCGTTTCATCCAGTTCTGCAGTGAAGCGCATGACCGCGAGTTGGTGCAACCTGCGGAACAGATGTCCTGGCATGTCTTCCAGCTTGATGACTTTCTTTGTGGCCATGGTCAAGGCATGAATTCGTAATCGGCAGACTTGAAAGTGGCCGTGATGTTCCAGTAGTCCATCAGGCTGTGCGGCCAGGTTTGGGATGCGCGGCCCTGGCTGTTTTTGTACCAACTGGTGGTGCGTGCAGCACCCCAGGCGCGTTTGAGGTTGCCTGCGTCGACCCATGCGTTGTATTCGTTGAAGGGCTGGACCTTGCAGTCCAGCGCCTTCTGCCCGGTGGCCAACAAGTGACCAATGGCGCGCATGGAATACTCCACCTGACATTCAGAGGAAAAGATGGCGCTGCCATTGATGACAACGGCGGTATTGGGGCCACCGGTCATGAAAAGATTCGGAAAGCCCGGCACCATGATGCCCAGATAAGCACGGCAGTCGCCGGCCCAACAATCGCGGTGCAGTTCGCGGCCAGCCAAGCCGGTGATCTTCATCGGCGAGAGAAAGTCGGAGGCTTTAAAACCAGTCGCAAAAACGATCACATCGAACGCATGCAACACGCCGTCTTTGGTTTTAATGCCTGTGGGGGTGATTATGTCAATGCCCGTGGTGTTGAGTTCCACATGCGGCATCTTCAGCATGGTGGCCCATGCACCATTGTCGCGAAGCATGCGTTTGGCTGCGGGCGGATAGTTGGGCGTCACTTTGGCCAGCAGGTCGGGCCGGTCCTGGTACTGGCCAGCCATCCAGGCCAGGCAACCCTGACGCAGTTCTTCGTTGGCTCGGCCGACGGAGACGGGGTGGTCCCAGCCTTCGTCCACTTCCGTCAGTGGCAGGCGGCCTTCAACCGCGATCCAGAATTGCCAGAAGCGAAACCACCGACCGTAAAAGGGCACATGCTTGAGCAGCCACTGCATGCCGGGCTTGATGTCGTCGTGGTACGTGGGTGTGGGCAGCATCCATGGCGGGTTGCGCTGGAACACGGTGAATTGCGACACGCTTTCTGCAATCGATGGGCCGATCTGAAAGGCGCTCGCACCGGTACCCACCATCGCCACCCGCTTGCCCGCCAAATTCGGCGACTGCGGCCACTTGCCCGAGTGAATGACCTGACCTTTGAACGCGTCGATACCGGGGATGTCGGGGAAACTCGGCCGGCTCAGAATGCCCACTGCGGTAATCACTGCGTTGAATTCTTCTTCAACCACACTGCCGCTGGCGTTGCGTACGCTGAGCGACCAACAGCCCCGCGCCTCATCAAAGCGCATGGCATCAATTTCGGTGTTGAATTGAATTTTGCTGCGAATGCCGGTGAAGCCTGCCACTGATGCCAGGTAGGCTTGTATCTCGGGCTGGCGGGAGAATTGTTGTGGCCAGTCTGGCTTCTGCGCGAACGATAAACTGTAGGCAAAGTTGGGCGTGTCCAGCCTGCAACCAGGGTACCGGTTTTCCCACCAGACGCCACCAACTTCTTGATTTTTCTCATAGACTGAAAAGTCTACGCCCGCTTGCTGCAGCCGGTGAGCCGCTGCAATACCACTGACACCTGCGCCGATGACGGCGACGCGAAAATTTCTGGATGGTGCGATTTTTGTCAATGTCCAGTCAGGGGCGCCCATGTCGCGCGTGATGTTCAATTCATGCTCCAAGAGCGGTCGCAGTTCGTCCAGGTCACCGCGAACGAGAAAGGAAACACATTGGTCAATCAGTGATGCGGGCGGTGCGTCCTGCACAGTCTGCCCGTGGTCACGGAATTTGATGATGGCCGCCGCCGCCAGGCGCCTGGCTTTATCTTGGGCCTCCTTGCTCATCCCGCCATGAGGCGCGATCGCTGTCATCATGGGCGGCGTAGGCGGCTTGAGATCCGGTGCGATGAGCGACGTATCACCTGTGATCATGGCCAGGCTCGCCAGCAGCGCTGGGAGGTCGGCCTGATCCACGGCCTGACGGATGAAATCGTCTTCCTCGTCGATCTTCTCAACGCTGTTGAAATGCCCCAAACCCTTGCCGTTAGCGATCTCTGAAGGCGTATTTAACTGTTGCTGCATAGTCTTGAGTTCTCCTGACTCGTACGAATAAGCATTATTTGAATACGTACGATTTATTCACAATCTTAGGCCGGCTTTTCACTTTGTGCATTCAGGTATTCCCTGATCCCGATGTCAGGTGAGTCAAATTGCCACCGCAAGAGACATGTATTTGAAAAGCTATTGCTCTCGGAACGTCTGTTGTTTAAGGTGTGGTCGCCGCGGTGGCTTGACCCGCGGTACTTTTCAGCGTGAACAGGTCGACAAGCTTTATCAGCTGAACCGAAGTCTAAGACTAAGCAAGGGTTTCTGCCGGACTGATATCAAAAAGGATTTACCGAGCACGGTAGCCGCGAACCCCAGTGTTGATGCCCATTAGCGTGCCTTTGAGGACCCAAGTCTTCGGCAGCATTCAGTCATTTAACACGCAGTTCATGGCATAATTTTTTCATCCCTTTTTGCAGCAGCAATCACCACCGATCAAGGAAATTTCATTATGAAAATCGTGATGTTCGTCGTGACACTTATCTCCACACTGTCATGACCAGTGCAACCAATGCAGAGCTGCAGAGCAAGCCTGTAGCCAGTCGCCTGCTTGGCACTTGGAAGCTCGTTTCGGTCATCCGTGAAGAGATCCCTTCGGGGGCCAAAATCGACCTGATGGGGCCGAATCCACAGGGCGTCATCACCTATTCAGCAGATGGCCGGATGGTGGCCCTGCTCGTGCGTGGTGATCGCAATAAGCCTGCGGCCAACACCGCTACGGCGGCTGAGGCTGAAAATTTATTTCGCAGTGTCATCAGCTATGCCGGCACTTATACGATCGCCGGCAACGAGGTCACCCATCACGTTGATATCTCTTGGAACGAAAGCTGGACAGGGTCCAAGCAAATCCGCATCTTCAAGTTCGAAGACAACAGAGTCTTCCTGTCAACTCCGGTATCGCCGGACCCTTTTGACGGCAAGATGAGCGTGCGCAGCATGGTTTGGGAAAAAGTGAAATAAGTCGATAGACAAGTTCAGCCCTTAGACCTGTGGCGAGGGAGTAATGCCTCCCGGTTCTGCACCCTTGACAGCAAGCTCAATGAACGCCACCCTGGGTTTTCAGTCTTGTTCGCGGCGAAGTGCGGGGAACAAGATGACGTCGCGGATGCTGGGGCTGTCGGTCAAGAGCATCATCAAACGGTCGATGCCAATGCCACAACCGCCTGCGGGCGGCATGCCGTATTCCAGCGCGCGCACAAAGTCGTGGTCAAAGTACATGGCTTCGTCGTCGCCTTCGTCTTTGGCGTCTACCTGGGCTTGAAAGCGCGCGGCCTGGTCTTCGGCATCGTTCAGTTCGGAAAAACCGTTGCCAAATTCACGGCCTGTGATGTACAACTCAAAACGCTCGGTCACTTCCGGGCGATCGTCGTTGGCACGGGCTAAAGGTGAAATTTCTGTGGGGTGTTCCATGATGAAAGTCGGCTCCCACAGCTTGTCTTCCACGGTTTCTTCAAAGTACAGCACCTGCAAGCTGGCCAGGCTGCGAGATGACAATTTGTTTTTCGCCTCGCTCATGCCCAGTTTTTGCAAGGCATTGATCAGCCAAGCGGCATCGTCCACCTGCTCGCCGGCCGGCGTGTGTTGGACGATGGCTTCACGGATCGTCAGGCGTGCAAAAGGCTTGGCCAAGTCCACGGGCTTGCCGCCGTAGCTCAGTTGCAGGTTGCCGGCCGCAGTCATGGCCGCGTCGCGGACCAGACTCTCGGTAAATTCCATCAGGTCCTGGTAGTTCCAGTACGCGGCGTAGAACTCCATCATGGTGAATTCGGGGTTGTGACGCACCGAAATACCTTCGTTGCGGAAGTTGCGGTTGATCTCAAACACCCGCTCAAAGCCGCCCACCAGCAAGCGCTTGAGGTACAGCTCGGGCGCGATGCGCAAGAACATTTCTTGTTCCAGCGCGTTGTGGTGGGTGACGAAGGGGCGTGCATTGGCACCGCCGGGGATCGGGTGCAGCATGGGCGTCTCGACTTCGAGGAAGCCGTGTTGAACCATGAACTCGCGAATGCCGCTGACCACTTTGCTGCGCGCCACAAAGCGGGTGCGCGCGGCCTCGTCGGTCATCAGGTCGACATAGCGCTGGCGGTACTTGACCTCTTGATCGGCAATGCCGTGGAACTTGTCGGGCATGGGGCGCAGGCTCTTGGTGAGCATGCGGATAGCGGTGGCGTGGACCGACAATTCGCCGGTGCGGGTTTTGAACAAGTGACCTTCCACACCCACGATGTCGCCCAAGTCCCAATGCTTGAACAAGGCGTAAAGCTCTTCGCCTACATCGTCGCGCGTCACATAGACCTGCAAGCGACCTGTGCTGTCTTGTAGCGTGGCAAAACTGGCCTTGCCCATGACCCGCTTGAGCATCATGCGACCGGCAATTTTGGCGGTGATTTTGGCTACGCCTTCGCCGTTCAGGCTCTCAGGCGCCTTGTCGTTGTGCGCGGCTTGCAGATTCGCTGCGTGGTCGGTGGGCTTGAAGTCGTTGGGGAAGGCCACGCCCTTACCCTCTGCCTGCGCTTGACGCATGGTTTTGAGTTTCTCGCGGCGCTCCAAGATGAGTTGGTTTTCGTCTTGAGCATGAACAGTGACGGGTGCGTTTGGCGCGGCAACAGGGGTGGCGTCGGACATGAGTCAGGTCAGGTAAATGGCGCTTTGCACGGAGGCCTGCGTCACAAGGGTTGTAAAGAGCACAAAAAGGGGGCGGGCTGTTTCACACCCCACTGGTATTTTAATGGCAGTCAACGGTATCATCATCCGTGTTTTGAAGGAGTCCATTTGTTTATACAGATCATCAGTTTGGTTCTCGATGTTGTTGCCGGTTTGATTGCAGGCGCCTGTCTGGTGCGTCTGGCTATGCAGTGGCAACGAATACCCTTCAACAACCCCATCGGTCAATTCATATTTGCAGTCAGTGATCGATTGGTCATGCCGCTGCGTCGGTGGGTACCTGCCCTGGGACGATTGGACACAGCCAGTTTAGTGGGCGCTTGGCTGGTCAAGCTGACGCAGTTCACTGTGTTGTGGTTTTTGGGCGGTGGTCAGGGAGGATTGTTGTTTGTGTTGGTGCTCAGCGTCATAGGCGTGATGAAACTGGCAATTTCTTGTCTGACCGCCGTAGTTTTGATTCATGCGGTGTTGTCTTGGGTTCAGCCTGGATCGATGAATTTGATGCTGATTGATCGCTTATGTCAACCTTGGCTGGCACCCATCCGCCGCACCATCCCTTTGGTGGGGGGCATTGATTTGTCCAGTTTGGTGCTGTTGGTTTTGCTGCAAATTGCCGGCATGGTGGTCGGCTCGATACAGGTGGGGCTTATGCACTGATGGCGTCTGCAGGCTGGCGTTGCAACATGGCCAACAGGCTGGCTACTTTGCTGCGCAGTTCGCGGCGGTCGCAGATGAAATCGATAGCACCTTTTTGCTGCAAAAATTCGGCGCGCTGAAAGCCTTCAGGCAGCGTCACGCGCACGGTGCTTTCGATCACACGGGGCCCGGCAAAGCCGATCAAGGCTTTGGGCTCGGCAATCACCACATCACCCAAAAAAGCAAAGCCTGCAGACACGCCACCCATGGTGGGGTCGGTCAACACGCTGATGAAGGGCAAGCCTTTTTTTGCCAAGCGGGTCAAGGCTGCATTGGTTTTGGCCATTTGCATCAGGGACAGCAAGCCTTCTTGCATGCGGGCACCGCCCGTCGCGGTGAAACACAAAAATGGCACTTTTTGTTCAATGGCGGTTTCGACACCGCGCACAAAGCGCTCGCCCACCACCGAGCCCATGCTGCCGCCCATGAAGTCGAATTCAAAACAGGCAGCCACCAAATTGATGCTGTGCACCGAACCGCCCATCACCACCAATGCGTCAGTTTCTCCTGTATTGGTCATCGCCTCTTTGATGCGCTCGGGGTACTTGCGGCTGTCTTTGAATTTAAGTGCATCTACAGGCACCACTTCTTGGCCGATTTCGTAACGCCCTTCGCCATCCAAAAATACATTCAGCCTGGCGCGGGCACCAATGCGATGGTGGTGCGAACAGTTCGGACAGACATTCAGGTTGTGCTCCAGATCGGTGTTGTAGAGCACCGATTCGCAGCTGGGGCACTTGATCCAAAGGCCTTCAGGTACGCTGCGTCGGTCCGCAGGGTCGGTGTGTAAAATTTTAGGAGGGAGTAGTTTTTCGAGCCAGCTCATGGGGAATCCTTGAGGTTGTTTTTCACGCGTCCAGTGCCAGGCGGATGGTGCGCAGGAATTCTGCCGCCACAGGGCCGACTTGGTCACGCGGTTCATTTTCAATCAATTGTATGATTTTGCTGCCAATCACCACCGCATCAGCAACGCGGCCAATGGTTTGGGCCGTGGCGGCATCGCGAATGCCAAAGCCCACCCCCACGGGGATGTGGACGTGCTGGCGAATGCGCGGCAGCATGGCTTCCACCGCGCCGGTGTCCAGCATGCCCGACCCGGTCACGCCTTTGAGCGAGACGTAGTACACATAGCCGCTGGCCACTTGGGCGACTTGCTGCATGCGCGCATCGGTGCTGGTGGGGGCCAGCAAAAAGATCAAATCCATCTGGTGTGCGCGCAGCTTGGCGGCAAAGTCCACGCATTCTTCCGGCGGGTAATCGACGATCAACACGCCGTCGACGCCGGCTTGAGACGCGTCGCGGATGAAACTGTCAGCGCCGTGCTTCAGGTCATAGCGCTCCACCGGGTTGGCGTATCCCATCAACACCACAGGAGTCTGTTGGTTGGTCTGGCGAAAGTGTCGCACCATTTCGAGGACTTGCACGGTGCCGATGCCAAAGGACAAGGCTTTGTCACCGGCTTTCTGAATCACCGGTCCATCGGCCGAGGGGTCCGAAAACGGCACGCCCAGCTCAATGATGTCGGCGCCTGCGCCCACCATGCTGTGCATCAGCTCGGGCGTGACATCGGCAAACGGGTAGCCAGACGTGACGTAAGGAATCAAGGCTTTGCGGCCTTGGGCTTTGAGGGCCGAAAGGGTGGCGTCGATACGGCTCATTTGTGCACCTTGATGGTTTGCTCGCCACCTTTAACCGCTTGGCCTTGGCAGCTGGGGCGGCAGTAAAAGTCGGCGTTGGACAGATCGGCCACGGTGCCAATGTCCTTGTCGCCACGGCCCGACAGGTTCACCAAAATGCTTTGATCCGGGCGCATGGTCTTGGCCAGCTTCATGGCGTAAGCCACGGCGTGGCTGGATTCGAGCGCCGGGATGAGGCCCTCGGTGCGGCACAGGTAATGAAAGGCTTCGAGCGCTTCTTTGTCGGTGATGCCCACGTACTCGGCGCGGCCAATGTCTTTCAAGAACGCATGCTCAGGGCCCACGCCCGGATAGTCCAGGCCCGCGCTGATGCTGTGCGTTTCGGTGATTTGGCCGTTGTCGTCTTGCAAAATATAAGTGCGATTTCCGTGCAATACGCCGGGGCTGCCCAGTTGCAAAGAGGCCGAGTGCTTGTGCGTGTCCAGGCCTTCGCCAGCGGCTTCAATGCCGATCAGGCGTGTGTGCTCGTGGCCAATGTAGGGGTAAAAGATGCCCATGGCGTTGCTGCCGCCGCCCACGCAGGCCAGCACGGCGTCGGGCTGCATGTTATTTGAAGAAGCGTCCATCTTCAGGCTTTTGAACATCTCGGGCATTTGCGTCAGGCATTCTTCGCCGATCACGCTCTGGAAGTCGCGGACCATCATCGGGTAAGGGTGCGGGCCTGCCACAGTACCAATGATGTAGTAGGTGTTGTCCACGTTGGCGACCCAGTCGCGCATGGCTTCATTCAAGGCGTCTTTGAGGGTTCGACTGCCGCTGTCCACAGGCACCACGGTTGCGCCCAAAAGCTTCATGCGGTAGACATTAGGGCTTTGACGTTTCACATCTTCAGCGCCCATGTAGACCACGCATTCCAAGCCATAGCGGGCGCAGATGGTGGCGGTGGCCACGCCGTGCTGACCGGCGCCAGTTTCGGCAATGATGCGCGGTTTGCCCATGCGCTTGGCAAGCATGGCCTGGCCGATGGTGTTGTTGATCTTGTGGGCGCCGGTGTGGTTCAGATCTTCGCGCTTCAAGAAGATCTGCGCCCCGCCCATTTCACGGCTCATGCGGGCTGCGTGGTAAATAGGAGACGGACGGCCTACAAAGTGCGCCAGTTCGGACTTGAATTCAGCAATGAATTCCGGGTCGTGCTGGTAATGGGCGTAAGCAGCTTTGAGCTCGTTGATGGCATGGGTCAGCGTCTCGCTGACAAAACTGCCGCCGTACACGCCAAAGTGGCCTGCAGCATCAGGTTGTTGGTATTCAAACATGGTTAAACATTCCGGGCAAAGCGTTCGTCAGCGGTGCGAACCGCTTGGACAAACTGGTGAATCTTATGGGCGTCTTTCAGGCCCTTGTTGTCAGGGCCATCCAATTCAACGCCAGAACTGACGTCAAGCGCCAGAGACAAACCGCGTGAGCGAACTTGCGCGAGGCCATCGGTCACGTTTGCAGGCGTGAGTCCACCAGACAAAACGAGGTGAGAGCTGACGCTTGGAGGCAGAAGTGACCAATTGAATGTTTTCCCGCCGCCGCCGTAGCCGTCCACCAGGGTGTCGAGCAATACCGCATGGGCTTGGTTGAAAGAATCTGCGAATTTTACCAAGTCAAAGTTGGCCGTGTCATTGGCGGGGATACGGGCGGCTTTCAGGTAAGGGCGGGAGGACACAAGGGCAGCTTGTTGGCACTCTTGCGGGGATTCGTCGCCATGAAATTGCAGCCAGGCACCAGGCACGGCCTGCGCGGCTTGCTGAATCACTTCGGGGGCGGCATTCACAAACAGCAGCACAGGCGTGACAAAAGGCGGCAAGCGCCGGGCCAACTCGCGCGCAGCTTCCACCGAAACCGCGCGCGGACTGGGCGGGTAGAGCACAAAGCCGACCGCGTCGACACCGGCGGCTACGGCCGCATCAATGTCTTGCGAACGGGTAAAGCCACATACTTTGATGCGGGTGCGGTGAGGAGTGGCGAGGGTGTGCGGGCTTGTGTTCATGGCAACCAATCGAATGCAGGCGTTGAATCGGGCAGACCCCAATGGGCATCGTACACAGGCCCTTTGAAATACAGCCCGTCGGGCGAAAAGGTGGGGGCTGCGGCTTTGCGACTGCGCGCGTGCAGCACCTCGCGCATCCAGTCGGGGCGCTCGAACCCTTGGCCAATGGTGACCAGGCAGCCCATGATGTTGCGAATCATGTGGTGCAAGAAGGCGCTGCCTTCAAACTCCAGGCGCCAGTAGGGGCCGTGCTGGTGAATGTCGATCTGTGTCAAGCGTTTGATGGGCGACAAAGCTTGGCAGCTGCTGGCGCGAAACGAGCTGAAATCGTGTTCGCCCATCAGGTGCGCAGCAGCTTCTTGCATGGCTTGCAGGTTCAGTGGGCGGTACACCCAACCCACCCGGCCCGACTCCAGGCTGGGCCGAACCGGCGACTCCAGCACGATGTAGGCATAGCGCCGCGCCACAGCGCTGCCGCGGCAGTGGAAAGTGGGCGGCACTTCGCGCGCCCATTGGATGGCGATGTCGCTGGGCAGGTAGCGGTTGGTGCCACGCAACCAGGAGGCCATGTCGCGCACCAACTCGGTGTCAAAGTGAATCACCTGCATCAGGCCGTGCACGCCCGCATCGGTGCGGCCAGCGCACAGGGTCGAGACTTTGTGGGTGCAGAACTGCGCCAGCGCTTTTTCCAGTTTGTCCTGCACCGTCAGGCCCGAACTTTGACTTTGCCAGCCCTGGTAAGCGCTGCCATTGAAGCAAACGCCCATCACCACCCTCACTGGCGTGGCCCTTGGGATGAAGCGTCTCGCTGTCGCAATTGGCTTTGTAGCGATTCAGCCACCGAGGTCAGCAGGACACGGGCCAGTTCGTTTTCGCCAGCAGCCAACAGTTGTTGCGCCCACTGAAGTTTGCTCAAGCTCAGGTCCTTACCGCTGGCCGGTGCAAGCGCAGGCCGCGATGGTGCTTCTGAAGTGATGGCAGGGCCCTCAGAAGATCCTAATTCCAGATCGAGAGCCATGATATCGGCTTGCAAACCCCGAGGCAGCAGCAAAGGATCCATGGCTTCTGGGTGCGCTGGCTCCTCTTTGGGCGTATCGTCCTTCTCTTTGAGAGAAGACGGCACCAAGTGAACAGCCCGCTGGTTACGGCGATACACCAGCACGGCAAAGACCAACATCAAGGCCAGCAAGGCGCCTGCCCCGGTCAAAGGGTTGCTGAGGATCTGTTCCAGGATTTCCAGCCCACGCTCGAGCTCTGTGGACTGCGGCGCTTCAGTAGCCGCGCTGGTGGTTGCAGGGGCGGCGGGTGCTTCGGTCGCAGCTTCGGTGACCGGTGCGCCTGGGGCGCTGTCGGCTGAGGATGCCGCTGCAGAGGGTGATTCTAGGGCGGGCGTTGATGTGGGAGAAGCCGCTGTTGTGCGCGATGACGTCTGAACGATCGCCTGCGCCGGTGGAAGTGCAGATGCGGGTCCACCTTGCGCTGTAGCTATGGGCGCGACCCAGCAGAGTGCCAGCGCGGTGGTGCAGGCCCAGCATATCGACGAGAACGGTTGGTACAAACGCATCAGTTCAGCCCCTCTTCAAAGCGGTCGTTGCTTGCACCCTCAAGCGTCCAGCACAATGCGCAACATTCGGCGCAGCGGTTCGGCCGCGCCCCACAGCAGCTGATCACCAATGGTGAACGCACCCACATATTCAGGCCCCATGGCCAGTTTGCGAATGCGGCCCACGGGGATGGTCATCGTGCCGGTCACGGCCACGGGGGTCAAGTCTTGGAGGGTGTCCTGGCGCGTATTCGGCACCACTTTGACCCAGGCGTTGTCGACAGCGATCAGGGCTTCAATGTCGGCCACCGGTACGTCTTTTTTCAGCTTGAAGGTCAAGGCCTGGCTGTGGCAGCGCATCGCGCCCACGCGAACGCAGAAACCATCGACGGGAATCGCGGCAGAGTTGAAGCCTTCGCCCAAGCCCAAAATTTTGTTGGTCTCGGCCATGCCTTTCCACTCTTCTTTGGAGGTGCCCCAACCGGGCTCGTCCCGGTTTTTGCCGATACCCAGGTCTTTGTCGATCCACGGGATCAGCGAGCCGCCCAGGGGTACGCCAAAGTTAGCGGTCTCAGAGGCTGACAGGGCGCGTTGCTTGGCCACCACCATGCGGTCGATTTCCAAAATCGCACTCTTGGGGTCGTCCAGCAAGGCTTTGACTTCGGCGTTCAGCGTGCCGTACTGCGTCAACAATTCGCGCATGTGCTGTGCGCCGCCGCCCGAAGCGGCCTGGTAAGTCTGGGTGCTCATCCACTCGACCCAGCCGGCCTTGAAGAGTGCGCCCACGCCCATCAGCATGCACGACACCGTGCAGTTGCCGCCAACCCAGTTGTTGCCTCCGTGGCTCAGTGCGTTTTTGATCACCGGCATGTTGACTGGATCGAGAATGATCACCGCGTCTTTTTCCATGCGCAGGGTCGAAGCCGCGTCGATCCAATGGCCGTTCCAGCCGGCCGCGCGCAGCTTCGGGAAGATTTCGCTGGTGTAGTCGCCGCCTTGGGCCGTGATGATGATGTCGCAGCGCTTGAGCTGTTCGATGTTGAAAGCGTCTTGCAGGGTGGTCTCGTTCTTGGCCATCGCGGGGGCTTTGCCGCCGGCGTTCGACGTCGAGAAGAACAAGGGCTCGATCAAGTCGAAGTCTTTTTCTTGTGCCATACGGTCCATCAAGACCGAGCCAACCATGCCGCGCCAGCCGACCAAACCTACTAACTTGCTCATTTCAACGCCCTTTCAAATTAAAAATCAGTGTCAGACCTGACTGTTTGCCCGGCTCGTCTGGCCGGGAGGGCACACGACGAACCAGGCCGAACTAGCCCTTGATGGTCGTGGTTTTTGGGGAG
>Ga0164294_10000826_pt1 | contig 29411 bp, 28 predicted proteins | sample GEODES005metaG_FD_111479 | JGI IMG/M metagenome (GOLD analysis project Ga0164294, IMG submission 111479) | Oligotrophic lake water microbial communities from Sparkling Lake, Wisconsin, USA - GEODES005 metaG | ecosystem: Environmental > Aquatic > Freshwater > Lake | place: USA: Sparkling Lake...
CATCTGAGAAGCCGCGCTGTGGCCACGATCCACGCAGCCCTTGGCTCCGCGCAAGCCGAAGCCGCGCTCGGTAAAGTTGATCGGGTTGCGCACGCGCTTGCCCATGCCGTCGTAGGGCACCCACTTCACGTTTGAGGTGTCGACACCGCCCTGAAGGATGAGGTCTTCAAGCAGGCGGCCAATCTCGTTATCGGCAAAGGCACTGAGCAAGGTGGTGCGCAGACCGAAGCAGCGGCGCAAGCCACGGGCGACGTTGTATTCTCCCCCGCCTTCCCAGGCCATGAACTGACGGGAGGTTCGGATGCGGCTTTCACCGGGATCCAGGCGGAGCAAGACCTCGCCAAGCGAAACAACATCAAAACGGCAGTCAGCAGCAGGGCGGAGAGAGAGGGGCATGGCTGGAAAGAGGACGTGCTCCCGCCCGGACTCGAACCGAGAACCAAGGGATTATGAGTCCCCTGCTCTAACCATTGAGCTACAGGAGCAAAGTTGTGGGCGGAGAGAGTAGCGGGCATGGCCGCAGGCTCAATAGATACTTCGGTCAATCTGGCTGCCGACTCAGGCATTTCCTGATCCCCAGCCAGGGGCGAAGCCGCCAAGTGCGACAATATCGTTGCTTGTCGCGCGGGTGGCGCTAGGTGCATGATCTCAGATTACATGATCTTTGACCTACGTGAGCATTTGCAGACGCCGATCCAACAGCGGCTCTATGGACTGGTGGGTCCGCTGGTGGACCGCGCCTTGCGGACACGCGGGCTGCGCCGCACCATTGATCATTCACGCCAGCTGTTCGCGCGCCATTCGAACGGGCAGACGTTGTTCGCCTGGCTGGACTCGGTGTTGAAGTCCATGCATCACGAGTATCATGTCGATCTGCCCAAAGGCTTCGAGCTGCCGGCCAGCGGTCCGCTGGTGGTGGTGTCGAATCATCCGTTTGGTCTGATGGACCCGGTGGTGCTCGGGCACTTCATTGCCCAGCATCGGCCCGATCTGCGCCTCATCGCGGACGAGGCGTTGGGCACCATCGCAGAGCTGGAGCCGCACTTGTTCAAGGTCAGTCCGCGCATCGGAAAGAGGGCGCGGAGCCAGAACTTGGCTCCGATGAAAGAGGCGCTTCGCTTCCTCAAGCAGGGCGGCGCTTTGGCGATCTTTCCCTCGGGCGAGGTGGCGCATTATCGGCCCGGTCGTGGCGTGCAGGAGCAGCCTTGGACCAGCCATGTCGGTGCGCTGGTGCGCCGCACGCAGGCCACGGTGCTGCCCGTTTATTTTCCAGGTCAGAATGGGGTGCTGTTCCATGCTGCTGGCCTGCTGAACAAGCGCCTGCGCACTGGCTTGCTGGTGCGCGAGTTCTTGGGCCGCAAGCACGCGCCGACCGAGATGCGGGTGGGCAACCCGATTCCGTTTTCCAAGCTGAAGAAGTTCGAGGACGACGAAAGCCTCACTCGCTACCTGCGCTTGCACACCTTGGTCCTGGGCAAGCGCAAGACGCCGGAGAGTGAGTCCAGCGCTGCTGCCGACCCTTCCGGCGGAGTGGCCATCGCGCCCAGCGTGGGCACGGAAGTGCTGATGCGCGAGGTCGAGATCTTGCGTGGCAAAGGCGCGGTGCTCGCCTCCCAAGGCAGCCTGACAGCGTTTGTCGCCAGCAGTCACGAGATTCCCAACGTGCTGCATGAGATCGGCCGCCTGCGCGAGATCACCTTCCGCCAAGTGGGCGAGGGCACCGGGGCCGAGATCGACCTCGACAAATTTGACCGCTACTACCTGCATCTGTTCCTCTGGGATGAGCAAAAGCTGCGCATCGCGGGCGCGTATCGCCTGGGCCGCGCGGATCTGATCCTGCGCGAGTATGGGCCGAAGGGGCTCTATACCAACACGCTTTTCAAGTATGAAAAACCGTTCCTGGCCCACCTCGGCCAGGCTGTGGAAATGGGGCGGTCCTTCATCTGCACTGACTACCAGCGCAACCTCGCAGCGCTGCCTTTGCTCTGGAAAGGCATCATCACCTGGCTGGGACGCAACCCGCACTACCGCAAGCTGTTCGGCCCGGTCAGCATCAGCAAGGACTACGACAAGCTCTCGCGCAAACTCATAGTCGAGTTCATGGAAGAGCAGCGAAGTCACCCTGAGTTGTCGTCTATGGTCAAGCCGCGCAAGCCTTACCGCTACGTGGGCGGTAAGAAGCTGCTCAAGGAGTTCATCAGCACGCGCTTGCAAGACGTGGATGACTGCTCCGCCGTGATCTCCAGTTTGGAGACGGATGGCAAAGGCATTCCTGTTTTGCTCAAGCACTACCTGAGGCTCAACGGCACCATCCTCAGCTTCAACGTCGACAAAGATTTCTCCTCCGTTCTGGATGGCTTGATCATGGTGGACTTGCTGGAGACGGATGTCCGCCTGCCCTCCAAGATGATGGGCGAGGAGCTATGGACCGCCTACAAGCGGCATCATGGGGCTGAGTGACTTACTTGCCCATCCAGTGCAACACCCACTCCGGTGGCAAGGGATCACTGTCGGCACCAAAGTAGAAACGGCACAGGTGGAAAAAGACGGGGGCAGCGAAGCAGAGTGAGTCGATGCGGTCCATGAAGCCTCCGTGGCCGGCGATGGAGGAACCCCAATCCTTGGCTCCGAGATCGCGCTTGATCGCGGACAAGACGAGCCCGCCAAAGAAGCCGGCGAGGCAGATGAGCAGCGCCATCAGCGCGGCCTGCCAGGGATTGAAGGGCGTGGCCCAATACAGCGACGTGCTGATCAACACGGTGGTGCCGATGCCGCCCAGCGTGCCTTCCCAGGTCTTGTGCGGGCTGACCAGGGGAGCAACCGGGCGTTTGCCGCAGGTTTTGCCCCAAACGTATTGCAGCACGTCGCTGAGCTGCGCGGTGAGCACGAAGAAGAACAGCAGCTTCGCATTCTGCCCCTCGTAGTTCTTGAGCGGCAGCGACAGCATCATGGGCATGTGGCTGACGGCATACACGCACACCAGCAGCGCCCACTGAATGCGCGCGGTGCTGCTGAGGAAGTTCTTCGTGTCACCCGTCAGCACACGCCGGAACGGAATGAAGGCGAAGGCATAGACCGGGATCAGAATGGTAAACAGTCCATACCACTGGATGCCGACCAAAAAGTAATGCAGCGGCAGGATGATGAAGAAAGCCCAGAACAGCACCTCATGGTCGGCGCGCTCGGTCTTGGTCAGCGTGATGAACTCGGGCATGGCCAGGAAGGACAAGCCGCCGAACAGCACGGTTGTGAAGGTGCTGCCCAACCCTACACCTGCCGTGAACACCGCCGCCATGACCCACCAGGAGCGGATGCGCGCATTCAGGTTCTGCACCGTCTTGCGACCGCCTTCGCTGCTCACGCGCATGGCGAGCACCGCCCCAATGATCGAAGCGATGACGAGGATGCCGACAACCGTGCCGAGCAGAAGGATGAATTCGTGGTCCATAGGTCAGACAGTGGCTTCGTCGTTGAGCAAGGCAGCGCGAGCGCGCTTCAAGAACTCGGCTTTCGGCTCGGCTTCATCGAAACGGATCGGGCGCTGGAAGTGCGCCTGGGCAATGATCGGCACGGGCAGCAACGAACCCTTGGGCATGATGCGGCTCAGGTTCTCCAGATGCACGGGCACGAGCGGAAGGTGGGGAAAGCGTTTGGCCAGGTGATGAAGGCCTGCCTTGAACTCGCCGACCATGCCATCGGTGCGTCGCGTCCCTTCGGGGAAGATCAATACGGAGCGTCCGCTTTCGAGTGCCGCAGCGAGACGGTCGATGGGGTTGTTCTCGCGGGTGATGCCTTCGCGTGGGATGAGCACCGATTGAAAGATCGAACAAGCGACCCATCTGCGCAGCTTGGTCTTGCCCCAGTAATCCTCCGCCGCAGCGGGCGAGGTCATTTGCCGCGCGGCATGGGGCAAGGCTGACCACACAACCACGAAATCCAGATGGCTCGCATGATTGGCAAAGTAAACCGCTGGGCCATCACCATGCGGCATCTCGGACAAGGAGCGCACGCCGGTGATTAGGCGGGTGCTGGCAGCGATGAATCGGCGAAGCATAGGTTAGAGACAAGTGTCACGGATCGAGTGAGGTGCTGGCTTTGAGTGCCCGTTCATGCAGCGCGTGTGATAGCGTTCTCAATCGTTTCACGATGGTGAAGGCAATGCCTGCGACCATGAAGCCCAAGCTGGCGGCGATGACGGGAATCTTCACGCCGATCATCATCAGCAAACAAGCAAGCGTCGCGACGGCCATGCGATGCGGCTTGGCTTGCGGCCCCTGGAAGTCATGGGTGCCGATGAGACTGGCTCCATGCATGCGGATGCAGGCAGTCATCAGCGCGCCGAACGCCGCCAGCCATCCGAGCAGCTTCGTCACTTCATCGCCACCCGCATAACCGAGCGAGGCGAGGATGATAACATCGGCCAAGCGATCGGGGAACTCGTTGTAGAGGTCGCCGTGCGGTGTCTTCAAACCACCCTCGACCGCCAGCATGCCATCCATCAAATTGCACAGCAGCCGCAGTTGAATGCAGGCCGCCGCACCGAACCAGCCCAAGGCTGAAGGCAAGGTTTGGGTTAGCAAGCACAGCGGCACGCCGAGGGCGAAGAACACACTGGCGGCGGAGACTTGATTCGGCTTCACGCCCATCTGCAGCAGCGTGCGCGACCCCGCGCGTGCCCAGCCAGTGCTGCGCGATTTCAAAGGCCGACGGGCGGAGAGTTCTGTCATGCCGCCATGATGGACCGTGGAGCGAGCAATGCGCAACCCTGTTGCTCTCCGACTTTGGTTGGAGGAGCGGCTACTTCGCCGCTCGCCGCAGTTCCTCGACAAATACGCGTGCCGCCTTGCTGCTGTCGCGTGTCTTGGGGAGCCCGGCAGCCACACAGATGACACCCGGCACAGGCTTTAAATCGCGCATGACGGTGCGCCCTTCACTGATGCTGCCTGCGAAGCTATGCTCCGCCACGAGTGCAATTCCAAGCCCGGCCTCGACCGCAGCTTCCAGGCTGGTGACACCGTCGAACTCGCCTCCCGACTTCACTGTGACTTTTTGATCGCGCAGCCAGCGGCTGATGCGCTGCCAGTAGTCGGGATAGGCCTCGCGGCTGTAAATGAGCAGCTTCTGGCCTTGCAGGTCGGCGGGCTTCAAGCTCTTGCGAGCGGCCAGTTCATGCCGTGCGGACATGCCCACTTTCCAATCCGGTGAGCGGAGTTTGATCCACTCCACATCACATGCTTCGCTATCAGGTGGCACGGTGATCACCACATCCAGTTTGTCATCGCACAAGCCCGATAGCATCTCGGTCGTGGTGAGGTCGGAAAGGGTAACTCGTGCCGCTGGATGCAGTTGAGTGAAACGCTCCATCGCCACGCCAAGCAAGCCGGAGGCGAGTGAAGGGGAATAGCCCACGCGCAAGGACTCGCCCGCATGGGCGCGGCGCACTTTGTCGAGCATGGCATCCGCGCGTTGCAGCAGATCACGCGCTTCCTTGGCCAGCATCTGCCCGGCGGCGGTCAGGCGAACGGAATGCGCACCGCGCTCCAGCAGTTCCAGCTCCACGGCATCCTCCAGTGCCTTGATCTGCCGACTCAGCGCGGGCTGGGTCAGATTCAAGCCGCGTGCAGCAGCGGTGATGTTGCCCTCATCGGCGACAGCGATGAAGGCGCGGAGGTGGCGGAGTTCCATGCGGCTGCGAGCATAACCAGAATGATGCCTGAGCCAAACATCATCGCATTGGTGAAATGAAACGGGCGCTGCATGATCGTCATCGTTATGAAAACACTGACTGACACTGGCATCACCCTCCGCCGCTCCGACGAGCGCGGCCATATGGACCACGGCTGGTTGAACACGTATCACTCGTTCAGCTTCGCCGACTACTACGATCCTGCGCACATGGGCTTCCGCAGCTTGCGCGTCATCAATGACGACAAGATCGGCCCTGGCGTGGGCTTCCCCACGCATCCGCATCGCGACATGGAGATCTTCAGCTACGTCCTCGCAGGCAAGCTCCAGCACAAAGATTCGTTGGGCAACGAGCGCGTGCTCGAACCTGGTCAGGTGCAGGTCATGAGCGCGGGCAAGGGCGTGCTGCACTCCGAGTTCAATCCGTCCAAGACCGAGCCTGTGCATCTGCTCCAGCTGTGGATTCAACCCAATGAGCGTGGCCTGAAGCCCCGATACAGCGAGTGGCATCCCAAGCCTGGCAGTGAGAAGGAGCCGAAGGTGCTGATCATCTCCGCCGATGGGCGTGATGACTCTGCCACGATCGCGCAAGACGCCAGCGTGTATCGCATTCGTCTTCAGCCCGGCGAGACCGTGGCGCATGACCTCGCTAGCGGGCGCGGAGCCTGGCTGCAGATCGCGCTGGGCAGTGCCACGCTCAATGGCCATGCCTTGGCCACGGGCGATGCAGGCTCATCGACGACAGCGGGATTGCTCACCATCACGGGCGGTCCTGAGGGCACAGAAGCCCTGCTCTTTGACCTCGCTTGATTTCCCCTGAACTCAACTAACCACTAAACACCAACCCACTAGCTACCCTACCTTATGAACAGTCCTGCTTGGACTCATCTTCGTCGTCTTCGGCCTGAACTTCTGGTTCAACTTCATCGCCATGCCCCAGGCCCCGGCAGGCTCGCCTCCGGCGCTCTTCTTTGCTGCCATCTATCCCACCGGTTTCCTGGCCGTGGTGAAGGTGATCGAAGTGGTCGGTGGTGCGCTGTTGCTGAGCGGTCGTTTTGCGACTCTTGGCCTGACCCTGGTCGGCCCCGTCGTCGTGAACATCGTCCTGTTCGACATCTTCCTTGCCGGTGCCTTCAATCCGCTGGGCGCGGCTGTGGCAGTCTTCTCCTTGATTGTCCTTTACGGCAAACGCGAGAACTTCGCCGGTCTGTTGAAGGCCTAACGCATTGCCGTCGCTCTGAGCGCCCTGTTCGCTACTCGCGGGCAGGGCGTTTTTTTTGAGTGGTGCCACCGGCTCCATAGAGCGGCTATTTTGAAGAGCAGCTATTTCAAAAGGGCGGCAAGAAAACCGTCAGCAGGGTCGGCATGGCGGCTGGCCGCTGCTTTTTTCTTCGAGGCTGGCTTGGCTTTTTTTCGTGCCGTTGGCTTGCTGTCACGCTGTTGTTTGCGCAGGGTGACCTCGACCACATCCTCCAGCGTGTAGCGATCCAGGATGTTGGCGATGGCGTTTCGCACATCGATCATCAGCATGCGCAGACCGCAGTGCTCCTCATCGGGGCAGGAGCAGGGCTCGTAGGCTGTTTCGCTGGCGCAGCCGATTGGTGCCAGCTTGCCGTCGATGAGCCGGACGACCTCTCCCATCTTGATCTGCTTCATGGGCTTCGCCAGGCGGGTTCCCCCGTGCTTGCCACGCTGGCTCTCGACATAGCCCGCGCCGCGCAGCTCAAAAAGAATCGCCTCCAGGAATTTGAACGGCAGGTGCTCGCCCTCGGCCAAGGTGGAGACAGAAAGCACGCCTTCATCCAGCTTCTGGGCCACGCCCAGCCGGATGAGGGTTCGCAAGGCATACTCGCCGCGCTTGGTCAGTTTCATGGCGTCGTGTATCTTCGAGGAATCTATATTGAGCAACCCGTATTTAGGAGCAAAGGGAGCTGGGTTGTGGCTCCGCCGCAGGCCGGTTCGATATGACTCTCCGCATGGTCAAGCATGTGGATGATGAAAGCGCGGCCGGCGCGTTTGCCGGACTGGCGGCCAATCGTGATCAGGGGCTCCATTCCAGCACTTGGCCGTCTTTCTCCAGACGAGCCTTCAGCTGCGCATAGTCCACGGCCTGCACCGGCGCTCGATCGTCCATGGCCATGCAGGCGGCTGTGGCCGCGCTTTGACTCGTGATCATGAAAACGGGCTCAATGCGGATGCTGGCGAAGGCGGTGTGGCTGGCGCTCAGGGCGAAGGTGACGAGCAGATTTTCGCACTCGCTCTGCTTCGGCACGATGGCGTCGTAGCCGATTTGGTAGGGGCCGAAGCCGCCGCGACCGCCAGCGAGCTTGCCTTCGCGGGTGACGACGCCGTCTTTGACGATGCGGCGGATCTCATGCGCGTCCGTGCCGTAGCTGCCGAGGCCCATGGACTTCGGCGCGAGGGTTTTGCCAAAGGTGTGATGCTCGGTAAGCACCAGATCGCTCACCATGCGCCGCGCCTCGCGGATGTAGAGCTGGTGCGGCCAGCCGCAAGTGTCGGGAAACTCATCCTTGGGCAAACCAAAGCGCTGCATGTCTTTCCGGACCTTCTCCGGCACGCGTTTGTCGGTGGCGAGGAAGTGAAGCAGGCCGCGATGGTAGTTCTCATGCTGCTTGGCGATCTTCTCGCGCTCCGCGTAGCTCGCATTCGGCCACGCGTGACTAGCACCGGGCAGATTGCCGCCGAAGGTGGCGGTGTTGAAGTCCCATTTGTCGTTCGGCAGTGGATCGTGCTTCGAAAACCAGCGCAGGTCCATGTCATCGCCGTTTTGCAAGCAGGCCTCGATGAAGCGGGCGACGACCTCAAAGGTCTTTGGGTCATAGCCTTCAGGCGCTTCAATCGGAATCATGTTTGCACGATTCGTCGTCAGGCACAGGCGGAAGCAGTAGGCCTGCACACCAGGCGCGGGCTCGCCTTGCTGTCCGGGCTCGCCTTCATTGATCAAAGGCAGGAGTCCGCTCTTGGGATTTCCTTTCTCGACATATGGATCGAGCGGAAAATCACGGTCCCACACGCCTTGCCCACCTGGCACCCGGCCATGCGGCCCCGGCTTTTGGTGATTCGTGCGTGGCAGGTATTTCTCGGTGTAGTGAACGCCATTGTAGGTCTCGCCATACTTTGCATTGCCCTCGCGCATGAGCGTGTAGCTCACACCGGCCTTCGCCATCAAGTCGCCCTCATACGTGCAGTCGATGAAGACCTTGGCACGAAACAGCGAGCCGTCTTCCATGACGAGTTCTGTGATGCGAGCACCGTCTTTCTTCGCCGCCACCAGACGAGCCTTGAGATAAACCTTCACGCCTGCCTCACGCGCCATGTCGTTGAACACTTGCTCCGCCTTGTGTGGCTCGATGGCATAGGCACCGCCAGTCGCCGGGCCACCTCCACCATCGCCTTTGAAAGCTTTGTCCCAGGCCAGCATGACGCCCACGGTGGCCGCCAGCTTGGTGAAATACTCCCGAGCAATGCCACCCACAGATCGAGGATCACCAATGTCCACTGCACTCAGGCCTCCACTGGTCATGCCGCCGAGGTGCCGGCCCGGCTCGACGATGGTCACCGACTTGCCCATGCGCGCAGCTTGCACGGCGGCAGCGACTCCGCCCGATGTGCCGCCGTAGATGCAGAGGTCTGCTTCATGTATGGGCGCGGCAGTTAGTGACGAAAGGCAGAGCGCAAGGACGATAACGATGGACTTCATGGGGCGATGGTGATGGAAGGCTGAGGGAAAGACGAGACAAAGAAGTGCTGGTTTGCTGGTCAAGTGAGTTGACCAGAAGCAAGCCTTCGACTCATAAAGCGGCATGAGCCTTCGCCCTCAGCGTTCATCCTTGGTTGCCGAAACCGTCAAGTCCCTGCGCACCGCCATCTGGTCCGGGCACTGGTCCATCCATCTGCCCGGTGAGCGCCGTTTGTGCGAGGACTGGGGCATCAGCCGTCCCACGCTGCGTGCTGCGCAGGCGGTGCTGGCACGCGAGGGATTGCTGAAGGTGGCCCATGGCTGTCGAACGGTCATTGCTAATGCGGATGTGCCGAAGGCTTCTGCGTGTCCGTTGTCGGTGGCGCTGCTCAGTCCTGAGCCGCTTCATGCGATGCCGCCCTTTGCCCTGCTCTGGCTGGATGAGCTTCGTGCGCGTTTGCAGGCTGCGGGGCATCAGTTGCAAGTTCATGCGGGTCGTGTGGAGTGTGCGAGCAAGAACCCGGGTCGCGCTTTGCGGTCCTTGGTCGATGGCTCACCCGCTGCGGCTTGGGTGCTGTTTCAATCGACCGAGGCGGTGCAGCAGTGGTTCGCCGCACATGAGATTCCCAGCCTCGTCGTGGGCTCGGTTTTCCCTGGGGTGCCCCTTCCATCGGTAGATCGCGATTATCGGGCGGTGTGCGCTCATGCGGTGGGGCACTTGGTGAGGAAGGGGCATCAGCACTTGGCCTTCTTGATTCAGAAGGAGCAGTTCGGTGGAGATTGGGAAAGTGCCGCAGGTTTTGGTGAGGGTCTGAGTGCGATGACGAAGAAGGGAGTCACCGGCCATGTCGTTCTGCACGAAGGCACGGCAACCAGTGTCATGACGGCAGTGGATAGCATCCTGGCGATGCGTCCGCGCCCCACGGCCGTGCTGGTCGCACGCACTCGTTTTGCACTCACGGCCTTCACACATCTGCTGGGGCGTGGGGTCAAGGTGCCACGCGACATGGCAATGATATGCCGGGATGACGATGGCTTTCTCGATCACGTGGTGCCGCGCATGGCGCGCTACACCTTCAGCCCGGAGGTCTTCGCCCGGCATCTGGTCCGCCAGGTTCTGAGGCTGGTTAACCAGGGCGCGGTCCAAGGCGGGAGCGTGAAGGTGCTGCCCGAGTTTTTGAAGCGCGAGTCGGCCTGAGGCTTACGCGTAGCGGTTAGGCGACAGCAGCGACAGATCAAAGGTCGGCGTTTCGTCGTCGATGAACTGTCCAACGATCTGCCCTGTCACGGGTGCGAGGCTCAAGCCCATCATCGCATGACCGGTCGCGATGACGAGATTGTCATAAGCCTGCGTGCGGCCCAGGTAAGGCATTCCGTCGGGCGAACATGGACGCAGACCATGCCACGGTTCGATGCCGTCGAAGTGACGACGCTCGAACTGCGGAAAGTAATCCTGCGCGGCTTTGAGAATGCCTTTCACGCGGCGTGGTTGCGGTGGGACATTCATGCGGGTAATCTCCATCGTGCCACCGAAGCGCAATGTTTTGCCCATGGGTGTCACGGCCACACGGGCTTCCGTCAAGATGGAGCACAACTGCGGTATCTGCACAGGATCAGACAGCGTGACGCTGTAGCCTCGACCAGCCTGCATGGGCAAGCGGAGGCCAAGTTGCTGCGCCATGGCCGCCGACCACGCACCGCTGCTGAGCACAAACTGGTCAGCTTCGATTTCACCCTTGGTCGTGATCGCAGCATTCAGATGACTTGTGCGCTTCTGGAAGCCCGTTACCTGAGTGTCATAAAGCAACTCACCACTCGCAACGCGAATCTGCTGTTCAAGCATTCCAACGTAGCGTTCGGGTTGGAGATGGCAGTCGTGGGGATAGTGAACACCACCTGTGACATCCATGGTAATACCAGGATCGAGCGCCGCGACTTGCGCCGCACTCAGCACACGCGCCGCGATTCCCAAGTCACCTGCACGCGCTGCAACATCCGCTTCCTCATCCAGCGTGTGCTGTGACTTGCAGAGCATCAGCAGCCCCTTCGTCACCAGACCGAAGTCCTCCGTCGCAGCCAGTTTCGCATACGCCTCCCGGCTGGCCGTGTGCAGATCGCGGAGCAGGGGAGCGCAGCGCCGCACATGCGCCGTGGTCGAGGCCTGCCAGAAACGCCAGGCCCACGAGATGAGGCTGAGGTCCAGCCGGGGCTGGATGTAAAACGGCGACTCCGGATTCCACATCCACTTCAAGCCCAGCGCGACCATGCCCGGTGCGGCGAGCGGAACGAAATGACTCGGCACGACCATGCCGGCGTTGCCCAGCGACGAGCCTCGCGTGGCGGGCGAAGGTTCGATGACCGTGACCTGATGTCCCCGGCGCGCGCATTCAGCCGCTGCGCTAAGACCGATGACGCCGCCCCCAATAATGACTACTCGTTTGCTCATTTGATGTCAGGCATCAGCTTGTGAATCCACCGCGCGCAGAACCAGAGCAGCAGCCCGGCGGCACCTGCAGTGAACACGACCTGAATGAAGCGCGCCGGCATCTGCGCTGCTGCGTCGCCAGTGACCTCGCCCGCCAGCCGTCCGGCCAGCAGATTGCCCAGTGATGAGCCGAGAAACCATACGCCCATCATCTGCCCGGTTAGGCGTGGTGGGGACAGCTTTGTGATCGCGCTGAGTCCGACAGGGCTGAGGAACAGCTCGCCTATTGTGTGCAGCAGGTAGATCGAAACCAGCCATGTGGGCCAGACCGGCCCCTGGGCAAGCGCGCGCGCTGAGGCAACAGCCGCGACCACGAAACCTGCGGCGAGCAGAAGCAGCCCCCATGACAACTTCGTGGCCAGCAAGGGCTGTGACCCGCGCCGGCCCAGGGCCACCCACAAGGCCGCGACCAACGGAGACAGCAGGATGACGAACAGCGGGTTCAACGATTGGAACATGCCTGCCGCCAACGTCCAGGAACCAATCGTGCGCTGCGTGTAACGCTCGGCGAAGAGGCTGAATGAAGAACCCGCTTGCTCAAAACCCGCGAAGAAAATGACAGCCGCTAGGAACAGAATGACGATCACGACCAGGCGCTGCAGCTCGATCCCGGACAGACCGGCAAACAGAAACGCCCAGCCAAAAAACAGCACCGCGACCAGCACAATGGCCAGCGACGTCCACTGCGCGACGGGGATAGGATCGAACGAGACCACGCCGGTAACGCACAGCATCGTGATGGTGAAGACCATGACCAGGGCTCCAATGAAGAGGCCCCAATCGCGGCGCACGTTCTGGCCCGCGTGCGGCTTCCAGTCACCGATGCCTTGCAGGTGACGTCGGCTGAAATGGAACTGCACCAGTCCCAGGATCATGCCGGCCGCGGCCACAGAGAAGCCCCAGCGCCATGCGACGTGCTCGCCCAGATTGCTGCAAATCACCTGCCCGAGCAGCGCCCCGACATTGATGCCCATGTAGAACAGCGTGAAGCCAGCGTCGCGTCGTGCACCACCCTCGGGATACAACAAGCCGACCATGGTGCTCATGTTAGATTTCAGCAACCCAGAGCCCAGCGCGATCACCACCAGGCCCAGGTAGAAGGCGGAGCTGTTGTCGATGCCCAGAATGAGATGTCCAGCCGCGATCACAATGCCTCCCCACCAGACGGATGCCTTGGCACCTAGCAGCCGGTCACCTATCCAGCCGCCCGGCAGTGCCGCGACGTAAACGAGCGCGGTGTAAAGCCCGTAGATCGCCGCCGCCTGCTCATCCTTCAGCCCCATGCCACCGCGCATCTGATCGACCATGAACAGCACCAGCAGCGCTCTCATGCCGTAGTAGCTCATGCGCTCCCACATCTCGGTGAAGAACAAGGTGTGGATGCCGCGCGGATGGCCTGTCTCGGATGTCATGTGAGGAGGGTGGGTGAAGAAAACACAGCTTCCTGGGTCTTGCCGTTGGAGTCCAGACAGGATTGAGACGAGACTAACAAAGGCGCGGCCAAGCTTTGCTGTCTTGTGCGCCCTGGCTGCCTGTGGCGGCGATTTTTATCCAGGGCAGGCACTGGACGCACCGCACGCCCTCGTTAGCATCGCCAAATGGACCAAAATTGGACTGACAAGATCGTGATCGTTACCGGTGGTGGCGGTGGAATGGGGCAAGCGGCAGCGAAGCGTTTCGCGGATGCTGGCGCGAAGACGTTTGTGTTTGGACGCACGCTGGAGTCGCTGCAAGAAAGCGCCGCGCTTGCGCCGGGTATCATTCCTGTCGTCTGCGACGTGGCCTGCAGCACAAGCGTGGCCACGGCTATGGAGACAGTGTTGAAACACGGCACGCCGCACGCGCTGATCCACACCGCAGGCATCAACACGCCAGACCGGTTCATGGCGCATGCCGATCCCGCCCGCGTCGCCAGCGAGGAGAGCTGGCGCAAGGTCTTGGACATCAATGTGCTCGGCGTGGTGAACATGATCCAGGCTGTGGCGAAGCCTATGGCCGATAACGGCGGCGGCCGGATCGTCGTTGTCTCGTCCACCGCCGGTCATGGCTTTGACTCCTATGCGGGTGTTCCTTACACCGCCAGCAAGTGGGCGGTGCATGGGCTGCTGATGACGGCCCGCATGCAACTCAATGCGCACGGTATTGTGCTTTCCGAATACGCCCCGGGCGAAGCCAACACGCCCATTGTGGACAAGCGCCCCGTGCTCCCCAAACCGGAGCATCGCGCGACCATGATTCAGAGTGACGACTGTGCGGACGCGCTCTTCTTCATCGCCGGTCAGCCGCACAGCATGAGCGTTATCCAGCTTCCAGGTTATCAACCCTTCGGCGGTATGCCACCACAGATCACCGCGCCGTGGCTGAGTGGTCTGGACATCAAAGCAAAGTGAACCAAATCACGGCCTCAAATGCCGCACGAGGAACTCCATCCGCAACCGTGAGCCATACGGCGTCTCCGCCGCACCGTGGCCGGTGCCAGCGATGGGCATGTAGTCGAAGGTCTTCCCGGCCTTTTGCAGCGCGGAGACGACTTGCGTGGTGCTGGCGGGATCGACGTTCGTGTCGAGTTCGCCGACGATGAGCAGCAAGTGGCCTTGCAGTTTGTGCGCGTCTTCCTTGTTCGAGCTTTTCACATACGACTCATCCACCGGCCAGCCCATCCACTGCTCGTTCCACCAGATTTTGTCCATGCGGTTGTCATGACAGCCGCAGTCGGCGACGGCCACTTTGTAGAAGTCGTGATGATCAAGCAGCGCCCGCATCGCGTTTTGACCGCCAGCGCTGCCGCCGTAGATGCCGACGCGACTCAAATCCATCCATGGACGCGTTTGGGCCGCTTCTTTGATCCACAGCTTCCGATCCGGAAAACCCGCGTCCTTGATGTTCTTCCAGCACACGTCGTGGAAGGCCTTGCCGCGATGATTCGTGCCCATGCCGTCCATTTGCACGACGATGAAGCCGAGTTCGGCGATTACATGGTGTCCCATCAACCGGCTGAACTCCTTCGGCGCAAACGAACCATGCGGACCGGCATAGATGTTCTCCACGATGGGATACTTCTTCGCCGGATCGAAGTTCGAGGGCTTCACGATCACGCCGTGGATGTCTGTTTTGCCATCGCGACCCTTCGCCACGAAGCGCTCTGGCATCGTCCAGCCCGTGGCGAGCAGCGCGGAGACCTCCGCCTTCTCCAAATCGCACACGAGGCTGCCATCGCTGCTGCGGCGCAGTTCGGTGACGGGTGGATGATCGGCGCGGGACCAGGTGTCGATGAAAAACTCGCGATTCGGCGAAAACTCGACGCGGTGGTTGCCATCGCCTTCCGTGAGCTGTCTGAAGCCGCTGCTGTCGAAGTTCACACGGCAGAGATGCTCATGATAGGGGTCTTCGTTTTCCCGCAAGCCGCTCGCAAGAAACCATATCTCCTTCCTGGCCTCATCCACCTGCAAAACCTCGCGCACTGGCCACGCGCCCTTGGTGATTTGATGCTTCGGTTTGCCGGTTTGCACATCGTAGAGCCACAGGTGGCACCAGCCGTCGCGTTCGCTCATCCAGATGAGTTCGCGACTGTTGTGCAGCCAGTGACGCCAGCTTTTGCCGGAGTAGTGAATGAAGGTTTTCGACGTCTCTTCGACGACGACACGCACCGCGCCGGTCTTCGCATTGACCGCGAGGATGCGGTAGAGCTGATGGCCGCGCTGGTTGTAGTTGAAGTAAAACTCGCTGCTGTCCGGTGACCACACCGCGTCGAGTTCGCCGCTTTCCGTAAACGGATTCTCGTAAAGGTCACGCGCCACGCGGAGCTTCGTTCCATCCTTATTTTCGATCACCCACTGGGGCTTTGGCAGCGGATCGCCGGGCTTGATGTAGTCGATGACCTTCAGCTTCGGCTCCACGCTGTCGTTCGGGGTCGATTCGACGATCGTCACCTTCCGGCGCTCCACTTTGTCCGCCTCGGTGAAGACTACGCACGAACCATCCGGCGAGCGGAAACCGCGCTCGGGCTTCTTCGGCGTCTCCTTTTTGGCCGTGGAGATGCCTTTGCCGTCGATGATGAACGTCTGCATCTGCGAGGCGCCCTCCACGACCGCGAGATGCTCACCCGTGCGGCTGGTGATGAGCCACACATGGCCGTCGAAGGTGTGCTGCTCGCGCTCCGAGCCTGCGCGAACGCCACCATAACGCACGTGACCGCCTTCCTGGTTGATCCAGTAAAGCTCCACGTCCTCGTCGAGCTGGTTGATGAAATTCAGGCCCGATGACTCGCCGGTGCGCCGCGTGCGTCGCAGCTCGATTTTCATCGTGGAAGTCTTCGCCGTTTCTTTTTCCGGTAAACCCAGCGCCTTGAGCGTCGCGGCGGTCTTGCGGCTGCCCTTCGTGGCATCGATCAAAACAAACTCCGACTTCCCCGGTGCCGTCTGCACGCGATACCAGAACGTTTTGCCATCCGGCAGCCAGTTCGCCTGCACGCGGTCGCGAAAGACCTTGTTCTCCGTGCGTTTGGGAAAGCTGAGTGCTGCCTCAAAGTCGGCGGCGAAGGCCGAAAGGCCCAAAGTGAGGAAAAGAAGCGATTTCATGCGATGCCGAATTGAAATGGGTCCGCCGGATCGAGGATCAATGTCGTCTCGGCCGTGATGAAGGCCTCTCCGGTGATCGTCGGGATGATGCCGCGTTCACCAGCTTCATGGCTGCCTTCAAAGACACTGCCGAGGATGCTTTCCTGACGCCAAACCTCGCCGGGTGCGAGTTTTTCGTCCGCCGCCAGACACGCGAGCTTTGCGCTGGTGCCCGTGCCGCATGGCGAGCGATCATATTCGCCGCCGGGACACAAAACGAAGTTCCGGCTGTGATTCGAGGCATCGTGTGGCGGACCGAAAAGCTCGACGTGATCGACCTCGGGAAAGCCCGCAGCCCGCACGGCTTCACGCATTTGCAGGGAGGCCTGCGTGAGCTGCGGGATATTCTCGCGTGTGAGTGCTAGGCCATGGTCAGCGACCAGGAAAAACCAGTTGCCGCCCCACGCGACATCTCCGGTCACTCCACCGGCCTTCACGCTCTTCGCCTGTCGATACGACGGCACATTGCGGATGCTCACGCGGCCATCGTCATGCAGCGTGGCGGTGACGATGCCCACGGGCGTCTCCACGCGATGCTCACCCGCAGAAATGCGTCTGAGGTGCTTCAAAGTGGCGATGAGGCCGATCATGCCATGACCGCACATGCCGAGCAGGCCGACGTTGTTGAAGAAGATGACGCCAGCAGCACAAGCCGCGTCTTTTGGCTCCAAAAGCAGTGCGCCGACGATCACCTCATGCCCACGAGGCTCGCAGATGATGGCTCGGCGGTAGGTTTCGAGTTCATCGGCGGTCACACCGCTCAAGACCACGCGGGTGGGCTCGCCGCCGGTGTGGGAGTCGATGATGGGAATGCGCTTCATGCTCATCGTTCAGCCTGCGCTTTCCAGAGGCGCTCCAGCAACATGACCGCCTGCGGATCGTGCTGCTTCAGCTGTTCGAGCGTGAACGGAAAAAAGTCATTTCGGGCGAAGAAAGCCTCGCTCGTTTCAGCAAAGTATTCTTGCGGATTGGTCATCGCATAGGCCTTCTGAAAATGGCTATTGCCTTCGGAATCCTTGCGCTCCACGCGGTCATACGAGCCGCTGTCTTTGGCGCGCTGATAGGCGGCTTTGATCTCCAGATTGCCAAAACCCATTCTCAGCACGCGGTCATGAAACGCGTGTGCCAGCTCATGCAGCGCGAAGTTAGGCATGCGCCGTGTTTCGGCTTCAAAGATTCGCACATTGGTGAACTCGACTCCTTTGGCCATGGCTGGATTGCGGCCATGCTCGCGCAGCCAGTCAGCGTTGGGGTGATACTCGGCTCGAGGGGGGACGTTGGCATACTCGGGTGAGAACCACAGGGGCACCTTTTGCAGCTCGTCCACAGCGGGCCGGGGCACCTGCCGCACGATCTCCTTGAGCTGAGTTTCCAGCAGAAGCAGCGCCTTCGCCAGACCGGTGGGATCTTCCTGGGCAAGCCTCGTGTCGATCTGCACTGTCCAGCCGGCGACTAAACGAGACTCATGTTCTGCCGCGCCTGCCGGTTGGTTTGCGGCGAGGATGGCGGCCAGGAACGATGACAGCAGCGACGTCAGATAAGAGTTCATCGGCTCGGAGTGTTTCAGAGAGCGGGCCGCTTGGAAAGGGTGTCGCGGATGATTTTCAAAACGTGCTCCCGTTCGGCTCCAGAGATCGGCAGGCGGGGTTCGCGCACCCATTCCCGGCCAAGGCCTGTCTCCTGGCAGAGCAGTTTGATGTATTGCACAAAATGCGGATGCGTGTCGAGTTTCATGAGCGGCTGAGTCCAGCGGTAAAGCTCACGGGCTTCATTCCACTTTTGCTCCTGCGTCAGGTTCCACAGTTTCTGATTTTCTCGTGGAAAGGCGATGCCGCTGCCTGCGACCCAGCCATCAATGCCGAGGATGGCTGACTCCAGGAACAAGTCGTCGACGCCAGTGAAGATCTGGTAGCGGTTGCCGACCAGGTTGCGCAGCTCGGTGATGCGGCGTGTGTTGGCGCTGCTCTCCTTGATGGCGACCAAGTTCTCAAGGTCAGCGAGGCGGGCGAATATCTCGGGCGTCACGTCCGTGTAGTAGCCGACGGGGTTGTTGTAGAGCATCCAGGGCAGGGGATTGGCCTTGGCCAGTGTGCGGAACCAATGCTCGGTTTCGTGAGCGTCGGACTTGTAAACCATAGGCGGCATGATCATGAAGCCGGACGCCCCGAGCTTCTCGCCGTCCCGCAGATAAGCTGCGGCGGCTTGCGTGCTCATCTCCGCCACGCCGCTGAGCACCGGGACACGGCCCTGGGCGGTGTCGATGGCGCATTTCAACACGTCGCGTTTCTCCTCGGGCTGCAGGCACTGGTTTTCACCGAGCGATCCGCAGACGATCAGACCGGCAACACCGGAGTCGATGAGGGCTTCGAAATGACGAGCAGTCGCAAGCAGATCCAGTGTCTGATCCTGGCGCATTTGGGTGGTGACGGCCGGGAAGACACCGGCCCATGTGGGGAATGTGGGCATGTGATGAGATTGACGCCGGGGCACGGGCTTGTCTTGACGCGAATGCACGATCGGAGCGAATGTTTGCGCACAATGACAAGCCTTCCTGATTCCGCGCTCCCGGCCCGTGTGCTGGAGCTGGTCTTCGATCAGATGCCGGACGTGGCCTTTTTCGTGAAGGATGCATCAGGCCGCTATCTGCATGTCAACCAGTCCTGGGTGGATCGCTGTGGGGTGCCGAACAAGCAAGCCATCATCGGGCGCAGCGCCCGGGATTTGTTCCCTCATGACCTAGCCGCCAGTTATGAAAGGCAGGACCGTGAAGTGCTGGGCGGGGCGCACATCCTGAACAAACTGGAACTGCACTGGCACCGCCATGGCCGCCCAGGCTGGTGCCTCACAACCAAGGTTCCAGTGACTCACGGCAATGGATCGGTGCTTGGCTTGATGGGCATTTCACGCGATCTCCAGTCCGAGCCGGGGCGCGACGGCATTCCCGAGGGAGTGGTGCGCGCCCTCGACTACCTGGAGGCAAACTTCAACGACACCAAGGTGTCGCCTTCACTTCTGGCGCGCAAAGCTGGGCTGCCGCTGGTCAAGTTTGCACGGCAGTTGCGGCGGATCTTTCAGCTGACTCCCGGGCAGGTCATCGCCCGCAAGCGCCTGCAGGCTGCGGCCCATCGCCTGCGCGAGAGCAGCCAGACCATTGCCGAAATCGCGATTGAGTGTGGCTACTGCGACCATAGCGCCTTCACCCGTGCCTTTCGCGCGGCCACCGGCATGACGCCGAGGCAGTTTCGGGAAGCCCCCTGAGGTTGTTGACGGTTCAGCCAGTGAAACGAGAACGTGCCCGAACAGTCGTGAACTTTGTTGCTTTTTGCCAACGCAGCCCAATCGAAACTGCGCTAGGACACAGAGTAATCTAGAAAGAACTATGGCGACACCCAACTACAGTTTCGAGAAACGGAAGCGCGAACTCGCCAAGAAGGCGGCCAAGGAAGCCAAGCGGCTGCGCAAGGAGGAGAAACCGGCCACTTCAACAGGAGGAGCCATCATTGAAGGCTCTGACGCAGCAGCGGTGAGCGATGATCCGCCCGCCACAGTCGCTGAGGTCTGAGTGAGGCCGAAGACAAGTCTCAGCGACTTGCTGCTTGCAAGCGCTCCCATGCCGCATCCACCCAGAAGAACTGCGAGTAGTAGAGCTTCGTGTAGTCGTAATGGGCGATCACCTTCTCCACCTCGGCGCGGCGTTGTTTCAAAATATCTGCGTCAGGTGCCAGCGTGACGACCCACGCGGCTGCTGTGGGCTCGCGCACAAAGGCGGTCTCCTTGCCACGACGCGGAGCCAGCTTCATGAAGTTCTTGAGCTGCACATGCGCTAGGTCCTGCGCTTCCTGCTCCGTCTGCTGTGGCTTCCAGTCCTTGTTCATCACACGCCAGTCCATCTCGAAGTAGCTCGTGTCCGCGTTGTCAAACTGCTGCGCCATCAGCAGGCTCTTGAAAGCGAGATCGGCGCTGGCTTGCAGACCTTTGGCATACGCAGCGCGGATGGTTTCATCCTTTTCCATCTCCCATAGCGCCCGCACGGCGCTAACGCAGGTGCAGGAGGTCCAGGTGTGATACCTTGCATACTCAAAGACCATGCCGTGCTCGCAAACTTCCAGCCGCGTGCGGTTTTCCTTGCCGCCACGCTCTGCGAGCGCGTTGCGATACATCGTTTCCCACTTTGCATCGCCTGTGATGCCGTGCAGCGCCTTGCAGACAAACAGCAGGCGAGGAGAACTGTCGAACGCGAAGCCTGCGAAGGAACCTCGCCTATTGAACGGCGCTTCGGCAGGCATGGACCACTTCAATCGCACGATCTCCTCCGCTGTCTCAATGAGGTGCTTCGCAATACGCATCTTCTCTTCCTGCGTGGCCAGCGCCGACTCCCAGTAACGCCACAGGCCGAGAAACCACGGCATCGTCTGGTCGTTCGAGCCCATGGCATAATGCGACTTCCCATCCGTGCTCACTCCGCGCCCCACGAAGCCCTTCACCTCGCTGATGGAGTTCAGCAAAAGCAGCCCTTCCATGAGCTTGCGAGCCTTGCTGGCATCTTCGGCGGACTTCGTTCGCTTCCAGCGTAGGAGTGCGGCATCCATATAGAGCCCGTTGAACATCGCCCCGTTCTCAATCGGTGCCCACCAGCCCAGCGCATTAGGCTTGCCTTCACGCAGTTCCTCGGGCGTCGGAAGCGACACCTTCCCATCCATATCCGCGAAGTCGATCATGATCCCATACTTGTCGATGAAGCGCCGCCATATCTCCTTGTGGGCTTGCTCTGCTGCAAAGGCTGTATCGCGCGCAAACGACACACGTGGAAGGACTGCGCTCGCGGCGACAGTGGCTTGAAGGAAGGTTCGGCGGTTCATGATTAAAGGTTGGAGATTAGCATCGTCTCATGGTGCCAAGGGCGCGGCAAGGACTTGCTGATCCGCCAGCAAACGCTTCTGCAGTTTCGCATAGCTCACGCTTTGCACGGAAGTATCGGCCTCCATCGCCATCACGGCGGCGGTGGCGGCTGACTGCGCTGCGACCATGAAGGTGAACTCGATGCGATAGGCGCCGTAGGCCACGTAGCTCGATGAGGGGCACGTTGGGCTGAGGAGGTTGGTGCATTCGGCGGCTTTTGGCACGAGGCATCGATAGGGGATGCCGCAGGGGATCCAGTCGGGCTCTTTCGACACATTGAAGACCGCGCCTTCATTCCACACGCGGCCATCTTTCACGAGGCAACGGGCGCTGTGGAAGTCCGGCGGCCACCAGATCATGCCGACGCTGTCGCGCACGGGCTCGGGGTTCGCTTTGCGCAGTTGCGCCTCGGTAAGAACGAAGTCGCCGATCATGCGGCGGCCGTTTCGCACATAAAAAGCACGCGGCCAACCGCCGTTGTCGGTGAACTCATCTTGGCACAGGCCCCACGCGGCCCAGGCCTCGCGCTGCTTCGCGGGCACGGCGTCGTCATGCGCCATGAACCAATACAGGCCCTGCATGTAGTCGCGACTCTCACGCAGCATCGTTTCACGCTCGGCATAGCTGGCGATGGGGTAGCGATGATTCCAGCCGGTGAAGTTCGACGCCAGCGAGTGCCAGGTGCCGGGATCGCTCTTGCCATTCGGCACGGCGGCATGGGGCGGGCTGATGACGCCACCCGCGGCGAGGTAACGTCGCTGCATCTCATAGTGCGCCGGATTGTAGTCCGCAGGCTTTTCGATGGGGAGGCGGTTCTTCGTATCCTTCGTGAGGCAGAGGCGGAAGCAGAAGCCCTGGATACTCTCATCCGCCGCGCCGTGCTCGCCGAGCAGTGAGTCCTGCACGCCAAAGATGAGGCCGCTCTTCGGATCGCCGGGCGTTACATACGGGTCGATGGGCTTGTCGTGCTGCTTGTGCGTGGTGTCCGTGCGGATGCCGTTGTTGGTCTCGCCATACTTCGCATTGCCCTCGCGCCCCACGGCAAAGCTCAGGCCTGCGAACGCCAGCAGATCGCCCTCATACGTCGCGTCGATGAACACCCGCGCCCGCACCTCGGCCCCATTGTCAAAATGCAGCGCCGTGATGCGCGTGCCGTCCTTTGTCACGCCATTTTTTTCCTTCAAACGATGCCCGCGCAGCACGGTGACGCCCGCTTCCTTCACCCACGCCTCCCAAACCGCCTCCGCCACGTGCGGCTCGAATCGCCACAGCTTCGCGTCCTTGCCCTTCGCCGCCCGCATCGCCTCGAACGCCTCCGTCCGACCATACTGCGCACTCACACGTCGATAAAACTCCAACGCCAGCCCACCCACCGCCGGACTGTTTTGAAACGGCTGGTTGTCGATGTCCGTGCCGCCCAGCCCTTCCACGCTCATGCCGCCCAGATGCTGCCCCGCCTCCACAAGGATGACCTTCTTCCCCATCGTCGCCGCCTGCACCGCAGCAATCACGCCCGCACTCGTGCCGCCGTAGATGCAGAGACCGGTTTCCGTCGGTGAGGCAGAGGCCAAAAGCGTGAAAGTGGCGAAGAGAACGAGGTGGATAAACTTCATGCGTGTTCTTGAATAGGTGTCCGAAAGCCCGATTTGGACAACGAAATTGCCGCGCATGCGCAGCGAGACCTCCCAGCGATTCGAGCCGACGTTTGGCACACGAAGCGATCAGCGCTGCCCCTCGGCCTTGTTTATCATCTCATGCAACTTGTCCGCGAAGAGCCTGCCCAGATCGACCTGGCCCTGCGCGGTGAAGTGGACTTCGTCGTCGCCGACTTGGAGGGTATCGCAATCGACGAACTCCGAGCTGGTTTCCTGCGCCTGACGCACCAGATTGGCGAAGGGGAACTTGTCCTTCGGCTGGCCGGAGCGAAGGCGGCTGCACACGAAGAGCAGGTTCGGCGTTTGCAGGTCCTTTCGTGCTGCCTGGATGAAGGCTTGAAGATTGGCGGCATACGCCTCGGCTTTCTTTTGGTCCTTCGAGTCACCCGAGCCTTGCACTATAATGAGGCCGATGATATGGATCTGACGCACCTTGCGAGCGGCTTCCACTTTGCGAATGAGTTCCCAGTAGAGCGAGTCCGGCGTCGCGGGCGACCACACGGTGTCGAGACTGGTGCCATGCGAGGAATGCTTGATGATGCCGATCTGGCGCTTGAGCTTCTGGCTCATGCTCGCGGCGAAGGAGACCTCGGAGCCGAACCCTCGCTTGTTGACCTTCTCCGGCGACACCGGCAGCCACTGCGTTCCATCAAGGAACAGCGCGTTCACTTGCTCTCCTTTCAGCTTCTGCGGGAGTGCTTCCAACTTCGAGCGCCCACCGCTCATGTTGCTGCCGCCAGCAAAGATGAAGACGGGTAAAGGGTCGTCTGCTGCTAGGGATGGTGTCTGCGTGCCAAGGATCGATATCAGCAGTGCGAACAGTGCGGTGAGGAGTTTGAATGTGAGCTTCATTGGATAGGGTTCCCTATTTCCACAGCGGTTCGATTTGCTCAGCGTTCCACTTGTCCCAGAGCGCTGATAGTTGCTGCACGCGGGCGGGTTCTTGGGTGGCGAGATTCCGGGTCTCGCTGATGTCATGCGTGAGGTCGTAGAGTTGCCACTCCTTGCCATCGCGAATGAGTTTCCAGTCGCCGAGACGCAGGGCGTTCTTTTTGCCAACGCGCCAGAACAAGGGACGTTCGGGCAGTTGCGTGGTTTTGCCGGTGAGCAAGGGCATGAGGTTGATGCCGTCCAACTTTGCTTCGGCTTTGGTCGAAGGCTCTGGAGCTAAAACACCAGCCACTTTCAGCGCTGTCGCGGTGGCGTCGATGGAAGCGACAGGTGCATCTATGATTTGCCCTGCGTTGATGTGATTTTTCCATGCCGCAATGAAGGGCACGCGAATGCCGCCATCCCAGAGTTCGCCTTTGCCACCGCGCAACGGAGCATTGCTGGAGGTGAGTTCTTGGGTAGGGCCGCCATTGTCGCTGAGGAAAACGATGAGCGTGTTCTCTTCGATGCTGCTGTCACGGAGTTGAGCGAGCACCTTGCCCACACTGTCATCGAGATGCGCGAGCATGGCGGAGAAGATGCGGCGCTGGATGTCTTCGATGTGCGCAAACTTCTTCAGGTAATCGTCCGTGGCCTGCATGGGGCTGTGGACGGTGTTGTAGGCGAGATAAAGAAAGAATGGCTGCGCGGAATGCCGGTGGATGAAGTCGCAGGCTTCACGCGTGAAGGCATCCGTGAGGTTCGCCTTTTCATCCACGGGCTGACTGCTGCGCAGTAACGGGTTGTCGGTGTCGTATTCGGGTTCGTTCGAGCCGAGATGCGTGCTCCACACGATGCGTCCATCGGGTGAGGTCCACCGGCCCTGACCGCCATCCGGCAGGGTCTTGCGGCGCAGCCAGGTTGTCACGCCATGCCACGGCGGCTGCACATAAAAATGCCCCTCGTGCAGAAAGCCGAAGAACTCATCAAAGCCACGCCGCTGTGGATGAAACTCCGCCGTGCCTCCGAGATGCCACTTGCCCACCAATCCGGTCGCATAGCCCGAGTCACGCAGACGATCCGCCACGGTCTTCTCCGCGACGGGCAAGCCAATGCCCGGCGCGGCGTTCTTCGCGCCGATGGGATTGAACTCAAAACCGAACCGCGTCTGAAAACGCCCCGTCATCAGCGCCGCACGCGAGGCCGCGCAAAACGGCGCGGTGACATACCCGCTCGTGAATCGCGCCCCACTCGTCGCGAGTGCATCGATCTGCGGTGTCGGGATGTCTTTGCCGCCGTAACAACCGAGTTCGCCGTAACCGAGATCGTCAACGACGATAAAGATGACATTGGGACGTGGCTCCGCAGCGAGTGATGAAGTCTGAACGCCTAGGGTCGAAAGCAGCAGGGCGAGGAAGCAGAAGAAACGGCCGGATTTCATGGCCACATGTATAACGCCTTTCGATTCGGGAATACATGGCCTAAGTCTGCCAAAAGTTGTCATTATCCTGCCATGTCACCCAAGTCACTTCAGAGAGGCTTTTTCGCCAGCATGGCCGATCCGCAGGCATTTAGGCTCATGTTTGATCAGCAGCCCAACGTCTTCTTCTTTGTGAAGGATCGCGCGAGCCATCTCATCGCCGCCAGCTTGCCAATGTATTCCCGACTCAGCCCGCTCTCACGAGCAAGCCCATACTTGCACAGGCCACAGCGCTCCCGTAACTCCTGCAGGCGCCGCGGCAGCCGCCCGCGGATGCGCTCGGCGTAGTCGTGGGCATCGTGGTTGTCCGGCGCGGCGGGCATGTCTTGTCATGCGATGATGTCTTTGATGACGTGCCCATGCACGTCGGTAAGACGGCGCTCGATGCCATTGTGGTAGAAGGAGAGCCGCTCGTGATTCAGGCCGAGGATCTCCATGATGGTGGCGTGGAAGTCGTGCACGTTGGCCACGTTCTCCACGGCCTTGTAGCCGAACTCATCGGTCGCGCCGTAGCTGAAGCCTGGCTTCACGCCTGCCCCTGCCATCCATGCGGTGAAGCCCGCGGGGTTATGATCGCGGCCGCTAATCAACCTGCTTCACTCAGCGCCATCCACGAAAGGATGGTTTCGGAATTCCCTTTGCTTCACACCCCATGCTCCACGATGTAAAGGTGATGAGAATACTTATGATCAGACGTTTTTCCATCGGGTTTGGAATTCTGTCACTCTGCGCAACGGGTTTTGCTGATGTGAGTGTAGTGGACAACTTTGGCGGAAGCGGTTGGAAGCGATCTGATTCCACGCCCGGCACGGTTGTTGCGGAGAATGGCAAGCTCCACTTGGTGGATAGCCCCGAAGCCCCGGAGTGGGTGATGGCGGGCAAGGTTCATCGGGTGGATTTCGATCAGACCCCGATCTTCGTGGTCAAGGTGGCGGCGCTGACTGGGAGCGGCACAGTCAAGCTGATCCGCCGTAAACCGGCCGACAAGCGAGATGCGATCAAGATAGACCGGCCAGGACTTTACGCGATCGACACGCGGAAGTCATTCGGTTGGAGTGGCCCCGGCGAGGTTGAGACTTGCTTGTATGCGAACGGCGATCAGGAGGAAGTCACCTTCGAGTTCGTGAAGTATGTTGCTGCTTTATCTGATACCGAGAATCAGCAGATCCTTGCACGCGAAGCGACCGCCGACGCCGGTTTGCAGGTGGCACCCTTCGAGCTCGTGCCGCACTTCAACTCCTGCTCCTTCTACTTCTCCAGTCCACTACGCGATTCGCTTGTGGTGGAGTTCCGGATAACGGGCGAAGAGTGGCAAAAGGCCTATCCGCCGGTGTATCTGCCGGAGGAGAAGATGTATCGCGGCAGCATCGTGCATCTGGATGAAGATCGCGCTTATGAGCTGCGAATCACCGATGGGGCCAATCGAGTCCTGGCTCAAGACGGGTTCCGCACTTGGCGAAGTGACGTTCCAGTGGCTGAGACCATTGTTCTCGACGAAACAAACTTTGACGGGCATTTGAAAATCATCCAATCGGGGACGCCCACGGGTTGGATTCGCTACGTTGCCAAGGATGGCTTTGTCCTCCGCAATGATCGACAAGGTCCGTTGCTGGAATTGTCCAAGGTGAAATATGTCATTCTCGACGGGCTCACGCTTCGCGGTGGTCTGGCACAAGCCGTCACTGTGAAAAGTTGTGAGCACATTCGCATTGTTAACTGCGACATCGCTAGTTGGGGGCGGAAGGGTGCGCAACGCTTCGATCTCGATGGAATGTATTATACCTCAGCTGGAAAAAGCATCGACTGGGACACTGCAATCCTGATCAGCCGAAGCATCGGGACGGTCGTGGAGCGTTGTTACATTCACGATCCGCTGAGCACCGCGAACTCGTGGTATTATGCGCACCCCGCCGGTCCGCAGGCGGTTGGCATAGACAAACCGCGTTCCACGGTCCTGCGTTACAATGACTTTGTGGGCAGTGACGAGCACCGTTGGAACGATGGGATCGAGGGCGCGGGGAATTTCGACGTCGATGGTGGCTTCAATCGCGATGCTGACATATACGGGAATTTCATCTGCTTTGCGAACGACGACGCGGTCGAGACTGATGGCGGCCAGATCAATGTCCGAGTCTTCCAAAACTGGTTCGAAGGCTGCCTGTGTGGAGTGAGCATCCAGGGCTGCATGTCGGGCCCGTCCTACGTCTTCGAGAACCTCCTGGTGAACTTGGGTGATCAGCGCAGCCTGGCTGGACAGTCGATCAAAACCTCCTCAAACCGCAGCGGCCCGAGTGCGGTTTCGTTTGTATTTGGCAATACGACATTCGGCCCCTCCAGCGACCTTCGCCTGCCCAGTCATCTCAGCATCGTTGCCCGCAACAATCTTTTTGCCGGACGGAACAACATCAATGGCGTGAGCGAGAGTCCCCGCTCGGATTGCGACTACAATCTCCAGGCAAACGGCAAGACTGGGGCTGAAGCCCATGGCTTGGCGGGCGATCCCGGCTTCGTGAATGCGACGGCCGGGCTCTACGCGCTAGGAGAACGCTCGCAGGCCATTGGGCGCGGTCAGCCGTTGGAGAATTTCACCACCAGCGGGTCTGGGCCGGTTGATCTCGGTGCGTTTCAGAAAGGCTTTGGTCAAGCGCTTCCGATTCGTCCGCTGGCCGTGCACGTGGATCGCAACCAACTCCGGTTCACTCGCGCAGAGACGGCTGCCGCAGCGGAGCAGCGCATCGTCGCGAGCGTCGATGGGGCTGGATTCAAGAGCCACTATCGCATCGCCCGGAACGACGCCTTTGACTGGTTCAGTGTTGTGCCCGAAGCAGGTGTCTTGGCCTCCGGTGGGCAGGAAACCTTCACCGTGAAGCTTCATCCCGAGCGGATGAAGGCGCGCGCCCTTTACAAAGGAGCTTTTCTGATCCGGTTCGCCGATGGATTGTCCCGTCCGGTGATGGTCTATGCGAACACGGATTATCGCCAGGCGATCAAGCCCGAGAAGGAGGGCGTGTGGACGCAGTTCGTCGAAGCAGAGAGTCCATCGGGAGGGAATGCCTATGAAGTCATGAAAGATGCCTCTGCCTCCGGTGGACAATACGTTCAGTTAATGAATGCTTCAGGAAAGGAGGCTGCAGAGTATCGTTTCAGCGTTCCGAATGCCGGAAAATACTTCGTGATACTGCGTGTGCGTGCGAATGAACCGGCGGATCAGCACGACTCCATTCACTTCAGCGTCGATGATGGAGCCAAGGAATCCGCGCAGCTCCGGGCCTCGACCGACTGGAGCTGGTGCATGGCCGCCCAAAATCGCAGCGCGACCTTGAGCTGCCTGCAAAGTTTCGATCTCTCGGCAGGAGAGCATACGGTGAAGCTTTCGCCACGTGAGGAGGTTCAAATCGACCTCGTCGCATTGAGCAACGATCCAGGCATCTTCGAGTAGTTACGAGCGAGGAAAAAGGAGGAGGGCGACAGGCAGGCCAATGCCCGGCGCAGCGTTCTTCGCGCCGATGGGATTGAACTCAAAACCAAACCGCGTCTGGTAGCGACCGGTCATCAGCGCCGCACGCGAGGCCGCGCAAAACGGCGCGGTGACATAGCCACTCGTGAATCGCGCCCCACTCGTCGCAAGTGCATCGATGTGCGGTGTCGGGATGCCTTTGCCGCCATAGCAACCGAGTTCGCCGTAACCGAGGTCGTCAACGACGATGAAGATGACGTTGGGACGCTGCTCGGCCGGCGCGGAAACTCCTACGAGTGTCAGGGCAACGATGCCTGCTGTGAGTAAGTGGCGTATGGGGCGCATCGGTTCGTTCTTGGTTAGGGTGTCGTGAGCGCGGCATCACTGGCCCGAAGCAGGCAAGCGGCCCACGGGGCGGCGGTTCTTGCCCTTCTGGTTGGTGGCGGAGTCACCAATGTCCTCGCGCATCCGCTGCGCTAGCGCACGCAGACGTTGCGCGACTTCAGGGTGTTGTCTGATCAAGTCTTTCGTCTCGCCCACGTCCGCCGCGAGATCGTAGAGCGC
>Ga0164294_10000828_pt1 | contig 29380 bp, 24 predicted proteins | sample GEODES005metaG_FD_111479 | JGI IMG/M metagenome (GOLD analysis project Ga0164294, IMG submission 111479) | Oligotrophic lake water microbial communities from Sparkling Lake, Wisconsin, USA - GEODES005 metaG | ecosystem: Environmental > Aquatic > Freshwater > Lake | place: USA: Sparkling Lake...
CTCGAAATTGGCGCCAGGAAAAGCGGTGTTGACCAAGCAAGGCTTGAGCCGGGTGAATTGTTCGCAACCCCCTTGGCGCATGCGTTCGAGTTCGGCCACGCCCTTGTCAAATTCATGGTTGCCAACAGCATTGAAATCAATGCCGATGGCGTTGACGGCCTCAATGGTCGGTTCGTCTAAAAAAAGAGCCGAAATCAGAGGCGTGGCGCCAATCATGTCGCCGGCTGACACCACGGCATGCAAGGGGTTTTGAGCTTTGAGTTGTTGAATGGCGGATGCCATGTAAGCAATCCCGCCCGCAGGTACCGCGGTGGTCACCTGGTTAACTTGCTCGCGAATGCTGATCTGGGGCGGTTCAAGGTTGCCATGCAAGTCATTGAAGGCCAGCACGCTGATGCGCAAAGTCGGATCAGACGACAGAGGATTCCAGTGGGTGCATGCGATCAAAGCCAATGAGGCCATCAAAGCGAGACTGAATTTGACCCGTGTCCGGATGCGTGTGATTGTCATGACAGTTTTTCCAGGAGCGCTTGCCCCATTTGAATGCGTTGACCCGTTTCAATGCCCTTGGCCAATTGGAAGCCCGGCGGCACAAACACCAAAATGGTGGAGCCATGTTGGAACCAGCCCATCTCTTGCCCTTTGGTCACTTGTATATTGCAAGGGATTTCATCGGGACCGGTGTAGTCCAGGTGCAAAAGTAAATTGATGGCATGCAAGCGCAGGCTGGCCACCAAAATGGCGGCAACGGGCACGATGACGCAGGGCGTGCCGTCTTGCAATCGCAATGAAAGCACGGCGCGTTCATTCTTGCAAAACAAGCGCTCGACCCGTTTAAGGGCAATTGGGTTGACGTTCCAGGTATCACCAGCAATGTGCGTCACGTGCTCCAGCGTGGCGTTTGCCGGTGCGTGAAAGCGGTGGTACATGCTGGAGGTCAGCCGAAGGGTGACGTAGGTGCCGTTTTTCAGCGAATGAACCAGTTCCCCGGTTCGGGGCGAGAAGCCCATCAGGCTGCCCAGGGTGTAAGGAAATCCTTTGGCTTGGATCACTTGCGTGGCTTCAATAGTTCCACAGGCACCGACAATCGCATCGCAGGGGCTGCTCAAGATGTTTTCGCGCATGTCAATGCTGCGAGCGCCTGGTTTGAGCTCCCGCGTAAAACAGTCATGCATGCTTTCAAAATGTGTTTTTCGGGCTTCACTCAAATCCAGATCAGAAAATAATTTCCAAATCCCAATGGACGCATCCCTGATCCATGGATTTTTGATCTGACTCCACCAGCCCATGAATCGGGTCAGCGTCATTCTGGGGATCCGATTGGTCATCAAAAAGTTCAAATCTTCTTGGGCGGTCAGTCGTTGAATAAAATTTTTCATTTTCATTGTTTTGTCACGTAATTTAAATAAAACAAGGACTTCACCACTTCTGATTGATCACAACGTGTCAGCCCAACTTGTATTGTCTTTAAGTGCTATCGCACTCGCCCTGCCTTTTGTCAAAAAACGTTTGGAACTGTCACTGGCCAAACACCCTTCACTGACCGGGCACTCTCGAATGGCCAAGAGGGTGGTCTCATGGCTTCCAGGCTATGAGTTCAATGAAGACCAGTTTTTCAATTGCGATGGAGCCTCCGACTTCACTGCCCAAGAACGGCGAAAAGCATTTTATGTGTTGGCTCAAACACTGCAAGACAGACACCCCAAAAGCATTGCCATGACAGCGCAAGCCCGTGAAGGGATTGCAGATTTGCAGTTCACTGGTGCGTACCGTGTTCCTTTTCAGTTCAGTCCCTTGGTGCGACAACATTTGAAAGTTGGTGCCTTTATACAGTCCGCTGATGGCGTCTGTGTGACAGACTTGGATGGCCAGCGTTTCTACGATTTGACAGGCTCTTACGGTGTGAATGTATTTGGTGCGGATTTTTACAAAGACTGCATGCGCGAGGGCTCGGCCAGGGTTGAATCCGTGGGCGCTACCTTGGGGGCTTACCAACCCTGTGTGGAAACCAATGTTGCAAAACTCAAGTCTATTTCGGGCCTGGATGAGGTGTCCTTCCACATGTCCGGAACAGAAGCCGTGATGCAAGCGGTTCGCTTGGCACGCTATCACACACGCCGCAAAAATCTGGTTCGTTTTTGCGGCGCTTACCATGGCTGGTGGGAAGACGTTCAACCCGGCCCTGGCAATCCGATGCCGCCGCGAGAAACTTACACCTTGCGCGACATGCATGAACGCAGCCTTCATGTGTTGCGTACCCGAAAGGACATTGCTTGTGTCCTGATCAATCCCTTGCAGGCGCTGCATTTGAATCAAAGCGCGCCGGGGGACTCATCCTTGGTCGACAGCAGCCGGTCGGCGGCGTATGACCGTGCGGCCTATACCGAATGGTTAAAGGCCCTTCGCAAAGTCTGTACCGAGCGTGGCATTGTGTTGATTTTTGATGAGGTTTTTTTGGGTTTCAGATTGGCCAAAGGCGGTGCACAAGCCTATTTTGGTGTGCAGGCCGATATGGTGACTTATGGCAAAACATTGGGCGGCGGCTTTCCCGTGGGTGTGGTGTGTGGTCGCGCTGACTTAATGAAGCGGTTTCGACCAGAAAGACCCGCAGACGTTTGCTTTGCCCGTGGTACTTTCAATGCACACCCCCATGTGATGGGGGCCATGTCGGTCTTTTTGGAAAAAATTGACTCACCGGAAGTGGACGCCATTTACCAGGACCTGGACGCGCGTTGGGACGCCCGTCGCGCCTTGTTCAATGCCACCATGGAGCAGCATCAATTGCCTTTGCGTGCGGCCAATATGTCGAGTGTTTGGAGTTTGTTTTACACAGAGCCGAGCCGCTACAACTGGCTGTTGCAATATTATTTAAGAGCCCATGGGCTGGCGTTGAGTTGGGTAGGAACTGGGCGCTTGATTTTCAGTTTGAACTACACTGATTCTGATTTTCAAGTTGTGCTGGACCGGTTTGTGGCCGCCTGCAAGGACATGAATGCTGCGGGCTGGTGGCAACCAGGATTGGTCACGACCAACAAATCGATTCGGCGTCGTATTTTGAAAGAAATGTGGGCCTGAATGCAGGGCTTTCGCCCAACAAAAAATGCACCCTCGGGTGCATTTTTTTGGGTCTACAGAAGCCGCTCAGTGGTACATCTGCTTGGGATTGTTGTCGATCAATTCACCACGCAAGAGGTACAAAGGCGCTTTGTGGTACAGAACAATGTCATGGAAGGGATCGGTCAAAATTTTGGTCATCCAAACCAGGCCTGTCTGAATGTCTTTGATGAAAAACAAATGAATGGTTCTGAAGAGCAAACCGGCGACACCCAGGATCAGCCATGCACCGCCAATTTGACGCGTCAATTCTGTCCAAGTCTCCCAGGTGTCGATCAAGCCAAACAAACCAGGTTGAGCGTACAAGGCCAAAGGCAGAGCCGCCCAGATGCTCAATAAAACCACTTTACGACTCAGGTTGTAACCGACTTTGATTTCTTCTTTGTGTTCCTGTGTAGCTTGGTTGACTTCATCGTATCCCAAGGGCTCAAAAAAGAAGTGACCCGATTGACGGGTGGTCATGGAGATCAGCCAAGCGATGAGTGCAGAGATCACCGGATCAATGAACAGCATGCCATATGCGACCACAAAGCTGATGGCGCTGATGAAATGCAAGCTTTGATTGATGCGACTGTGGTGGTAGTAGCGATGGTCATCAAAGCGCTGGGTTCTTAAAGCATCAAAAAAATTACGCATGTGGGATCCTCATAGGTCATTGGGCATCAAATGAAATGGATGCAAATTCACTTGCACGCATTGATGATGAATGTGTTTGATGAAAATTAGGTGACAAGAACTTCATGTCACGCAAAATTCATTGAATTTTTCAGGCGTTGAATTCAATCTGTCACACGATTGTTATCAAAACCATTGAACATGGCGAAATGGACACACATGCTGAAAACCCTATCGTCGTCGAAGATTTTCCAGCTTTCAGACCTTCTTTGCGTATTGCAGTTGTGACTGAAACTTGGCCGCCCGAAGTCAACGGTGTCGCCGTGACCCTGGCCAAATTGGTACAAGGGTTGTGCCGCAGGAACCATGATGTCCAATTGGTTCGCCCCAAGCAAGTAAAAAATGAAATTCCCCTCCAGAATTTAGGTTTTGAAGAGGTGCTCATGCGGGGCATGCCGATACCACGCTACCCGGAATTGAAATTAGGTTTGCCAAGCAAAAAGAATTTGGTCAAGGCCTGGACCTTGCGCCGCCCGGATGTGGTCCACATTGCGACAGAGGGTCCTTTGGGTTGGTCAGCCATGCAGGCAGCCAAAGTTTTGAAGCTGCCCGTGACATCGGATTTCAGGACCAACTTTCACAGCTACAGCCAGCACTACGGTGTGGGTTGGCTGCGCAAACCTATCGTTGCTTATTTGCGTAAATTTCACAACGCCACCGCATGCACCATGGTGCCCACCCAGGCTTTGAAAAATGAATTGTCGCAGCATGGTTTTCTGAATTTGAAAGTGGTGGCAAGAGGTGTAGACACGGCTTTGTTCAATCCTTCGCGGCGCAGTGCTGAGCTGCGTGCGCAATGGAGTGCAGATGCCCAGACGGTGGTGTTAATTTCAGTGGGCAGGCTGGCGCTGGAAAAGAATTTAGGTCAGGTCATGGCCTGCTATGAATCTCTCAAAAGTGCTGGCGCCAAAGTCAAATTGGTTTTGGTGGGCGACGGCCCCATGAAAGAGGCGATCGCGCAGCGTTGCCCGGATGCTATTTTTGCAGGCATGCTTTCGCACGATACCTTAGCGACCTATTACGCAAGCGCGGACTTGTTTCTGTTTCCGAGTTTGACGGAAACGTTTGGTAATGTCACGGTAGAGGCATTGGCCAGTGGTTTGCCCGTATTGGCCTTTGATTGCGCCGCGGCCACAGATTGGGTTAAACAAGGGGTCAATGGATGGCTGGTATCCGAGGCTGAGCCGGAGACGTATGTTTCAACCGCAATGAAAGTGGCCATGAACCCCGAATTATTGGCCCAAGTGGCGGGCACAACCAGATCGCAGGTCAGTCAATTGGATTGGGATCAAATATCGGAACAGGTAGAAGACGTTTTGGCTAAAGCCATACAGGGCTTTGATCAGCCCACGTCAAGATTGCGCAAACTGCTGGGAAAAATCAAGTCTTGACTCTTTGGCGGTGGACCCAAGTCAAGCAAGCCATGCCCAAGGACATGGCAATACCCAAAACAGACATCACACTGTTCAAGGGCATCTGCATGGCCAGCATCAAACTGTAAACACCCAACATGACCAGCACACTCGCATTTTCATTGAAGCCTTGCACTGCAATGGAGCGGCCTGCGGTTAAAAGTTGATAGCCCCTGTGTTGGAGCAGGGCGTTCATCGGTACCATCAAAACGCCGCCTGCAAAACCAATGCACAACATCAGGGGTATGGCGATTGACAATGAATTAGAAAAAGCAATAGCGGGTAACAACAGTCCAAGCAAGATACCCAAAGGCAAGACTTTTTCTGCGAACTCCAAACGTATCCAATAACCTGCTGCAGCCGCACCGGCAATGACTCCGAATGCGACAATGGCCTGTAAGTACGCGCCTTGTTCCAAGGGCATGTTCAAGGTTTGCTGCGCCCAGAGTAAGACGGCAAACTGGATCACTGCGCCGACGCCCCAAAACAGGGTGGTTACAGACAACGACAGACAAGCAATAGGGTCTTGCCAGAGAATGCGGTTGCTTTGGGCAAAATCTCTCAGCAAAGCCACAGGCCTCAAGCTGCGTTGCGCATACTGCGCATTGCTGGGGGGAATGCCCCAATTTAAAAGTGCTGCAACCACGTAAATAGCCATGATGGTGAGCATCGGGCCTGCCAGCTGTGTTTTCAGCGAAAGCCCCAGCCCGTTCACAATGAATTCATTGAGCCATAACATCAAACCAGCGCCCTTGAGACTGAGCAATACCCCTCCACAGGCTGTACCCAATATGACGGCCAGTACAACGGTCACTTCAAGCCATCCATTGGCCCTGACCAATTGATGTTGCGGCACCGTTTCAGTGACCAGCCCATATTTGGCGGGTGCATATGCGGATGCTGCCAAACCGACCAATGCAAACGCCAAAACAGGGTGCAAGCCGGAAAAGAAGCAACTCACAGCCACAAACTTCAGACCATTCATGGTGGCCATCAAGCGTGATTTGGACACCGCATCAGCCAGAGGTCCTAAAACAGGCGCCAGAAAAACATAAGACAGTGTGAAGGAAAATTTGAGCAAAGGCGCCCACCAACCGGGATAGCCTTGCTCGTGCAGAAATGCAATACCTAAAATCAACAGTGCGTTGTCTGCCAACCCTGAGGCGAATTGCGCGCTGACCAGGAAAAAAAAACCTTTGGGCATGTCGTTAAGCGGCTGGCTCTAAGTGCATGTTGAGATCAGAACTCTCTTCATCGAGCATGTGCAAGGCCAAGCCGTTTCTGCGCCCAATGCCCTGGTAGGCAAAGCCCATGTTTTCCAGAAGTTGAGGGTCGTAAAGATTGCGCCCGTCTAATATCAATGGCCGCTGCATATGTGTTTTGAGTGCAGCAAAATCGGGGTGATGAAATGTCTTCCATTCGGTCACAATCAACAGTGCATGGGCTTGTTCAGTGGCTTGCATGGCCGAGTCAACGATTTGCAGCCGCGACAAGGCTTCGGGGTGGCCATGCAGGTCGAGGCTTAATGCTTTAGAAGCTTCGAGCGACGCTACCGGGTCAAAAGCACTTATGTGTGCACCGCGTAAAAGCAAATTTTGAATGATCACGCGACTTGGCGCTTCACGCATGTCGTCTGTGTTCGGTTTGAAAGCCAGCCCCCAGATAGCGAATTTCAGTCCTGTCAGGTCATTGCCAAAGTACTGAAGTATTCGGTGGAGCAAGACTGTTTTTTGAGATTCATTGACTTGTTCAACTGCGGTCACCATTTTCATTTGACTTCCGCAATCCAGTGCTGTTTGAATCAGTGCCCGCGTGTCCTTCGGAAAGCAACTTCCGCCATAACCCGTGCCTGCATACAAAAAACCATGACCAATCCGTTGATCTGCGCCAATCCCTCTTCGCACGCAATCTACATCAGCCCCCAACAAGTCAGACAGGTTGGCGATTTCGTTCATGAACGATATGCGGGTTGCCAACATGGCGTTGGCAGCATATTTAGTCAACTCTGCACTGCGAACATCCATCCACAAAGTTCTTGCATGGTGCCTGTTAAAACTGGCGTAGAGTTGTTCCATTTTTTGATGCGCGACCCCATAATTTTCACCTGAGTCCAACCCAATGACAATCCGATCCGGGCGCATGAAGTCGTCTATCGCCGCACCTTCTTTTAAAAATTCCGGATTGGAAATGACTTCAAACAGGTTGTCTTGAATGCCGCGTTTTTCTAACTCTTTGTGAATCGCATCGTGCACGCGGTAGGCCGTACCTACGGGCACGGTTGATTTGTTGACCACTATTTTGAAATTCTTCAAGTGACGACCGATTTGACTGGCCACGGCCAATACATGCTGTAAATCAGCCGACCCGTCTTCTTGAGACGGTGTACCCACTGCAATAAAAATAATATCACCGTGGTCTACAGCTTGTGCCATTTCGCTCGTGAAATGGATTCGACCTTCGGCACGGTTTCGGGCCACCATTTCTTTCAGTCCTGGCTCAAAAATCGGAATTCCTGCAGCATTCAGCAATGTAATTTTTTCAGGATTGTTGTCAACGCAAAGTACCTGATTACCCAACTCAGCCAGACAAGCCCCTGTGACAAGTCCGACATAACCTGCACCTACAACCGTAATTTTCATAAGCCACCTTAGGGTTAACTCATTTTGAAAATTTAGCGTGACTTTTTGATGAAATCAGAATGAAAATTTCATGACTTTAGAGGTGAATGGCTTGGCAATGCGGTTCTATTTTTTTGCTGCTTTGTAAGTCAAGCACAAGAACAGCAGCGTCACGACACTCAAGGCTGCACAGGATGCAATCCAGAAGCTGCTGGGATGCCGTAAGGCCGGCCAAGACCCTGTGCCTTCGTAGGCCCAGAAGTACCCCCCGCCCAGTCCGATACCCCACAGTACGACGCTGTAAATGAGCAGGGGGATCAGCGTGATGCGAAAGCAACGCAGCAGGAAGGCGCATACGGTTTGAATGGCATCGAAAAAATGGTATGCAGCCACCCAACCCAACAAACCGATGGCAACTGAAGTCACTTCTGGGTCCTGGGTGAAAGCCTGAGTCAGCAACTCTTTGCCAAACCACAAGGCAGTACAGCAAACGACAGCGGTGGCTGCGCTCAGGCCAAGCCCATTGTTCAAGGCACGTCGGACTTGGAGGGGTTGTTTAGCTCCGAGCCAAAACCCCACCCGGGCACTGCTGGCAATGCCCAAGGCCAACGGAATCATGTACAACACGCCGGCTGCAGTCGCCGCAATCTGGTGGGCAGCAGAAGCAGTAACGCCCATGCGTGCAATGAACAAGGCCATCAAGGTGAAGGAGGTGATTTCGACCATGATGGACAGTCCGGCAGGCACCCCTTGCCGAAGAAATTTCGCCAAGGTCCCAAGGTGAATACGCTCCATAGGTTGCCACAGTTTGTAAGCTCGGTAGACCTCTTGCGTTCGAAGGAGATATAAGCCCATGGACAGCATCAGGCAATTCACAATGAGGGTGGCCACTGCACAGCCTACCGCCCCTTGTTCTGGCAAACCCCATACGCCAAAGGTCAAGACAATTGACAGGGGTATCTTGACCCCCAGCGCGCCTATTTGAAGCCAAGTGACCAAGCGGGGCATTCCCAAACTTTGGTTGAAAGTGCTGTACATGCGAAAAAGCAATGAGGGTGCCAAGGCCCAAGCCAGCACCAGCAAATACCGGCGAACTTCGTCCCGCAAAATTTCGGGCACTTGGGTCCATTCCAGCCAAGGGTCGGGAAAAAGCAAGGCCAGCACGCCCAATGCAATAGCTGCGGTGCACAGGTACAAGGCTTGTCGGACAGAACGCCCTAATTCAATAAATTGTTCTGCGCCCCGCAATTGGGCCCATACCGGAAGCAGGGCTTGCATCATGCCGTTAAGCGCCACATAAATACTGATGTAAATGGACGAGCCGATCGACAAGGCAGCCAAGGAGGCTTGTGAGTAATGGCCCGCAATCAAGGTGTCGGCCACACTGAAAGCCATGATCGCCATTTGACCAACCCATACCGTTCCCGCATGCCGCACGATAACGCCTGTTTCAGAAGCACCGCTCAAGGCATCACGCGCTCAAATACGACGACGGCCTCGGTATCGTCCGTGGGGCGGAAAATAGTTTCACGGTGGCGCCAGGTTTGTAAAGAAACACCCAGCTCTTTCAGCGCTATGTGGTCTGCTATCAACCATTGGCATTCGGGTGCTTTAGGCGTGTCGAGAGGAATCAACCGATACCGCCCATGGTAGGCAAATGCGGCACTTTGAGACAAAGCCAGGCCTTGCGTGTTCACGCAGGCTGCAGGTCCCATCAGGCTGCTGACTTTGTCAACCAGTGGCGCATAGCTACGTCCAAAATTAAGAAGGGGCAGCCACAAGGTCATCAACAAAAGCCAACACAATGCAGCACCGCTTGCGGGCAGCACCAGGCTTTTCCAGATGGCTGCTCTGTGTCTGCCAGCGCGCCATTTCACCAAAGCCATCCAGGCGATGGTTGCCGCCGCAGCGATGCCAAAGACGGAGGCGGAAAAACTGAAGCTAAAACCTGGCGCCAGCCGTGCCACATTGGCTGCAGGTTGTGCAGGCCAGCCGGTTTGCATAGACAGCCAAACCACCCAAATGGTCAGGGCGCAGACGCTGAAGAAGACCAGCGTGAACCAATCCACCAGCGCACTCAAGCTGCGCTCCAGGGTGGGCAATGCAAATGCAGCAAGGGTGGCAATGGCAGGCAAGGCCAACAGCAATGTTCTGTCACTCAGACCGGTCCCAATGGTGCTGCACACTGTCACTGCTAAAAACCAGAGTGGCAATGCCAGATGGGGGTGCTTCCAGGCTTGGCCGAGTTGCAAGCGCCAACGCCAAAGCGTCCAGATCGCCAATGGCCAAGCAGGCCATAAGAACCAGATGAACAGTTTAGCCATGGGCTGCACATCTTTGAAGTAAGGAATTTGCAATCGCCAGCGCCACACATCCACCCAGGAAGACAATTGGGCTGTGGCAAGGCATATTAAAAAAATCAAGCCTACATCCAACATCCTGACCCGAATGGTGCGCCGTTCCTGATTAGCCATGACCAGCGCCCCACCTGTGCCAAGTAACAGCGCTGTGGATGGGGCTCCCGACAAGGCCAAACTGGGTAAAGCCATGGCGATGGTGACCAAGGCTGTGCGCCTGTGCACAGTCAAATTGGCCAAGCCAAAGAAAAGCGCTGCAGTGAAGCAAAGCTGGGCCAGCGCGGGTGTGGTCTCATGCGCCAATCGGGCCAAACCCAGGCATGCGATCAAAGCCAGCAAGCCGCCATCTGCTAAGGCGCGCGCATAGTCAACGGGTTGGGCTTCTCCGCCAAAGGCAAAGGCAATGGGTTGTGCGCTCGGGTTGCGTGCCAAGGCAAATACCGCATACCAAGTGGCAGCCATGGTCATGACCAACAGCAAAGCAAAAGGAATGCGTACAGCAGCATCCGGCGTTATCCATGAGGGCGCCCATTGGATCGCCCATGCGCCTAACCAGTAGGGCAGGATGGCGGCTCCGGGGTCGGGCTGCCCCATTAACAAGGGTTTGAGCCAATTGGAGGCGTGGCCATTGAATAATTCGGCAAGGGATGACATGAAGCCAAAGGCCGTGATGTCCTCGCGCTTCCAGGGGTCTCGCCCCACAAAGCCCGGCAACAGATAGGCCAGGCAAAGCAGCGCCAATGCAGCCCGCGGGAGTCGGCGAACGGCGTGCTGGGTAACGATGGCAGGACTGGGTGGATTCACAGTAAGAAAGATATCACGCAGATCACAGAGATGGAAAATCAATCGACAAAGAAAAAGGCAGTCCGGTTACCCGAACTGCCTTTGACTCAAAGCAGAATGGCTTACTTGACCAAAGTGGTCTTGCCAAACCGGTTGCGGAAGCGCTCAACGCGACCACCCAAAGTATCCACAGATTTTTGTGTGCCGGTATAGAAGGGGTGCGACTCGCTGGTCGTGTCCAGTTTGTACCATGGCAGTTGGCGGCCATCTTCCAAAGTGATCATTTCTTTGGTGTTGGCGCAAGAGCGCGTTACAAATTTAAAGCCATTGGACATATCCTGGAAGCACACGTCACGGTAATTGGGGTGAATGCCTTTTTTCATTTTATTTCCTATTCAGTTGCGATAGCCGCTCCGGACCATCCGGGTACTTTTCGCGATAGCCTCAAATTATATGCCGTAAATCAGCCGCCTCGGCGCATCATGTCGAAGAACTCGGCATTGCCTTTGGTGGCTTTCATGCTCTTCAAGACCATTTCCATCGCCTCAATCTCGTCCATGTTGTACATGAACTGGCGCAAGATTCGGGTTTTTTGCAAGACTTCTGGCTGGAGCAATAACTCTTCGCGGCGGGTTCCGCTGCGGTTGAGGTTGATGGCGGGGAACACGCGTTTTTCATACAAACGCCGTTCTAGATGGATTTCGCAGTTGCCGGTGCCTTTGAATTCTTCAAAGATCACTTCGTCCATTCGGCTTCCGGTGTCGACCAGGGCTGTGGCAATGATGGTCAGCGATCCGCCTTCTTCGACGTTGCGGGCAGCACCAAAAAAGCGCTTGGGCCGTTGCAGGGCGTTGGAGTCTACGCCGCCGGACAAGACTTTGCCAGAGGAGGGCACTACGTTGTTGTAGGCACGGGCCAGGCGGGTAATGGAGTCGAGCAAAATCACCACGTCTTTTTTGAGTTCGACCAAACGCTTGGCGCGTTCAATGACCATTTCTGCAACGTGAACATGGCGCGCAGCGGGTTCGTCAAACGTGGACGCAATCACTTCGCCTCGCACGGTGCGTTGCATTTCAGTGACTTCTTCCGGACGCTCATCGACCAGCAAGACCATCAGATGCACATCAGGGTAGTTGGCGGTGATCGCGTGTGCAATGTGCTGCATCATCACAGTTTTGCCGGACTTGGGCTGCGCCACGATCAGCGCGCGTTGGCCTTTGCCGATGGGGGCAATGATGTCGATCACTCGGCTGGTGATGTTTTCTTCACCTTTGATGTCACGCTCCAAACGCATCTGCTCTTTGGGAAACAGGGGCGTCAAGTTCTCAAACATGACCTTGTGTTTGTTGTTTTCGGGCAGATCGCCATTGACCTGGTCCAACTTGGTCAGTGCAAAGTAGCGCTCGCCGTCTTTGGGAATGCGCACTTCGCCTTCGATCATGTCTCCGGTGTGCAGATTGAAACGGCGCACCTGGCTGGGGCTGATGTAGATGTCGTCGGTACTGGCGGTGTAGCTGGTGTCTGGGCTGCGTAAAAAGCCAAAACCATCGGGCAAGATCTCAAGCACACCGTCGGCAAATACCTGTTCACCTGCGCGGGCACGTTTTTTGATGATGGCAAACATCAATTCTTGTTTGCGCATGCGGCCCGTGTTTTCAATCTCAAGGGCGTCGGCTTGCTTGAGGACTTCAGACACGTGCAGTGCCTTGAGTTCGTTTAAGTGCATGGATTTACCTGCGTGAAGACAGCTCATTAAAGAACTGGCATTTAAAAATCTGGGGGTGGAATTCAATGACCAAGAGAGTGAGCCGGAACCGTAGAGGCTCTCAATGTTTCTTGGAAAAACTGTTAACCGCTAAGTGTTCTCGAAACGGCGTGAAGAGATTATGACAGCAAAAAAAGCGGATTGAACCCAGCGCTGAAAAGTCAGCCAAACAGAAAAAAACTGTCAGCCCTTGGTTCCCTTTGAAAACCAGGGGCCTGAAGCGGTTTAAGCCAATTGCTGGTCGATGAAGGCAGTCAGTTGTGACTTGCTCATGGCGCCCACTTTGGTGGCTGCCAATTGGCCATCTTTGAAAATCATCAGGGTGGGGATGCCGCGGATACCAAATTTAGCGGGAATATCACGATTTTCGTCGACATTCATTTTGGTGATTTGCAATTTACCTTCGTAACCTGTGGCAACTTCGTCCAAAATCGGGGCAATCATCTTGCAAGGGCCGCACCATTCGGCCCAAAAATCGACCACAACAGGCTTATCCGCTTGGAGGACATCGGCTTCAAATGAGGCATCGGTGATGTGTTTGATCAGTTCGCTGGCCATGGCCTGTTCCTTGTGTAGTTGCGACTAAGAGACTTGTATGAATTTTTGCCCTATTTTGACAGAATCCCGCCTGTCCAGTTGGAAGCGGCTTTCAATGGTTTGTACACAGTGCAGATAAGCGCTTTGGACCCCGCTTTGAAAACTTCTCCAATAGGGGCGCTTGATGTCGCCGTGATCGGTGGCGGCCCGTCTGGCCTGATGGCCGCTGAAGTCCTCTCGGCCAAAGGGGTATCGGTTCATTTGTTCGATGCCATGCCCTCGGTGGGGCGTAAATTTTTGTTGGCAGGTCGTGGGGGTTTGAACTTGACCCATGCGGAGCCTTGGGATGACTTTGTGGGCCGTTTTGGTGACAAAGCCGTTGCCGTAGCGGATTGGCTGAACCTATTTGACGCTGAGCGTGTGCGGACCTGGGCGAAGGAGCTGGGCATTGAGACTTTCGTGGGTTCCAGCGGGCGTGTGTTCCCTTCAGAGATGAAGGCCGCACCCTTGTTGCGTGCTTGGTTGCACCGCTTGCGTCATGCGCCTGTGCCGGTTCAGTTTCACATGCGTCATCGTTGGGTGGGGTGGTCCGACGCGGGCTGGGTGTTTGAGACACCTCAAGGGACTGTGCAGGTCAATCCCCGAGCCACAGTGCTGGCCTTAGGTGGCGGGAGTTGGTCTCGGCTGGGTTCGGATGGGGCATGGGCGCCCAGGTTGCAACAGCGGGGCATTCAAGTGGCATCATTGCAGCCCGCCAATTGTGGCTTTGACGTGCGAGGACGCAGCGGCCAAGGTTGGACCGATCATTTCAAGCACAAATTTGCAGGGAAAGCCTTGAAAACTGTCGCTCTTCGGTGGCTTGATCTGGCTGGGCATTCTCATTACCGGCAGGGTGAGTTTGTGGCGACCGGCACTGGCGTTGAGGGCAGCTTGATTTACAGTGCCGCCAAAGATCTGCGTGAAGTGGGTCTGCGGGACGGTCAAGCCTGTTTTGAATTGGACCTGTTGCCCCATAGAACCCTCGACTTTGTTCAAGCTGCTGTCGCGCACCCCAAGGGAGCCCGCAGTTTGTCATCCCATTTGAAAAGCCGATTGGGCTTGGAAGGGATCAAGATGGCGCTTCTTTACGAGTTGCTTGATGCCGCCCATTTGCAAAATCCGCAAAGCTTGTCGCAGGCCATCAAGTCTCTGCCAGTGCGTTTATTGCGAACACGTCCCTTGGATGAAGCGATCAGCACGGCTGGAGGGGTCGCCTTGACGGAAATGGACACCCACTTGATGCTTCACAAAATGCCTGGCGTTTTTTGTGCGGGAGAGATGTTGGACTGGGAGGCGCCAACGGGAGGCTATTTACTCACCGCCTGCATGGCCAGCGGTCATCGTGCAGGCCATGCTGCAGCGCGATGGTTGGGTCAAGCCTAGAAAATTAATCCCAATGAATTCAGTCTTGCCAATGATCTCTTTGCCCTGCGCATTGCGTTACAAAGAGATCAACGCATTGCGACTTTGAGCAGCATCGAAGATCACATCAGATTTGATGTTTGCCAAATTCTTGACGCTCTTGAAATTTCATGCTTGCCCCCCAAAAAAATAGGAGGTGACGAGCCTTGACCCCGGCACTGGCTCTACAGTTAGAGCTGCTTGGTTCCCCACCTGACTCGGTTGGCCGCTTCACCATGCGGGAAGGCCCGTCGCTCTCTATTGTAGGGCAAGACCTGAAGATGGGTCGGCTTAAGCCGATAGAATCGAGTGCATGTCTTACCTTGTTCTTGCCCGAAAATACCGTCCGCGCAATTTCACCGAATTGGTGGGGCAAGAGCATGTCGTCCAAGCTTTGACCAATGCCTTGGTGCAGCAACGCCTGCATCACGCCTATCTGTTCACGGGGACACGGGGCGTAGGCAAAACCACGGTTTCGCGTATTTTGGCCAAATCGCTCAACTGCCAAGGCGCAGACGGGCAGGGGGACATCACTGCCGAGCCCTGTGGTGTGTGCCAAGCCTGCCGCGACATTGATTCAGGCCGTTTTGTCGACTACACGGAGTTGGATGCAGCCTCCAACCGAGGCGTTGACGAAGTGCAAAGCTTGTTGGAGCAAGCGGTCTACAAGCCGGTACAAGGGCGCTTTAAAGTCTTCATGATTGACGAAGTGCACATGCTGACGAACACCGCATTCAATGCGATGCTCAAAACCTTGGAAGAGCCTCCCGAGTACTTGAAGTTTGTGTTGGCCACGACCGATCCGCAAAAAGTTCCTGTCACAGTGCTTTCGCGTTGCCTGCAGTTCAATTTGCGACCCATGGCACCCGAGACTGTTTTCGAGCATTTGACCCGCGTGCTGGCGCAAGAAAACCTACCCGCAGAGCCTTTGGCTTTGCGTATGCTGGCGCGTGCCGCCAGGGGCTCCATGCGCGATGCCTTGAGCTTAACGGATCAGGCTATTGCATTTGGCAACGGCCAATTGCAAGAAGACACTGTGCGCCAAATGCTGGGCAGTGTGGACCGGGGCCACGTACTGCGTCTGCTCGATGCACTTGACCGCTCCGATGGGGCTGAAATCGTCTCTTTGATTGATGCCATGCGCCGGCATGGCCTGTCTGCGGCTTCTGCCCTGGAAGACATGTCCTTGGTGCTTCAGCGTATGGCCGTGATACAAGCCGTGCCCAACAGTGTTGAGGATGAAAGCGATCCGGATTCAGCCCAGATCACCCGCTTGGCCAAGGGCATGGCCGCGGACGAAACGCAGTTGTTGTACAGCCTTTGCCTGCATGGCCGGGGAGAACTGGGCTTGGCGCCAGACGAGTATGTGGCTTTGACCATGATTTTGTTGCGCTTGCTGGCTTTCAAGCCTGGCGCCATGACGCACACTCCGGTGGAAAAAAAAAGTCCGCGAACACCCCTCTTGCTGACGCCTGAGACGCAAGGCGCAAAGACTCCCGCCCCCCTCGTCCCCGCCGTCCCCGCCGTCCAACCCGTCCAACCCGTTTTTCCGCCTGTTTTGAGTCGCTCTGTAGCCTCTCAAACCAGCGTCCAAATCGGAAATGCCTCGGATAGCTCTCCACCTTGGGTTGAGCTCGATGAACAAAAACCTGATGTGGCCGAACTGTCCGATGACTCGGAAACACAACTCCCCCCCTTTCAAGTCCTTAAAGTACGCGAAAGCAGTGAGCCGACGGAACGTACTTCACATCGGCGGGAGGCTGCCAAGGGGCAAGATGAGGTGGACTTGATTCCGACCCCTGAAGGTGATTTTTGGAATGCCGTGGTAAGGGGCATGATCGACCAAGAGCTGATCAATGCCCTGGTTCGTGAATTGGCTTTGCAATCGCAATTGCTGGCCAGAAATTCGGACCGATGGCATCTTAAGCTCGAGCGAGAGTCATTGAACCAAGCAAACTCGCGCGAAAGATTGAAGGCGGCACTTGCAACGCTAGGGCATGCCGTGGCGTTGGATTTTGAATTCGGCAAAGTGACCGACAGCCCCTTGCTGCGCCACACGGTTGCACTGAGAGAAAAGCAGCAGGCTGCCCAAACCTTGATTGAAAACGACCCGATGGTCCAAGACTTGGTGCGGGATTTCGGTGCCAAAATCGTGCCCGGAAGCGTCAAACCCATTTAATTCTATTCACACACCCTATACCGATTTAAAGGAAGCAAACCATGTTCAACAAAGGTCAACTCGCTGGACTCATGAAGCAAGCCCAAACGATGCAGGACAACCTGAAAAAAGCGCAAGATGAATTGGCGTTTATCGATGTGGAAGGCGCATCGGGCGGGGGATTGGTCAAGATTTTGATGACCTGCAAGCACAACGTCAAACGCGTCACCATCGACCCCAGTCTGCTGTCTGATGACAAAGACATGCTGGAGGATTTGGTGGCCGCTGCAATGAACGATGCAGTGCGTATGGCCGAAGAAACTTCGCAGCAAAAGATGGGTAAATTGACCGCAGGTTTGCCGGCAGGCATGAAGCTGCCTTTCTAAGCGATGTCTGATGCGCACACGCTCGACGCGCTGACACAAGCGCTCAAGGGGTTGCCTGGGGTAGGCATCAAATCTGCTGCGCGCATGGCGTTTCATTTGATGCAACGGGACCGTGCCGCTGCAACTCGTCTTTCACGCGCCCTTCAGGAAGCCGTTGAGCGCGTTCGGCATTGCAGCAAGTGTCACACGTTTACCGAGTCAGAAGTTTGCGCCACCTGCCAAGATGCGGGACGTGATCACACGAAACTGTGTGTCGTGGAAACGCCAGCTGACCAGTCGGCCATTGAGCGTACCGCTTCATTCAAAGGCTTGTATTTTGTACTGATGGGTAAGCTGAGCCCCCTCGATGGCATTGGTCCCAAAGACATTGGATTGGCCAAATTACTGGAACGAGCGGTTGACGGTGAAGTCCAAGAGGTGATTTTGGCCACCAATTTCACGGCCGAGGGCGAAGCCACTGCCCACGTGATTGCTGAAATGCTCAAAAGTAAAGGTTTGCGCGTGACCCGGCTGGCCCGCGGTGTGCCTGCGGGCAGCGAGTTGGAGTACGTGGACCTGGGGACCATCGCTCACGCCCTGGTCGACCGTCGTTGAGCAAGGCTTTTCCGTCGGATCCGTGATGCAACTCCATTAAGAAAAAATCCATTGCGTTAAAACCCGCTTGGCAGGGTTCGCAATGCGCAATTGAAATGCCTTGATTGAGCGCAAGCTTCAACGCCATGGTGGCGTTATGAATGGGAGTTGCGGGTGTATTTTGTGATCAGAAGAAGATCATTGGGCATGCTGGCTTCAGCAGGCCTGGTGGGTCCGACTTCAATGCCACCGTCGAGGGACGGATTTTCAGAAGCTCCGGGTTGGCGTGGCCATGCGCAACAGCATGAACAATTTGCCCTGGGTCTTGGCTGATCAGTTGGGGTGCTTTCGGCAAGCAGGGTCCATCGTTGATTGGCATGATTTCGAGGGTCGGCTCTGTCGCTCACCAGGCACTGCTGAATGGCCAAGTCGATTTCACAAGTGGTCATTTTGAACAGGCCCTTTGTCCGAACCATTGAGGTCACAAACTGCAGGCTTTTGTGGACAGTCAGTGGGATTTAGAGTTCGATGAGAGCGTTGCATGCGTTGCGTCATGGCACTGTGGATGGGTTGAGCCACATCGACCCTCTTAGAAGCTGGTTGACGTACAAAAGAGACGTGCGCGTGGTGGCCGATACCCGGTTTGTACAAGTTCACAGTTGTGGCCGAGCGGTTCTTTGGAGGTGGCGTCCCTTGATACCAAGGCTGATTCTTTAAACCAAAAGCCTGGGCACACGCAGGGCATGACCGATGGCGTGGTGATGCTGATGCGCTGGCTGCTCACCCGAAGGTTTGTTGACTGGTAAGTGGCTGCAAACTGCTTGGCGCAGTCGCGCTTAGCGCTTGGGTTTGCCTTGCATCAATGCGTTTGAAAGGGCGGCCTTGCTGGCTGCTTACGCCAATGCTGCTGTGAAAAAAATCAAGAAACGCCAAATCGCTGTAAGAATTTATTTGCTGGATGCGTTCACTACTTTACCCTGAGGCTTGACAGGTTGCGATGCGGGCCTGCTTGTTTTCCCAGCCTGGGCTTTCCCCCTGCTGGTGTTGGAGGCCGCTTGGGCTTGCTGAGGCTTGTTGAGCAATCCCTTGGCCGAGTAACGGCCTTGCGTGGTGGGTATCAGTAAAACAATGGATTGCCCTGCCATTAAAGGGGCATTCACGCTGAGTTTGTTCCAACTCATCAAATTGGCGACACTGACCCCGTTTTTGCTGGCGAACCCCGCCAAAGTATCGCCTTTGCGCGCTTTGAGGATGATGCGTTTAAGAATCACTTCGGGTGAGAATGCCGCTTGTCCATTGTCGGCCAAATGCTCTGTGACGTCAGCATCAAGCACCCCTTTGCGGGGTACCAACAAAGTAGAACCCGCTTTGATCAACATCTTTTGCGGAATGTTGTTCATGCTGCGCAATTGGTCCTCAGACATGCCCACTCGGTGCGCGGCCTCGGAAGTTTTCATGGTTTGCGGTGAGACCCAAGCGGTCCAACTGGCCAGACGGTTGTTAGGGTGATCGTTCAGATTGCGTTGAAAAATATCGGCATTGTCCCAAGGCAATAAGATCTCTGGGGTGCCCGCCGCAAGAATGACGGGGCGACTCATCGAGGGGTTCAGTGCCTTGAAGTCTTCCAAACTGATTTCAGCCAAACGGGCGGCTAAATTGACATCGATATCCCGAGTGATTTTGACGCTTTGAAAGTAAGGATGGTTCTGGATCAAAGGCAGCCGGGTACCAAACTTCTCGGGCTGATCGATGATATTTTTGACCGCTTGCAACTTCGGGACGTAGTAGCGGGTTTCATTTGGCATATTCAGTTCGCTGTAGCTCAAGCCCATTCCAGCCGCTTTGTTTTTGGCCAATGCGCGGCTGACACTCCCCTCCCCCCAGTTGTAGGCTGCTAAAGCCAAATGCCAGTCACCAAACATGCCATAGAGTTTTTGCAAATAATCCAGCGCCGCTCTGGTGGATTCTTGAATGCTTCGCCGGTCATCGCGGAAAATATTTTGCTTTAATTCAAAATATTTACCCGTTGCTGGCATGAATTGCCACATGCCAGCCGCTTTGGCAGAGGACACGGCCTGCGGGTTGAACGCGGACTCGATGAATGGCAGCAGCGCCAATTCAGTGGGCATGCGGCGGCCTTCTAATTCTTCCACAATGTAAAAAAGATATTTGCGTGATCGTTCAGTCATGCGCAACATGTAGTCCGGTTTGGAGGCATACCACTGCTCTCGGTCTTGAACCAGATTCCCTTCCAGATTGGGCATGGCAAATCCTCGGCGAATGCGCTCCCAAATATCACCAGGCGGGACTTGTACAACGACTGGGACCGGAATGCTCAAGGGTACGGCTTTAACTTCTGGTGGCAATTGCACTTGAAAAACTACGGGTGCTTCAGCTTGCGAAGGCGCTGGAGTTTGCGAAGGCGCTTGTGCTTGAGCTTCGGGTTCGGTTGTTGCTGCAGCCACTGAAGCCTGGAGAGGCGCCACGCTGGCGCAGCCCCCCAGGACCAAGGAGATGAGGATCAGGGAGATCCCACATAGGATGCGACTTGTGAGCGAAATGAAAATTTTTAAAATCATTTGAATTCATTTTTCCACTGACGAAGTGCAGCGAAAACGGCCGCATCCTCAAGTGATGTTGATTGGTAGTTTTGCACAGAAGTCCTCACTTTTTCATGCCTGCTGCGCAAAAAAGGATTGATTTTTAATTCGATGTCCAAACGTGAAGGCAATGTGGGAATGCCTTGGGCACGCAGGGATTGGCAGTGCGCATCGTAATCAATCAAAGCCTGATTGGAGGGCTCGACATGTTTAGCGAACTTCAAATTACTGAGTGTGTATTCATGGGCGCAACAAACTTGAGAGGCACCGGGCAAGGAGGACAGCCTGTCCAAGGAGTCGAGCATTTGGGCGGCCGTACCCTCGAACAAACGACCACAACCCCCCGAAAACAAGGTGTCCCCGCAAAACAAGATGGGGTCCATGCCCTCAGGCTGGCCCCAATAAGCAATGTGTCCGCTGGTGTGACCCGGCACATCATGAACCTTCAAAGTAACACCACACCATGTGACGATTTCGCCTTGTGACAGGGGAATAACTCCTTGAGGCATTTTCTCTTTGGCGGGGCCATACACTTTGGCTTTCGTTGCCGCAGTCAAGGCAGAAAGGCCACCAATATGGTCTGGGTGATGGTGCGTGATTAGAATAAGGTCCAACACCAGATCCATGCTGGCGAGCGCATCTAAAACGGGTTGTGAATCCCCCGGATCTACGACCAAGGCCTGGCCGTTGTGGTGCAACAGCCAAATGTAGTTGTCTGAAAAAGCGGGCAGCGGAATAAGGTTCATGAGCAATCCAATTAAAAAAATACCCCTTGATCTCGCCAATGAGGCATGTCAGCCACCTCAGTTGTGGGGTCGATGGCTTTCAACACCACTTGGTCGTTATTTGAAAGCGTGGGAACAGTCCGAGTTGGATGCTGCTGTGGTGGATATCTTTGGTTATCACGCAGTGCAATTGGACGCCCCTGAAATCAATGGCTTAGCAACGAACAGGATGCCGCACCGGTGGCATATTCTTTCACATATCGATCCGATGCAGAGGGGTGTCGATCGCAAATTAATGCCATGTGATCTTTTCGCCGACAGTGCAGCATTGCCCTTTGAGGCCGCCAGTTTGGATTTGGTCGTGTTGCCACATACCTTGGAACTGTGCCAAGACCCGCATGCCGCCTTGCGTGAGGTGGAGCGCGTCCTGGTGCCTGAAGGGCACCTGGTCATTACGGGAATGAATCCAGTCAGCCTGTGGGGCTGGCATCAGCGTCGCACAGCACTTTACCAACGCTTCGGATGGGGGCGTGGAAGAAGTGGGGTGGTCGGGCAATTGATCGGCTATTGGCGGATGCGCGATTGGCTGCGTTTATTGGGTTTTGAAGTCCAAGTCAGTCGTTTTGGTTGCTGGCGACCCGCTGTACAAAGCACGCGATGGCTGTCACGTTTTGCTTGGATGGACCGGTGGGGCTCACGTTGGTGGCCCATTTTGGGAGGGGCTTATATGTTGGTTGCCGTCAAACGAGTCCCAGGTGTTCGCCTGCTTGGCCGCTCTTGGAAAAAAGCGCCAACTCAGGTTGGCCGGGTCATTCCGGCTACGCACCGGCATCATCCCACGCCTTTGAAAACAGAGGGTGTCGCGGTGAAAGAAGAAAGAAAGTCATTTTGGATCACGTAGAAATTTACACAGACGGCGCCTGCAAAGGCAACCCTGGGCCTGGCGGTTGGGGCGTCTTGATGAAATCAGGTCGCCATGTTCGCGAGTTGTGTGGCGGAGAACTCGGGACTACCAACAACCGCATGGAACTGATGGCCGTTATTCAGGCCCTGGGCGCGCTCAAACGGCCTTGCAATATTGTGCTGTATCTGGACAGTGAATATGTCCGCAAAGGCATCACCGAGTGGATTCATGGCTGGAAAGCCAGAGGCTGGCGCACAGCGGCCAAGCAGCCCGTTAAGAATGTGGATTTGTGGCAGCAACTGGATGACGCGGTGGTCACTTCAGCGCATGTCATTGAGTGGCGATGGGTCAAAGGCCATGCAGGTGACCCCGGTAATGAGCGGGCCGATGCTCTGGCCAATCAAGGGGTCGAGAAGGTACTTGCGCAGGGCGTTTAAAGCGGCTATAGATGGCCGTCAAACATCATGACATCGACCCATTCGCCAATCAGGGTTGTTTCTTGTTCATGATGAAGCACGATCAACCCATTGGCTTGAACCATGGAGCTGAGCACGCCGGAACCTTGGTTGCCTGTGGTGATCACTTGTAATTCGCCTTTTTCACTGGTGCTGACAATGCCTCTTTGGTATTCGGTGCGCCCGGGTTTTTTGCGCAACACTTCTTGACTGCGGGCTTTGAGCAAGGGCAGGGGTTGACGTTGCATCCCCATCATGCGCTCTAGAGTGGGGCGAACAAATGCCATGAAAGTGACCATCACAGCCACCGGATTGCCCGGCAAACCGAACAGCACGCAGGAACGCTCGCCTTGAGGAATTCGGCCTACCGCCATAGGGCGTCCCGGACGCATCGCGATACGCCAAAACGCCACATCGCCTAATTTTTTCATCATGGCTTTTGTGAAATCCGCCTCGCCTACGCTCACGCCCCCGCTGGTGATGATCACGTCGGATTGCTTGGCAGCTTCGCGGAAGGCGGTTTCCAATGCTGCCGGATCGTCATGGACCACTCCCAGGTCAATGACCGCGCAACCCATGCGGGTTAACATGCCATGCACGGTATAGCGGTTGCTGTCGTAGACAGCGCCTTCACGGGGTGTTTGTCCCACACTCAGAATTTCGTTGCCGGTTGAAAAGTAAGCCACCCTCAGCCGAGGCTTGACGCTGACTTGCTGCAGGCCCAGGCTGGCCAAAAGGCCACAAGCAGCAGGCCCCAAACGGGTCCCACTGGCCAAGGCGGATTGACCAACCTTGAGGTCTTCGCCGCACAGTCGGCGGTTGTCGCCGCTTTGCACAATGCCTGCAGGGAAGTGAACGGTGTCACCATCGATATGAACCAGTTCTTGGGGGATTACCGTGTCCGACCCTCCGGGCATGATGGCGCCGGTCATGATTTTGACGCACTGACCTTGCAACAAATGTCCTGGCCAAGCTTTGCCGGCAAAGGCTGTACCTGTCACTTGAAGCGTTTGCCCGCCAGGAAGACTTTGACCATTGAAGGCGTAACCGTCCATAGCCGAGTTGTCATGCGGTGGCACATTGACAGGTGAGATGACATCATGCGCCAATACCCTGTCCAGTGCCTGAAAAATAGCCACCTCTTCTTTGCCGTTTATTGGCGCAACCATTCTCTCCAAAAAAACCAAGACGGCATCGGCTGACATAGCCTGGGGGTCGTAGCCTGACAGCTTGTCGCCGATTTCAGCCAGTGCGGCCATGGGCGGTAAATCACTTGAAGCGCAATTCATGGGATCAGCCCTGTTCCAGGCGTTGCAACTGCTCAACTGTGTTGGCATTGAAGAAGGCGCGAGGGTCATCGCTGGGGGTGTTGAATGGCACCAAAACGGTTTTGAGTTGGGCTGTCCATGCATCAATTTTTCGGCCTCCTTGGTGTGTGAAGGCGACCAGACTTTCGAGTACTTCAACGCGCATCAAGCAAAACACCGGTTGTGCCCGCAGTTGGCCATCTTCTTCACAGGCACCCGCCATGGCCATGTCTGAATTTTCAGCGAGAAGGGCATTGTGCAGTCGCTCGAGCAAGTCCAACGGAAACAATGGGGTGTCGCAAGGCACGGTCAACAGCAAGGGTGTTTCACAGCGCTCCAGACCGGTCAGAAAACCAGCCAGCGGGCCGGCAAAACCGCCGATGGTGTCTGGCCAAACGGGCGCACCAAAGGCTTCGTAGGCCGACAAGTTGCGGTTGGCATTGATTAAAATTTCAGCCAGTGCAGGGCCTTGTTGCATTTGCAAGCGCATCAAGGTGTACAGCGCTAACGGCAGACCCTTGAAGTTTTGCAAGCCCTTGTCAGCACCCCCCATGCGGGCACCACGGCCACCCGCAAGGACCAAGCCGGTCACGGCCTCGTGTGTTTCTGGTGTTTTAAACTCAGCCTTCAACAATGCCATATTCAGCCGCCTATGTAGCTCATTTCAACCCGTTTGCGGGCGGGTGTCTCGTGGCTGTCGATGGGCATTAGACTGCGCAGTTCAGAGTAACGGTCATCTCTTGCGTGCCAAATGGCCGCCAATTTTTCGGTCAATCCCTGGACTGTGATGTCGCTTCGAATGAGTGAACGCAGATCGTAGCCTTGGGAGGCGAACAGACACAAATACAGCTGCCCTTCGGTCGACAAGCGAGCTCTGTTGCAGTCCCCGCAGAAGGCTTGGGTGACACTGCTGATCACCCCGATTTCCCCAAGTGCAGGGTCCAATAAACCCAGCGCATCGGCATAGCCCCAGCGTTGCGCAGTTTCCCCCGGGGCGGACGCTGCCAATTCGACCAAAGGCAATTCAGTTCGCAATAAGGCTATCACTTGTGCACTGGCTAACACTTCGTCCATACGCCATCCATTGGTAGCGCCGACATCCATGTATTCAATAAAGCGCAGGGTGATTCCTGTGCCTCGAAAGTGTTTGGCCATCGGCAGTATTTCATGTTCATTGGTGCCTCTTTTGACCACCATGTTCACTTTGATGTGCTTCAGACCAACGGAGTGGGCCGCTTCAATGCCGGCTAAAACATCTGCAACCGGAAAGTCTGCATCGTTCATTTTTCTAAAGACGGCGTCATCCAAGCCGTCCAGACTGACAGTGACGCGCTGGAGTCCCGCGTCTTTCAAGGCTTGTGCTTTTCGCGCGAGTAAAGAGCCATTGGTGGTTAAGGTGATGTCCAGAGGGAGGCCTTCTGGCGTCCGCAATGCAGCGAGTTGTTCAATCAGGATTTCTATATTTTTACGCAGCAAGGGCTCGCCACCCGTCAGCCTGATTTTGCGCACGCCCAAAGCCACGAAGGATTGGGCGGTCCGGGTGATCTCTTCGAAAGTCAAAAGCGCACTGTGCGGCAGATAAGGGTAGTCTTTGTGAAAAACCTCTTTGGGCATGCAATAGCTGCAGCGAAAATTACATCGGTCCGTCACGCTGATGCGCAAATCGCGCAACAGGCGACCGCGCAGATCAAGCGTCGGTTGAGACAACATCAAGGGCAGTGACAAGGGTGGAATCGGCAAGCTTCGATTGCGCAGGTCCACCATGGGGATGATTTTTTCGGACATGCCGACATTGTGCATGACTCTCGCGGTCGGAATCTTTGTCGCGTCAGCCGTGTTGAATGGCCACAGTTTTAAGTGTCGTGAAGCCTAGCAAGGCTTCAAAGCCCTTTTCTCGACCATAGCCCGAAGATTTGACGCCTCCGAAGGGGAGTTCCACGCCACCCCCAGCACCATAATTGTTGATAAAAACTTGACCGCTGCGCACGCGTTTTGCCATTCGGAACTGGCGCCCACCATCGCGTGTCCATATGCCTGCGACAAGACCAAATTCGGTCGCGTTGGCCATTTCCACAGCATGATCTTCGTCCGAAAAGGCCATGGCAGAAAGCACGGGCCCAAACACCTCTTCTTGCGCCAGGCGGTGCATCACTGGAACGTCGCGCAGCAAAACCGGTGCCTGGTAGAAACCCCCGAGGGGTACGCCTTGTGCGATGAATCCCTTAGCGACTGTAGCGATGCCATCCGTATGGGCTTGGCTCAGAAATGCTGTGACGCGATCCAACTGGCTGGCTCGGATCAATGGACCCAGGTCCAAGTTCATTGCCGCAGAGCCCACCTGCAAGCGTTCAAAAGCGTCGCCTAATCGTTGCAATAAGGCTTCGTAAATCGATTGCTGAATCAGCACCCTGGAGCCTGCGCTGCAAGTTTGGCCTGCGTTTTGCACGATGGCGTTGACCACCACCGGGATGGCCGCATCCAAGTCGGCATCTTCAAAAATGATTTGGGGGCTTTTGCCACCCAGCTCGAGTGTGACCGGGCAATGCCGCTCGGCTGCCACCTGCTGAATCAGCGTGCCCACCCGCGGACTGCCGGTGAAACTGATGTGGTCAATGCCGGTGTGGCGGGCCAGGGCGTCACCCACTTCGTGTCCGAAGCCGGTGACGATGTTGATTGCTCCGGATGGAAAGCCGACTTCAGCGGCCAGCTGAGCAACCCGGATCAGGCTCAGACAGGCGTCTTCTGCAGGCTTGACCACGCAGGCATTGCCTGCGGCCAAAGCACCACCGACGCTGCGCCCAAAAATTTGCATCGGGTAGTTCCAGGGGATCACATGCCCAGTTACACCATGCGGCTCGCGCCAGGTCAGCACGCTGTAGCCATTTTGGTAGGGCAGGGTCTCGCCGTGAAGCTTGTCGCAGGCGCCTGCATAAAACTCGAAATACCGAGCCAACGCCACCGTGTCGGCTGCCGCCTGCTGGGTGGGTTTGCCGCAGTCACGTTGCTCCAGCGCGGTCAGTTCCGTTGCATGCGCAGTGATTTTTTGTGAAAGCCTCATCAGCAACCGCCCGCGTTCTACTGCGCTCAGCTGACCCCAGGGGCCCTTGAATGCGGCACGCGCGGATTGCACAGCCTGATCGATGTCTGCCGCTTGGCTGCGTTGAATGTGTTCAAAGACTTGCCCGTTGGACGGATCAAGCACTTCGATGGTTTGCCCACCCTGGGCAGGAATAGATTGGTTGGCGATGAAATTCAATTGCATGACAATATTGTGCTTCAGACTTGGGAGATGAAAAAATTCAAGTCAATGAAATTTCCATAGAAAAAGCCCGACGAATCGGGCCTCTTACGCCTCAAAGTTTTCCAAGAAAGTGCTTGGGGGTCTTGACGATTATCCGCCGTGAAATTTCATCACCAAAGGCACGATCAGGAGGGCCACAATGTTGATGATCTTGATCAACGGATTGATAGCCGGGCCTGCGGTGTCCTTGTAAGGATCACCCACGGTATCACCTGTCACGGCCGCTTTATGGGCCTCGGAGCCCTTGCCGCCGTGATGACCATCTTCGATGTATTTCTTGGCGTTGTCCCAGGCACCACCGCCTGTACACATGGAGATGGCGACAAACAAGCCGGTGATGATGGTTCCCATCAGCAACCCCCCCAAAGCCTTGGGGCCCAAAATCAAACCGACCAACACGGGTACAACGACCGGCAGCAAGCTGGGAATGATCATTTCCTTGATGGCCGCACTGGTCAGCATGTCCACTGCTTTGCCATATTCTGGCTTGGCAGTTCCTTCCATGATGCCGGGAATCTCTTTGAATTGCCGACGCACTTCAACGACCACAGCACCTGCCGCACGGCCCACGGCCTCCATGGCCATCGCACCAAACAGGTAGGGAATCAGGCCGCCAATGAACAATCCAATGATGACCAACGGATCAGACAAGTCAAAGGTGATGGATTTTCCGTAGGCTTCCAATTTGTGGGTGTAGTCGGCAAAAAGTACCAACGAAGCCAAGCCGGCAGAACCAATGGCATAGCCCTTGGTCACGGCCTTGGTGGTGTTGCCCACCGCGTCGAGTGGGTCGGTGACGGCACGCACGCTGCTTGGCAGTTCGGCCATTTCAGCAATCCCACCCGCATTGTCTGTGATCGGGCCGTAAGCATCAAGTGCAACCACAATACCTGCCATCGACAGCATGGATGTCGCAGCCACGGCGATGCCATAAAGTCCAGCCAGTGCGTAAGCAGTCCAGATGGCCAAACACACAAACATGACAGGCCAAGCTGTCGAACGCATCGACACGCCCAGACCAGCAATGATGTTGGTGCCATGGCCTGTGGTGGAAGCTTGCGCAATGTGCTGGACTGGAGCGTATTGCGTACCGGTGTAAAACTCGGTGATCCAGACCAATGCAGCCGTCAAGATCAAACCCACAGCGCAAGCGCCGAACAGTTTCATTTGCGCGCCGGTGCCGCCCAAAGCGTTGTCAGGCATGAGCATGGTTGTGACAAAGTAAAAGGCGACCAAAGAGAGCAGCCCAGCGATGGCCAGTCCTTTGTAAAGGGCTGGCATCACATTCGTCATGCCGGGACTGGCCTTTACAAAAAAGCAGCCGATGATGGAGGCCACAATGGACACCGCACCCAAAGCCAAGGGATACAAAACCGCTTGTCCAGGCGCAGCAGAAATGAGCAGAGCGCCCAGTACCATGGTGGCAATCAGTGTGACCGCATAGGTTTCAAACAAATCGGCGGCCATGCCGGCACAGTCACCCACATTGTCCCCAACGTTATCCGCAATCACGGCGGGGTTGCGGGGGTCGTCTTCAGGAATGCCCGCTTCGACTTTGCCGACCAAGTCAGCACCTACATCAGCGCCTTTGGTGAAAATGCCTCCACCGAGACGGGCAAAAATCGAGATCAAAGAGGAGCCAAAAGCAAAGCCAATCAAGGGATTAAGCAGGGTGGCCAGATTTTTGTCAGGTGTGAGATTACCGTTGCCGGCAAGGAACCAATAGAAACCGGTCACACCCAGTAAGCCCAAGCCCACCACGAGCATGCCCGTGATGGCGCCACCTCTAAAGGCAACGTCCAGAGCTGGGCCAATACCCTTGGTCGCTGCTTGAGCGGTCCTGACATTGGCTCGAACCGATACATTCATTCCAATGAAGCCGCAAGCACCAGACAGCACTGCGCCAATGACGAACCCAACGGCCGTGACCCCGTCTAGAAATATGCCCATCAGGGCGGCCAATACCACCCCAACAATGGCGATGGTTTTGTATTGTCTTGCCAAATAAGCTGCGGCACCAGCTTGAATGGCTGCAGAAATTTCTTGCATACGGGCGTTGCCCGGATCTTGCGCAAGAATCCAACCGCGGGCCCAAACGCCATAGGCCACTGCGATCAGCCCGCAAACAAGCGCCAATGTCAGCGCTGAGTTGCTTGTCATATGTCTATCTCCTTAAAAATATTGTCGCTGAAGGAAGGGCAACGCGTTGGAGGCCTTCCACGGCGTTGCTTCCTCGCGACCTCACTGAGCGACACGATTGGCCAACCTTC
>Ga0164294_10000829_pt1 | contig 29348 bp, 23 predicted proteins | sample GEODES005metaG_FD_111479 | JGI IMG/M metagenome (GOLD analysis project Ga0164294, IMG submission 111479) | Oligotrophic lake water microbial communities from Sparkling Lake, Wisconsin, USA - GEODES005 metaG | ecosystem: Environmental > Aquatic > Freshwater > Lake | place: USA: Sparkling Lake...
GCGCGCACCAATCTGCTCGCGCTGAATGCCGCGATCGAGGCCGCCCGATCGGGTGAGGCCGGCCGCGGCTTCTCCGTCGTCGCGCAGGAAGTGAAGGCGCTGGCGCAGCAGGCGCGCGGCGCCTCGATCGAGTTCCGCTCCGAAGTGCGCGAGCGGCTGGCGATGGGCGCCGGCATCGCCGACGAGATGGTCAGCGAGATCGAGGGCACCCGGCTGGTCGAGCTCGCCCAGGCGCTGATCCAGAACGTCACCCGCCATCTCTATGGCCGCAGCGTCGATCTGCGCCTGATGGCGTCGGACGCCGAAGTGATCGCCGCGCTCACCGATCCCTCGCCCGAGACGATCGCCGCCGCCGATGCGCGCCTGGCGCTGCTCACCGCGACCTCGCCCTATTACGTCAACGCCTTCCTCGCCAACGACGCGGGCAAGGTGATCGCCGCCTCCGATCCGCATGCGCGCGTGCGCGGCGTCGATCTGTCGAACGCGCCGCAATATCTCAACGCGATACGCAGCCACCGCCGCGACGAATGGTTCACCGACGAAGTGTGGCTGAACCCCTATTCCGACCACCGCGCGGTGCTCGTCTTCGTCACCGGCGTGCGCCCGCGCGGCCGCGACGGCCGGCCGCTCGGCGCCTTCTATGTCGAGTTCGACTGGGAAGGGCACATCCCGACGATCATCTCGGACAAGTCGCTGTTCGGCGAGCGCGACTGGTCGCGTACCAGCATCTCGATCGTCGACCAGGCCGACAAGGTCATCGCCTCGTCGTCGGGCAAGCGCCACGGCGAGCATGTCGCGCTGCCGCCCAACGCGGTGCGCGGCGCCGAAGTGCGCGGCGACAACACGATCGCGTTCGCCAGCGCCAGCGACTATCACGGGTTCGACGGGCTCGGCCTGCGCTGCGTGATCGAGCAGAAGATGCCGACGCTGGAGGAAATCCGCGCGGCGCTGGGCGGGCTGAACGCGCGAGGCTAATGCCCGCCGTCACCCCGCGAAAGCGGGGGCCCAGCTCCCCCGACTATCCAGGTATCGCCGCAGGCCCGATGAGTGCCCGGTCAGTCGTGCCCCGCACGGCTGAGAGCCGCCTTGCGGCGGCCCTTCCCGGTCACTTCGCCAGCTTCTCGATCTTGTCCTGCAGCCGGGCGAGCTCGGCCTTCAGCGCCGAGACATCGTCGCCTTCGCTCGCGGCCGGTGCCGCGCCCGGGGCGGCCGGCGCGCCGGGGGCACCCGGGGTGCCCGGCTTGAACGCCTGCGTCGCCGCCTCGAAGATTTCCATGTTGCGCTTGGCCATTTCGGCGAAGGGCGAGTTGGCGAACGCGCCCTCGACCGCCGACTTGAACTGCTGCTGGTTGCGGCGGAAGCTCTCCATCGAGGCCTCGAGATAGCCCGGCACCATCGCCTGCATCGAATCGCCGTACAGCGCGATCAGCTGGCGCAGGAAGTTGACCGGCAGCATGGTCTGGCCGCGCTGCTCCTCTTCCATGATGATCTGGGTGAGGACATTATGGGTGATGTCCTCCTCGGTCTTGGCATCGACGACCTTGAAGTCGCGCCCCTCTCGCGTCATCGCCGCCAGATGGTCCAGCGTGATGTAGGACGAGGTTTCGGTGTTGTAGAGACGCCGGTTCGCGTACTTCTTGATGATGACCGGACCGGTGCCTGCTGCGCTCTTCTTCATAGGACCCCCGCTTGAGTGAAACATATCTATCATCGTTTCATTCTGCGGCGCAACACGGGCCGCGCCCCCTGCCGCTGTTCCTTTCGCTGTTGCGCAGCGAAACCGCAGCATCGCCCGAGCGGAGAGCCGCTGCGCTCGCCGGACTGAAGGCCTATCAGGAGGCGGAACGCCCGCCCCAGCGCCCCCCGAAACCGGCGATCGCGACGGCCGGACGGGCGAGTCTGCGCGACTATGGCGGCAGCGGCACGCCGGTCGTTTTCGTGCCCTCGCTGATCAATCCGCCCTTCATCCTCGATCTCGCGCCGGGCAATTCGCTGCTCGAATGGCTGGCGACTCAAGGACTTCGCCCGCTGCTGGTCGACTGGGGCACGCCCGGGCCCGAGGATCGCGACCAGAGCATCGACCATCACCTCACGCAATTGCTGCTCCCGCTGCTCGACGCGCTTGGCGAGCCGCCGCTGCTCGCCGGCTATTGCCTGGGCGGCACGCTCGCCACCGCCGCGGCGATGCTGCGCCCGGTGCGCGGGCTGGTGACGATTGCTGCGCCCTGGCGCTTCCGCCGCTATGGCGATTTCGCGCGCGCAGCCATTGCGGCGCAATGGGAGGCCGCCGAGCCTGCCTGCGCCCGACTCGGGCTGGTGCCGATGGAAGTGCTCCAGGCCGGCTTCTGGCAGCTCGACCCCGCCCGCACCGTCGCCAAGTTCGAGCGATTCGCCCGGATCGAGCCGGGCAGCGACCAGGCCCGCGCCTTTCTCGCGCTCGAGGACTGGGCCAATGCCGGCGCGCCGCTCACTTATGCCGCGGGCGCGCAGATGTTCGAGCGCTTCTTCCAGGGCGACCGACCCGGCGCCGGCCGCTGGTGGGTGGACGGCATCCGCATCCTGCCCGCCCGCCTCGCCTGCCCCGCGCTGGAATTGCTCTCCACCACCGACCGGATCGTGCCCGCCGCTACCGCTGCCGGCCTGCCCGATCGCCAGAGCCTCGCGCTCGGCCATGTCGGCATGATCGTGGGCGGCCGGGCGCGTTCGATGGTCTGGGAGCCGCTGCGCGACTGGCTTCTTGCCGCAGCGCACACTAGATAGCCGCCAAACGATAAAGACCACCCGCAGGAGTCCCAAGTCATGGCCAATCCGAACGACGTCGTCATCACCGCCGCCAAGCGTACGCCGGTGGGCAGCTTCCTCGGCGCATTCGGCAGCGTGCCCGCGCACGAACTCGGCCGCATCGCGATCGAGGCCGCGCTCGAGCAGGCCGGCGTGAAGGGCGAGGACGTCAGCGAAGTCATCCTCGGCCAAGTGCTCATCGCGGCGCAGGGCCAGAACCCTGCCCGCCAGGCCTCGATGGCGGCCGGCGTGCCCAAGGAAGTCCCCGCCTGGAGCGTGCAGCAGGTCTGCGGCTCGGGCCTGCGCGCCGTGGCGCTCGCCGCCCAGGCGATCCAGACCGGCGATTCGACCATCGTCGTCGCCGGCGGCCAGGAGAGCATGTCGCTCGCCAACCACGCCCAGGCGCTGCGTGCCGGCGCGAAGATGGGCGACGTCACCCTGGTCGACACGATGATCAAGGACGGCCTGACCGACGTGTTCAACGGCTATCACATGGGCATCACCGCCGAGAACCTGGCCGAGCAGTACCAGGTCACCCGCGCCGAGCAAGACGAGTTCGCGGTCGCCAGCCAGAACAAGGCCGAGGCCGCCCGCGCCGCCGGCCGCTTCAAGGACGAGATCGCACCGGTCACGATCAAGGGCCGCAAGGGCGACACGATCGTGTCCGACGATGAATATATCCGCGCCGGCGCCACGGTGGAGAGCGTCGCGGGCCTGCGCCCGGCGTTCAAGAAGGACGGCACGGTAACGGCCGCCAACGCCTCCGGCCTCAACGACGGCGCCGCCGCGCTGGTCGTGATGAGCCGCGCCGAAGCCGAGAAGCGCGGCGCCCCGATCCTCGCCACGATCAGGAGCTGGGCGACCGCCGGCGTCGATCCCTCGGTCATGGGCATCGGCCCGGTGCCGGCGTCGAAGAAGGCGCTCGAAAAGGCCGGCTGGACGATCGCCGATCTCGACCTGATCGAAGCCAATGAGGCGTTCGCCGCCCAGGCGCTTTCGGTCGGCAAGGAGCTCGGCTGGGACGCGTCCAAGGTCAACGTCAATGGCGGCGCGATCGCCATCGGTCACCCGATCGGCGCGAGCGGCGCACGCGTGCTCACCACCCTGATCTACGAGATGGGCAAGCGCGATGCGAAGAAGGGTTTGGCCACGCTGTGCATCGGCGGCGGCATGGGAATCGCGATGTGCGTCGAACGCTGACATCGGCGCGTCGAATCCGGACTTTGACGCGATGAACGCCGAAGCGCGCTGGTGTGTTACATCACCAGCGCGCTTGCTGAATGTTACATTAACGAGAGACAGATTGTAACTTGTCGCAACACGCAGTCGCTTTTCTGCAACAGTTGGGGCCCAATTGCGCACTGCAATATCGTTGCTGCTTGCGTTGCAACTATATGTCTCAATGATTGCACTCTTCGGGCATCCCGCCCGAGGGGCAACGACTAATGAAACTCACTTTGCTGAGCGCAACGGCGCTCGCGGGCTCGCTGATGCTGAGCCCGGCGGTCGCCTTCGCGCAGACCACCCCTAGCAACCAGACCACCCCGACCCCGACGCCCGCTCCCAAGGATGAGGAAGCTACGCCGGCACAGGAATCCTCGACCGAGATCCTCGTCACGGGTTCGCGCATCTTCCGTCCGACCGAGACCTCGCAGGTTCCGCTGACCAGCGTGACCGTGGACGAGCTGGTTTCCGGCGGTGACGTGTCGATCGGCGACAGCCTGAACGACCTCCCGGCGCTCCGCTCGACCTATGGCCAGTCGAACTCGACTCGCTTCATCGGCACCTCGGGCCTGAACATCCTCGACCTTCGCGGCCTGGGCGTCTCGCGCACCCTGGTTCTGGTCAACGGCCGCCGCCACATCACGGCGTCGCCGGGCGACTATCTGGTCGACGTCAACACCATCCCGATGGACCTGCTCGAGCGCGTCGACATCGTCACGGGCGGCAGCTCGGCGATCTACGGTTCGGACGCCGTCGCCGGCGTGGTGAACTTCGTCCTCAAGGACTCGTTTGACGGTCTCAAGATCGCCGGCCAGGGCGCGATCTCGTCGCGCGGTGACCGCGGTTCGGGCTATGTCAGCGCGGTTGCGGGCAAGAACTTCGCAGACGGTCGCGGCAACATCGCCGTCGCCGCCGAATACGCCCACACCACCCCGCTCTACTTCACCGAGCGCGATTTCATGACCGGCGCGTACAGCGGCCGTAGCCAGTGGAACACGCAGGAGCCGATCGCGGGCGAGCCCGCCGCAGGTGACGGCGTTCCGGACAACGGCTTCTTCACCGGCGTCCGCAACGGCAACATCTCGAACACCGGCTACATCACCGGCGTCTGCTCGGCTGCCGTTGCCGCCGACCGCACGCGCTGCTTCGGCTATGCCGCGGACGGCACGACGCTGCTCTCGCAGCGCTACATGTTCACCAACGACGGCCGTCTGCTCGTCGACACCCCGGGCCTGGACTTCCGCCAGACCACGAACGGTGCCAGCACCAACACCGTCGGCGGCCGCGGCGCCACGCTGCGCGACACCGGCATGCTCTCGCCGCTGAACGACCGCATCACCGTCAACCTGCTCGCGCACTTCGCGGTCAGCGACGCGTTCGAGCCGTTCCTCGAAGCGAAGTACGTCCGCAACAAGGTCAACCAGGAAGGCCAGCCGAGCTTCATCCAGAGCGGTGTTCTCGCGACCTTCAGCTGCGCCAATCCGTTCCTGCAGGCACAGGCGCTGACCACGCTGCAGACGATGGGCCGCTGCGCGACCCCGGCGTCGACCTTCGCGATCGGCCGCTTCAACGTCGACTTCGGCGGCCGTGGCGAGCTCCAGACCCGCGAGACCTATCGCGCGGTTGCGGGTATCCGCGGCACGTTCAACGACGACTGGCACTATGAACTGTCGGCCAACTACGGCGAGTTCAAGGCGCATCTGAAGTCGCTGAACAACCTGCTGCTGACCGACACCGCCGGCAACTTCGACGGCTACCTGCTCGCCATCGACGCCGTCCTGGCGCCGGCTGGCTATGCCGGCAGCAACTACGCGCTGAACGCAGCCGGCCAGAAGGTCGTCTGCCGCGTCAACGCCGACGCCAGCACCACCAACGACCGCGCGAACTGCGTGCCGCTCAACCTCTTCGGCTACGGCCTCGAGGATCCGCGCGCGCTCGCCTTCTCGCAGACGACCACGACCCGCAACAGCAAGGCTTCGCAGTTCGTCGTCAGCGGCTTCGTCAGCGGCGACCTGTCGCAGGCCTTCGAGCTGCCGGGTGGTCCGGTGGCGTTCGCGATCGGCGGCGAGTATCGCCGTGAGACCGCGTACGAAGCCTATGACGCGCTGGTGCAGTCGGGCGCGACCTTCCTGAACGCGATCCAGCCCTTCGCCCCGCCGGCGATGGACGTGAAGGAAGCGTACGGCGAAATCCAGATCCCGCTGCTTAAGGACGTTCCGTTCTTCAAGGAGCTGACTCTGAGCGGCGCCGCACGCGTTTCGGACTACAACACCTCGACCGGCACGACCTACTCGTACAATGCCGGCGCGGTCTGGGCTCCGTTCGACTCGCTGCGCTTCCGCGGCAACTTCGCCCGCGCGGTGCGTGCGCCGACGCAGAGCGATCTGTACTCGACGCCGTCGGAGAATTTCGCATCGATCCAGGATCCCTGCGACATCCTCTACATCAACAACGGCCCGAACCGTGCAGCGAACTGCGCCGCCGCAGGTGTGCCGACCGGCTTCATCAACACGCCGGCGCGCTCCGCGACGCTCGCCTACCTCTCGGGCGGTAACGCCGCTCTCGAGGCCGAGCGTTCGGACAGCTACACCTTCGGTTTCGTGTTCAAGCCGAAGTTCGTTCCCGGTCTCTCGCTCGCCGTCGATTACTACGACATCACGGTGAACAACCTGATCGCCACCCTCGGCGCCCAGACGATCCTGAACCAGTGCTTCGACGGCTCGTCGCTGAACAACCCGTATTGCGGGCTGATCTTCCCGCGTGCGGCTGATCACACCTTCGCCGATCCGGCCGTGCTTTCGGCTCCGGTGAACTTCGCGAAGCAGAAGACCTCGGGCATCGACATCGATCTCAACTACTTCCACAAGTTCGAGAGCGGTGACACGCTGAACACCCACCTCATCGCGAGCTGGGTCAAGACGCGCGTGAACTACATCAACCCGGTGGACCCGACCTTCGGCGACACCACGCTGGGTGAGCTGGGCGATCCCCGCTTCGAGTTCCGCCTGAACGCGGACTACACGACCGGGTTCTTCGGCGTGCACTACTCGATGCAGTTCCTCGACAAGATGATGGTCAACGGCATCGCCTATGAGACCATGAACAGCTTCCAGGGCCGTGCTCCGACCAACGCGGACGCCTATCCCTTCAAGAAGTTCAACGTCTACACCTACCACAACCTGCGCTTCGACTTCGAAGTGTCGAAGAACTACAAGTTCTACATCGGCATGGACAACGTGTTCGACGTGCTGCCGCCGTACGGCCTGCTCGGCAACGGTGCTGGCGACGCGATCTACGACAACGTCGGTCGCTACATGTACGCGGGCTTCCGCGCGAACTTCTGATCTTTCAGAAGCTCGAAAGAATTGGGGCCGCCTCGCAAGAGGCGGCCCTTTTTCTTTGGCCAGTGCTGGAAGGAAAGGCCGGCGGCAGCGCCGGCGCGGGGGCCGGTCAGCTCCAGATGCGGTCGTAGCGCGGGCCGAGGCCGGTCAGCAGCTCGTATTGCGAAAGCCCGCTGAGCGCCGCAGTCTCGGGCAGCGCATAGGACATCGTCACCCACGCGCCTTCGCGCAGCAACGGCAGCGCGGTCACGTCGATCGCGGTCAGGTCCATCGAGACGCGCCCGATCAGCGGCAGGGTGACGCCCTCTGCCATCGCCAGCCCCTTGCCGGTGAAGCAGCGCAGATAGCCATCGGCATAGCCCAGGTTGAGGATCGCCACTTCGGTGTCCGCCGGCGCGGTCCAGGCGGCATTATACCCCACCGTGTCGCCGGCCCGAACGAACCGGCGCTGCAGGATCTGCGCCTCGGGAGTCGCCACCTGGCGGATCGCATCATGCTCGGGCCGCTGCCAGCCGCCATAGAGCGCGATGCCCGGCCGGGTCAGGTCGAAAGCATAGTCGGCGCCCAGCGCGATGCCCGAGGAATTGGCGAGGCTCATCCGCTTCGCCTGGGTCCGGCCCTTCAGCGCCCCGAACGCCGCGAGCTGGCGGGCGTTGAGCGGTACATCCTCGTCGGCCGAGACCAGGTGGCTCATCAGCGTCTCGATCACCAGCCCGTCGAGCAGCCCGGCGCCGATCTCCTCGGCGGAGACGCCCAGCCGGTTCATCCCGGTATCGACCATCACGTCGCACGGCCGCCCGGTCGGCTTCCAGCGCCGCACCTGCTCGGCGGTGCTCAGCACCGGCCGTGCCCAGGGCGCATCGAGCGGATCCTCGCCGCGCAGGCCGTGGAGCACCGATACGGTCACCCCCAGCTCGGCCAGCGCCGCCGCCTCGCTCCAGGTCGCCACGAAGAAGTCGCGACATCCCGCCTCGGCCAGCCGGCGCGCCACGTCGCGGGCGCCCAGGCCATAGCCATTGGCCTTGATCGCCGCGCCGCACGCAGCACTGCCGCTGAGCCTTGCGAGGTGCCGCCAGTTGGAAACGAGCGCGGCACCGTCGAGCCGCAGGCGAAGGGGAGCGGAGATTGCAGTCACGCCGTCGCCGCTAGGACATTTATCGCTTGCCGTCACCCGCCGGTCCCGCCTGCGGGTTCCAGCGATTGAGCGCCGCGGTCAGCGTGTCGGGCAGCGCCCGTACCTTGCCCTTCGCCGCGGCCACCACGCGCGGATCGCGCGCCGCATCGCGGATGAACGCGGTGGTCGCCGCGTCGCGCTTCCAGATATGCGGCTGGAGGATGTCGCCCCAGGTCGAGACGAACGGACGCGTGTTGAGCCCGTCGACGAACTGCTCCACCAGCGACTCGCGGTCGCGCATGCACAGCGCGGCGCGGAACCCCACTTGCAGGTTGGTCGGCGGCATCAGCTGGTCGCGCGGCGGCTCGGGCGCCGCGCGCACGCTGCGAAAAAGCTTGGCGCTCTCCGCGGTTCGCCCCAGCCCCTTCAGCGCACAGGCGCGGATCCAGTCGAACTCGCGGTATGCACCCTGCAGCTTCTCGCCGCCATCTGGGCCGACTTCCTGCAACGCGTCGAACTCGGCGCGGGCCTGGTCGATCGCCTTGAGCGCTTCCGCATAGCGGCCGCTCTCGGCAAGCGTGGCAGCGCGGTTGATCGTGAAGTTCACGGCATATTCGGTGCCGGCAAGCGACGCCTCGCCTTTGGCATATTCGAGGACGCCGGCCGCCGGATCGATATCGGAGATCAGCTTGCCCAGCCGCGACCAGAGCATGGTGAGATCGGCATCGTCCAGCGTCTTGCCGCGCGGCTCCGGCCCCAGCCGCGCCCGGAGCAGGGCAATCGCCTCTTCCTTGCGGCCGACATCGTCGAGCGCCTGGGCATATTGGAGCACCCCGCGGACCACCGGCCCGGTCGCGCTCTCGGCGGCGTTGCGCGCTTCATAGGCATAGGCGCCTTCCATCGCCTTGCGCGCCCGCTCGAGATATTGCTGCTTGAAGATCCCGAGATCAGGCCCCGCCCATTGCAGCAAGGGCGTCCACAGATCGGACATGCGCGGATCGGCAAGCAGCAGGATCAGCGTCCCGGGGCGCTCGATCCCGGTGGACATCAGCGGCCGCCCGTTCGGCAGGCGAGCCTGGATGTACCATTCCTCGGCGCCCGGATCGGACGCTCCGAAGGCGACCAGCTCGATCCAGACCGTGAAACCCTTGACCTGCACCTCCTGGCGCCCGCGCAGGTTCGGAACGTCGCGGCTGTCGGGGATCGGGGAGACTGGGTTCGCCTGCAGCATCGGCGGCGGCACGCGCGGCAGGGGCGGCGGCGGGGGCACCATCGGCAGCGGCGCGGTCGTCTGCGCCGTTGCGGGCGCGGTCAGGCCGGCCAGTGCGGCGGCGATCAGCTTGTGCAGGCGCATCACGCCACCTCCCGCGCGCCGGCGGTTTCCTTGAGCCCGAAGGCCGTGACCAGCAGCGCCATCGCCACCACCGCGATCGTGTACCAGAGCCCGGCATAGGGATCGCCGGTCTTGGCGACGATCAGCTGGCTGATGAACGGCAGGAAGCCGCCGAAATAGCCGGTGCCGAGGTGATAGGGGATCGACATCGAGGAATAGCGGATCCGGCTGGGAAACATCTCGCTGAGCAGCGCCGCGACCGGGCCATAGGTCGCTCCGGCCAGCGCCATCAGCCCGAGCATCGCCAGCACGATCACCGCGATGTTGCCAGGGGTCGGCACGATCCGCTCGAGCTTGTAGCCCGCCGTCGCCAGGGCGGCGTCGAGCCCGCCCGGGCTGCTGTCGATCACCGGCTGGCCCCCGATCACCACCACCACCGTCTCGGCCCTGGCGGTCTTGTAGGCGATGCCCTTCTTCGAAAGCTGGTCGAGAACCTGGCCGCAGGCATCGGCCTGCTTCGAGGCGAAGGGATCATATTTGCAGTTCGGCCCGGCGACGACGACCGGCGCCTTGCGCGCCGATTCGGCCAGCCCCGGATTGGCGGCGTTGCCGATCACCCAGAACAGCGGGAACAGCATCACCAGCGTCAGCGCATAGCCGACCACGATCGGCTTCTTGCGCCCGATCTTGTCGGACAGGTGGCCGAACAGCACGAAGAAGCCGCAGCCGACCAGCGCCGAACCGCCGCAGATCAACTGCGCCGTGGTCGGGTCGAGCCGCATCGGCCCGGTGAGGAACGACAGCACCGAGAACATCGAGGTGTACCAGATCACCGTCAGCCCCGCCGCGATTCCGAACAGCGCGACGAACAGCCGGGGCAGGTTGCCCGGATAGGTGAAGCTCTCGACGAAGGGGTTCTGCGCGGTCTCGCCGGCTTCCTTGATCGCCTTGAACACCGGGCTCTCGGAGAGCTTGAGGCGCATGTAGAGCGAGACGGCGAGCAGCAGGATCGAGAACAGGAACGGCAGGCGCCAGCCCCAGGCTTCCCAGGTCGCGGTCGGCATCGGCGCCTTGAATGCGAGCACCACCGCCAGGCTCAGGATGAAGCCGCCGACCACGCTTGCCTGGATGAAGCTGGTGTGGAAGCCGGCGCGCCCGTCGGGCGAATGCTCGGCGACATAGATCGCCGCGCCGCCATATTCACCGCCCAGCGCCAGCCCCTGCGCCACGCGCATCAGCAAGATCAGCAGCGGCGCGGTCACCCCGATCGCGGCATAGCTCGGCACCAGGCCGATGCCGGCAGTGGCCAGGCCCATCACCGTGATCGTGACGAGGAAGGTGTATTTCCGCCCCATCTTGTCGCCGAGATAGCCGAACAGCACCGCACCGAGCGGGCGGAAGCCGAAGCCCACCGCGAAGGCGGCCCAGGCGAGCAGGCTCGCCAGCACGTCGTTGCCCGCCGGGAAGAAGGTGTGCTGCAGGATGCCGGTGGCAGTCAGCGTGCCCCAGATGAAGAAGTCATACCATTCGAAGATCGTGCCCAGCGACGATGCGCCGATCACCAGCCGGATATCCTTGCCCGTCGGTTCCGTACCGCCGTCTGCCATGGGGTGCCCCTCTCCCGTTTTCGCGCGCGAGCTTAGCGGCTTGGGAAGACGCGGCAAGGTCGCTACGCTGGCCGGCGATGCGGCGCTGCCTGCCCCTGTTGCTCCTGCTCGGCGCCGCGCCTGCGCCCGATACGCGCTGGTTCGTGATTCTCGCCGGCAATGGCGACCTGATCGGCCATGCCGAGCAGAGCGTCACCGTCACCCCCGCCGGCCGCGAGACGCTTGCCCGCCAGGAAGTCTGGCTGCGCCAGGACAGCCCGACGATCCGCAAGATCGTCGAGACCAGCGTCACCCTGCACGACATCGCCGGCCGGCTCGTCTCGATCGACAGCGAATCGCGCAGCGGCTCGGGCGAGCCGGCCCGCCTCGCGCTGCGCATCACCCCCGCCGGCGCCGAGCTGGTCCGCACCAGCCTCGGCCATGTCGAGCGCCGCACCATCGCACTGCCGCCCGGCATCCGCTTCGACGCCGGCACCGGGCTGCTCCCCGGCTGGAACCCGGCAGTCACGCCGCGGCTCGAATTCGACAATTTCACCCTCGACGCGATGGGCATCGAGCATGTCGTGATCGAGCCGCTGCCCGGCGCGCCCGGCCAGGCGCTGCGCCGGCGCTATGACGGCGGCGAGCTGCGCGCCGTCGCCCGGCTGACGCTCGATCCGGCCGGCGGCGTCGCTGCTTTGGTCCAGCCGATGTTCGGCACCGCGATCACCATCCGCCCGGCGACGCGCGAGGCCGCGCTCGCCACCCCCACCCCCTATCGCCCGCTCGGCAACGCGATGGTCAAGGCGCCCTTCCGCATCCCGACATCGGCGATGCAGGGGCATATCCGCTACCGCTTCACCTTCCAGGGCGGCATCGCCTTCGATCCGCCGACCACGCCCGAGCAGCAGGTCACCCGCACCGCCGACGGCGCGACGCTCGACATCTGCACCGATTGCGGCGCCGGCCTGCCCAGCGATCCCGCCACACTCGCCGCCGCGCTGAAGCCCAATGCCTGGCTGCAGAGCGAGGACCGCCGGATCCGCGCCGAAGTCGCTTCGATCGCGCGGATGAAGCTGAGCGACACGCGCAAGATGGAGCTGCTCGCCACGCGGGCCGCCGGCGCGATCACGATTGTCGACTTCACCGGCCATCACTCGGCGCTGGAAGCGCTGCGCAGCCGCCGCGGCGACTGCACCGAGTCCGCCGCGCTGCTTGCCGCCTATGGCCGCGCCGCCGGCATCCCCACCCGCGTCGCCAACGGCCTGGTCTATTCGCGCGCCGCCTATCACGGCGTCAGCAACGTGTTCATGCCGCACAGCTGGGTGATCGCCTATGTCGACGGGCATTGGCGCAGCTTCGATTCGGCGATGGGCCTGTTCGACGCGACGCACATCGCGCTCACCCTGGGCGACGGCGATGCCCGCGCGATCGCCGCGGCGAGTCAGCTCGCCGGGCTATTGGCCTGGCAGGATATGGCCGAGGTCAGGACTTCGCCGGAGTGACCGGCGCGCGCTTCTTTTCATAGACCACGGGCAGCGCCGGCAGCTTCGCATCCTCGGCATTCTCGACGAACACCGCCTGCTTCGGATCCTTGATCCCGCCGACGACGATATAGTCCATGTCGCCCTCGTCGACCGGGATCGAGCCGTAGAGCATCGTCGTGCCGCCCGCCATTTCGGAGGCCTGCACCGCCGGCACCTCCTGCGCCGCCGCCGCGGGCGCATAGGCCGCCGCGGCCAGCGCCGCCGCCGCGAGCACCGGCTTCACCGGGATCCGGTAGGAGACACATATCTCGGTCTCGCACGCGCTCAGGAACGCCTTGCGATCGTCGCCGCTCATCGCGGTCAGGTCGATCACGGTGCGCTGGCACTGGCGGCAGAAATCGCCGTCCATCACGGCGGCGAGCTGGTTCCGGTACGGGCACGGGCTCTGGATCTTCGGGAACATGCAGCCTCTCCTCAGACTCGGCGAAGCTATCACAGCTCCCGCATCATCGCCAAACCAGCATCGCCACCGCCGCCGCGCCCATCACCAGCGTCGCCGCCCAGCCGAGCACCAGCATCAGCCCGCGGATCCGGAACTCGCCCATGATCGCCTTGCGCGTGGCGATGATCATCATCACCGCCATGATCGGCACCGCGGCGAAGCCGTTGACCACCGCGCTCCAGAACAGCGCCTGGATCGGCGGCACGTCCGACCAGTCGAGCGCGATGCCGAGCAGGGTCGCCAGCGCGATGATCGCATAGAAGCCCGGCGCGTCGGTCAGCCGGTGCTCGAGCCCGCAGCGCCAGCCGCGCGTGTTGCTAACCGCATAGGCCGCCGATCCGGCGAGCACCGGCACCGCAAGGAAGCCGGTGCCGATGATCCCGATCGCGAACAGCGCGAAGGCGAAGTCGCCCGCCACCGGCTGCAGCGCCTTGGCGGCGTCGGCGGCGGTGTCGATCTGGGTGACGCCCTGGCTATGCAGCGTCGCGGCGGCGGCGACCATGATCGCCAGCGCGATCACGTTTGAGAACGCCATGCCGACCAGCGTGTCGATCCGCATCCGCTTGATCTCCGCCGGCGCCTGCTCCGGCGCCTCGTTCAGCGGCTTCGCCTCGTCATTGTCGTCGATCTCCTCCACTTCCTGCGCGGTCTGCCAGAAGAAGAGATAGGGGCTGATCGTCGTGCCGAAGATCGCGACGATCGTCGCCACCGCCTGCGGCCCCTCGAGATTGGGCACGACGAAGCCCTGCGCCGCCGCCGCCCAATCGACCTTCACCACGAACACCACCGCGGCATAGGCAAGCAGCGACAAGGTCAGCCATTTCAGCACGCGCGCATAGCGGTGATAGGAAACGAACACTTGGAGCAGCAGGCTGGCCAGCGCGAACAGGATCGTGAACCAGTGATCGCCCCAGCCGGCCACCAGCTGTGCCGCATCGCCCATCGCGGCGATGTCCGCCCCGATGTTGATCGTGTTGGCGACGAACAGCACCCCGACGAGCAGGTGGAGCAGCCACGCCGGCATCACTTCGCGCATGTTGTGGGCCAGGCCGCGCCCGGTCACCCGGCCGATATGCGCGCTCACCAGCTGCACCGCCGACATTAGCGGATAGGTGAGCACCATCGTCCACATCAGCCCGTAGCCGAACTGCGCGCCCGCCTGGGAATAAGTCGCGATGCCGCTGGGATCGTCGTCGGCCGCCCCGGTGATCAGGCCGGGGCCAAGCTGCTTGGCTACCGAGGTTTTTTCGTTGTTCTTCTCGGTCATGCGGGCTCCGGGATCGTGGCGATCGCTCAACCTTATCGATTGCCGGGCGTTCCCGGATCAACCCAGATTAAAGCCGCCGCCCCGCGCTGCCGCACCGATCCGGTCCCAATCGCAATTGCACCGAATCACGCGACGCGGGAGCCTCGCCCCGCCCGCCTCGAAAGGGGCGTCACGCAAAGGGGGAATGCACATGTCCGGAGACAATCCCAACTACCCGATCTCAACATCGTCGGTCACCTGGTTCGACAGCGCGCACCAGCTGCACATCCGCGTCTATTCGAGCGACGGCTACACGATCACCGAGCGGTGCGCGGACGGCAATGGCTGGACCACCGGCGCCACCTTCACGGGCTCCCAGTCCTCGGTGATCACCTGGGCCGATTCCGCCGGCCAGCATATCCGCCTCTATGTGACCAACCTGAACGTCACGACCGAATATTGCTCCGACCCCGGCACCTCCGGCTGGACCAAGGGGCAGTACACGCAGCCCTAAAGGCCGATGACAACCCTGTTCCCCGGCGAAAGCCGGGGAACAGGAAATCGGATCAGTCCAGGTTCGGCCGCAGGTACCGCGTCGCCAGGTCCCGATCGATGCCGCGGCGGGCCGCATAGTCCTCGAGCTGGTCCTGCCCGATCCGCGCCACGCCGAAATATTCGGCCTGGGGATGGCCGAAATAGAAGCCCGAGACCGCCGCGGTCGGCAGCATCGCGAAGCTCTCGGTCAGCGAGATGCCGGTGCGCTTGTGCGCGTCTAGCATCTTGAACAGGATCGGCTTCAGGCTGTGCTCGGGGCAGGCCGGATAGCCCGGCGCCGGGCGGATGCCGCGATACTCTTCCTTGATCAGCGCTTCGTTGGTCAGCTGCTCGCCCTCGGCATAGCCCCAGAGCGAGGTACGCACGAACAGGTGCAGCCGCTCGGCAAACGCCTCGGCGAGACGGTCGGCCAGCGCCTTGAGCAGGATGTCCGAATAATCGTCGATCGCGTTCTTGAAGCGCGCCAAATGCGGCTCGATGCCGTGGATACCCACCGCGAAGCCGCCGATCCAGTCGCCGTCATGATCGATGAAATCGGCCAGGCACATGTTCGCCCGGCCTTCGCGCTTCGCGATCTGCTGGCGCAGCATCGGCAGCGTGACATGCTCCTCGTCGCCGACATGGACGACGATGTCGTCGCCCTTGCGCCGGCACGGCCACAGCCCGGCGACGCCGCGCGCGGTCAGCCACTTCTCGGCGATGATCTTGTCGAGCATTGCCTGGGCATCGGCGAACAGGCTGGACGCGCTCTCGCCGACCACCTTGTCCTCGAGGATCGCCGGATAGTTGCCCGCCAGTTCCCAGGCGCGGAAGAACGGCGTCCAGTCGATATACTGGCGCAGGTCCTTGAGGTCCCAGTCGGGGAAATCATGCACGCCCGGCATGCGCGGCTTGGCCGGCTTGAGCGACATGTCCGCCTCGAAGGCGTTGTCGCGCGCCTTGTCGATCGGCAGCAGCTCGCTCTGGCCGCGCCCGGCACGTGCCACGCGCACCTGCTCATATTCGGCGGCGACCTTGGCGACATAGTCGTCGCGCTGCGTGTCGGAGACGAGCGCCGTCGCGACACCCACCGCGCGCGAGGCGTCGAGCACGTGCACCACCGGCCCGGTATAGGCCGGCTCGATGCGCAGCGCGGTGTGGACGCGCGAGGTCGTCGCGCCGCCGATCAGCAGCGGCATCGACATGTTCGCGCGCTGCATCTCCTCGGCGACGGTCACCATCTCGTCGAGCGACGGCGTGATCAGGCCGCTCAGGCCGATCATGTCCGCGTCATTCTCGTTGGCCGCCTCGAGGATCTTCGACCAGGGCACCATCACGCCGAGATCGACCACATCGAAGCCGTTGCACTGCAGGACCACGCCGACGATGTTCTTGCCGATATCGTGGACGTCGCCCTTGACGGTGGCCATCACCACCTTGCCCTTGCCCTTGGCGCCCGGCTCCTTCGCCGCCTCGATGAAGGGCAGCAGATGCGCCACTGCCTTCTTCATCACGCGCGCCGACTTGACCACCTGCGGCAGGAACATCTTGCCCGATCCGAACAGGTCGCCGACGACGTTCATGCCGTCCATCAGCGGGCCCTCGATCACTTCGATCGGGCGGGCAAAGGCGAGGCGGCATTCCTCGGTATCCTCGACGACATACATGTCGATGCCCTTGACCAGGGCATGCTCGAGCCGCTTCTCGACCGACCAGCCGCGCCACTCGGCGGCCTGCTTCTCGGCGACCGCATCGGTGCCGCGGAACTTCTCGGCCAGCGCGACCAGCCGGTCGCCCGCCTCGGGATCCTTGTTGAGGATCACGTCCTCGCAGGCCTGGCGCAGCTCGGGCTCGATCTGGTCATAGACGTCGAGCTGGCCGGCGTTGACGATCGCCATGTCCATGCCGGCGGGGATCGCATAATAGAGGAACACCGAGTGCATCGCCTTGCGCACCGGCTCGTTGCCGCGGAACGAGAAGCTCAGGTTCGAGAGACCGCCCGAGATATGGCAATGCGGGCAGCGCGCCTTGATCTCGCGACACGCCTCGATGAAGTCGACGCCGTAGTTGTTATGCTCCTCGATGCCCGTCGCCACCGCGAACACGTTGGGGTCGAAGATGATGTCCTCGGGCGGGAAGCCGATGCCGACGAGCAGCTTGTACGCGCGCTCGCAGATCTCGACCTTGCGCTCCTTGGTGTCGGCCTGGCCGACCTCGTCGAACGCCATCACGACCACGGCGGCGCCGTACGCCATGCACTTGCGCGCATGCTCGAGGAACTGGTCGACGCCTTCCTTCATGCTGATCGAATTGACGATCGGCTTGCCGCTGACGCACTTGAGCCCCGCCTCGATCACGTCCCACTTGGACGAGTCGACCATCACCGGGATCCGGGCGATGTCGGGCTCGGCCTGGATCAGCTTGAGGAAGGTGGTCATCGCCTCGTGCGCGTCGAGCAGGCCCTCGTCCATGTTGACGTCGAGCACCTGCGCGCCGGCCTCGACCTGCTGCAGCGCGACTTCCACCGCGGCGGCATAGTCGCCCGACATGATCAGCTTCTTGAAGCGCGCGGAACCGGTGACGTTGGTGCGCTCGCCGATATTGACGAAGCCGGTGGAGAGGTTGGTCATCATTCTTCTTCTAGCTCCCCTTCCGCTTGCGGGAGGGGTCGGGGGAGGGCGTGTAAACAAATCCGGGCGGCGCGAGGGAGGACAGCCCCTCCCCTAACCCCTCCCGCAAGCGGAAGGGGAACTAAGCCGCCATCGTGAACGGTTCGAGCCCGGCGAGCCGGGTGCGCACTTCCGGGGTCGGGATCGGCCGCGCCGGCAGGCCTTCGACAGCCTTGGCGATCGCGCCGATATGCGCCGGGGTCGAGCCGCAGCAGCCGCCGAGCACATTGACCTGACCGGCATCGGCCCATTCCTTGACCAGCCCGGCGGTGGTCGCCGGCGCTTCGTCATAAGCGCCCAGCTCGTTGGGCAGGCCGGCATTCGGATAGACCATGATCAGCGTGTCGCACAGCGCCGACAGCGTCTTCACATGCGGGCGCAGCTGCTCGGCGCCGAACGAGCAGTTGAGCCCGATCGTCACCGGCTTGGCGTGGCGCACCGCGTGCCAGAACGCCTCGACCGTGTGCCCCGAGAGGTTGCGCCCCGAAAGATCGGTCAGCGTCATCGACAGCATGATCGGCAGGTCGCGGCCGAGGTCGCCCGCCGCCTCGATCGCGGCCATGATCCCGGCCTTGCAGTTGAGCGTATCGAACACCGTCTCGATCAGGATGAAGTCCACCCCGCCCTCGACCAGCGCGTCGATCTGCTCGCGGTACACGTCCTTGAGGTAATCGAAGTCGATCTCGCGATAGCCCGGATCGTTGACGTCTGGCGACAGCGACAGCGTCTTGTTGGTCGGCCCCAGCGCGCCGGCGACGAAGCGCGGACGGCCATCCCTGGCCTCGAACTCGTCCGCCACCCGGCGGGCAAGCTTGGCGCTCTCGACATTGATCTCGCGCACCAGATGCTCGGCGCCGTAATCGGCCTGGCTGATCCGGTTGGCCGAGAAGGTGTTGGTCTCGGCGATGTCCGCCCCGGCCTCGAAATAGGCGCGGTGGATGCTCTCGGGCACCTCGGGCTTGGTCAGCGCGAGGATGTCGTTATTGCCCTTCTGGTCATGCGACAGGCCGAGCGTGCCGGCATAGGCCGCTTCCTCGAGCTTCCAGTTCTGGATCTCGGTGCCGAACGCCCCGTCGGTGATCAGGATGCGCTTGGCGGCCTCGGCCAGCAGTTTCTCGCGTGCAGTCATTTCAACTTCCCAATCGTCATCCCCGCGCAGGCGGGGATCCAGAGCCACGAAGGCTCCGCTTGTTACCCTGGATCCCCGCCTCCGCGGGGATGACGGGTATTGGTTACGCCCCAACCAGCGCCGGCACCTTCGGCCGAACGCCCAGCAGGTGGCAGATCGCGTAGCTCAGCTCGGCGCGGTTGAGCGTGTAGAAGTGGAACTGGCGCACGCCGCCCGCATAGAGCTTCCGCGAAAGCTCCGCCGCCAGCGTCGCCGCGACCAGCTGGCGCGCGGCGGGGCGGTCGTCGAGCCCCTCAAACAGCCGCTCCATCCAGGCCGGCACATCGGTGCCGCACATCGCCGACATGCGCTGGACGCTGGCGAAGCTCATCACCGGCATGATCCCCGGCACGATCTCGGCATCGATCCCCGCCTTGGCGGCATCGTCGCGGAAGCGGAAGAAGGTGTCGGGCTCGAAGAAGAACTGGGTGATCGCCCGATTGGCGCCGGCATCGATCTTGCGCTTGAGGTTCTCGATATCCGCCGCCGGATTGGGCGAATCCGGATGGCATTCGGGATAGGCCGCGACCGAGATCTCGAACGGATGGAGCTTGCGCAGCCCCGCCACCAGGTCGGCGGCATTCTCATAGCCGCCGGGATGCGTCGCATACTTCTCGCCGGCGCGGGGCGGATCGCCGCGAAGTGCTACGATATGGCGCACGCCCGCCGCCCAATATTCCTCGGCGACCTGGTCGATCTCTTCCCTGGTCGCCTCGACGCAGGTGAGGTGCGCCGCCGCCGGGATGCCGGTCTCGCGCGCGATCCGCGCCACCGTGTTGTGGGTGCGCTCGCGGGTGGTGCCGCCGGCGCCATAGGTGACCGAGACGAAGCGCGGATCGAGCGGCTTCAGCGTCTCGATCGAGTCCCACAGAGTCTCCTCCATCTTCTCCGTCTTGGGCGGGAAGAATTCGAAGCTCACATCGATATCGCCCGCTACATCCGCGAAAAGCGGCGCCGCCAGCGGGTCCAGAATAGTCATGCGGCCTTCACCTTTTCCGTAATCTGGCCGGTCTTGCGACCCAGCCACAATTTCACCGTCAGCTCGCCGCCCTCCAGCGTCTCCACCTGGACGGGCGCGAGCCCATGCGCCTCGAACCAGCCGAGCACCTGCTCGTCCGAGAAACCGAGGCGCGTATGCGCATCCTTCTGCCGCAGCTCCTCGCGCTCGTGCGGCGCGAAATCGGCGATCAGCAGCCGCCCGCCGGGCGACAGCACGCGCGCCGCCTCGCCGATCGCAGCGCCCGGCTGCTGCGCGAAGTGGAGCACATGATGCAATATAGCGAGGTCCGCCCCGCCATCCTGGATCGGCAGCGCATAGAGATCGGCCTGGCGCAGCTCGGCATTGGCCAGCCCCTGCTCGGACAGCTTGGCGCGCGCCAGCCGCAGCATCTCGCTCGACCGGTCGATGCCCAGCGCCCGCTCGGCCCGCGGCGCGAACAGCTCGAGCATCCGCCCGGTGCCCGTGCCGATATCGACCAGATAGCCGATGTCCGCGTCACCCAGCGCCCGCGACATCGCCGCCTCGACTTCGCTCTCGGCGACATGGAGCGAGCGGATCGCATCCCATTCGCCGGCATTGCTCTCGAACCAGTCGGCCGCCGCCGTCGCGCGATCGGCGCGCACCGCCGCCAGCCGGGCCTCGTCCGCCACCATCCAGTGATCGGCCTCGTCCCAGCGATCGAGCGCCGCCAGCACCGGCTCCACCTTGTCCGCAGTGCCCAGGCCGACGAACACCCAGCTGCCTTCCTTGCGCCGCTCGAGCAGCCCGGCGTCGCACAGGATCTTCACATGGCGCGAGACGCGCGGCTGGCTCTGCCCGAGCACCTGCGCCAGCTCGCCGACGCTCAGCTCCATCGAGCGGACGAGCGCAAGCACGCGCAGGCGCGTCGAATCGGCAAGGGCACGGAAGATGGCGAGAGCCTGCTGCATGGCAGTTAGACATATAAAGATATCTTTATATGGGGTCAACGCATCGCATGCGCCTTGCACGCGAGTCGGTGCCCCGTTAGCCCTTGCCCCCGATCCAATCCGGCAAAAGGTGTGCATCCATGCGCAAGGCGCTTTTCCTCCCGCTCGCGGCAGTCGCCGTCCTCGGCCTCTCCGCCTGCGGCAAGTCGGCGAAGAACGAAGCGGCCGAGGCCAATGAATCGGTCGCGGGCGACAGCAACACGATGGGCGAAGCGGTGAGCGACGTGAACGCCGCCGAGAATGCCGCGTTCGGCGCCGCCGAGAGCAATTACGACCAAGCCGCCCCGACCGGCAACGCCGCCGACATGGGCTCGGGCGACGGCGACACCGACTGATGCGCGTCGCGCCGCTCCTTCTGCTCCTCGCGCTCGCCGCCTGCGGGCGCGGCGGCGACGACACCAAGGGTGGCCTGAGCGCCAGTGAAGACCGCCAGCTCGACGCGGCGGCGGCTTCGATCGACGTCAATGCAAGCAACGGAAACGCCCAATGACCCTTCGTGACCTCGGCGCCAGCGGCATCCGGACGCCGTCGCTGATCCTCGGCGGCAACGTCTTCGGCTGGACTGCCGACAAGGCGACCAGCTTCGCCGTGCTCGACCGGTTCGCCGAAGCCGGCGGCACGCTGGTCGACACCGCCGACGTCTATTCGGCCTGGGTCCCCGGCCATAGCGGCGGCGAGTCCGAGGCGATCATCGGCGAGTGGCTCAAGGGTTCGGGGAAGCACGGCAAGGTCAAGGTCGCCACCAAGGTCGGCATGCTCGATGGCGAGGGCGGCACCAAGCTCGCCCCGGCGCGCATCGCCGCCGCCTGCGATGCCAGCCTCAAGCGGCTCGGCGTCGAGACGATCGACCTCTATTTCGCCCATCAGGACGATGAGGACGTGCCGCAGGAAGAGGTCCTCGCCGCCTTCGACAAGCTGATCCAGGCCGGCAAGGTCCAGGCGATCGCCGCCTCGAACTTCCACGCCGCCCGCCTCAAGTCGGCGCTCGACATCGCCACCCGCGAGGGCCTGCCGCACTACCGCGCGCTGCAGAACGAATATCACCTGCTCAGCCGCCACAAGTTCGAGGGCGAACTGCAGGACCTGTGCGTCCAGTATAATGTCGGCTGCGTGCCGTATTACGGGCTCGCCTCGGGCTATCTCACCGGCAAGTATCGCTCCGAGGCCGATCTCGGAAAGAGCGTGCGCGGTGGCCGGATGACCGCCTTCATGGAAGGCAAGGGGCCGGCGATGCTCGCCGCGATGGACGAAGTCGCCGCCGAGACCGGCGCCACCCTCGCCCAGATCGCCCTCGCCTGGCTCGCCGCCCAGCCCGGCGTCACCGCCCCGATCGCCAGCGCAACCTCGGTGGCGCAGGTCGACGAGCTGGTGGGAGCGCTGAACGTGACGCTCACCGCGGCGCAGCTCGACAAGCTGACCGCAGCGGGGGCCTGACCATTCCCCTCCCTGCAAGGGAGGTTAGGGGTGGGTTAGAAAAGGTCGGGCTCGATGCCCGGCCTTTTCTGTTTCACCGGTCGCCTGACTGAGCTCGCTGCGCTCGCAACCCACCCCCTACCCCTCCCTTGCAGGGAGGGGAGTTAGAATGGACAATCACAAAATCCCCTTCTCCGCCGGCTCCTGCCACCAGGCGTCGTGCAGCCCGTCGCCATAGTTGACCGGTGCCGCTTCCAACTCGGCGAGCGGCACATCGTCCAGGCACATCACCTGCACCGATACGAATGCCCCGCCGATCGCCTCGACATTGCCGTCGCCGAACGGCGCGATCCCGCAATAGACGCAGAAGCGGTGATGCCCGCTCTTCGTCCCGAACTGATATTCGCCCAGCGCATCCTTGCCACTGAGCAGGCGGAACTGGTCCGGCTTGAGCAGCACGCCCCAGTTGCGGCGCTTGCGGCAATAGCTGCAGTTGCACTTGCCGGTGCCCGCCGCGAGATCCACGTCCGCTTCGAAGGTCACCGCGCCGCAGTGGCAGCTGCCATGATAGGTCTTGCTCGTCATTCCCTGAACTCCCGTTTGAACTGACGGGACTCGACCTACTGCCACACTGCTGCCAGCATGGTGTCAGCAGCCTGGCAGTAGGGTCCAACAAATGCGCAAGGCAGACCGACTCTTCCAGATCGTCCAGATCCTCCGCCGCTCGTCCAAGCCGGTGACCGCCGACGCGATTGCCGAGGAACTAGAAACGTCCAAACGCTCGGTCTATCGCGACATGGCCGCGCTGATCGGCCAGCGCGTGCCGATCCGCGGCGAGGCGGGGATGGGCTATGTGCTGGAAGGCGGGTTCGACCTGCCGCCGCTGATGCTCACCGCCGACGAGATCGACGCGGTCGCGCTCGGCGCCACCTGGGTCGCCGGCCATGCCGACGCCACGCTCGCCCGCGCCGCAGGCGATCTGCTCGCCAAGATCGAAGCGGTGCTGCCCGAGGAGATGCGCCCGTTCCTCGACAATCCCGCAATGCGCGCTGCACCCGCCTGGGGGGATCGGCCGAAGGACGGGATCGACGCCGCCGCGCTGCGCGCCTGGATCCGCACCGCGCGCAAGCTGCGGATCGACTATGCCGACGAGCAGGGTCGCGCCACCCGCCGCATCGTCTGGCCGCTGATGATCGGCTATGCCGATGTCACCCGCGTGCTGCTCGCCTGGTGCGAACTGCGCGGCGACTTCCGCACCTTCCGGCTCGATCGTGTGGTCGCTGCCGATTTCCTCGAGGAATCGATTCCCGGCAGCACCGCGCAGTTGCGTGCACGCTGGCTCAACGTGATCCGCGCGCAACACTAGGCCGCTGTCATCAAATCGTCGCGAACTCGTAACGCTGGCGACGCGATCCCATCCTAGCCGCGCCTCGGGAGCGGCCATCCGGCCGTTGGGAAGGGAAATCCAATGACCGATCTTTCGCGCCGCCGGCTGCGCCGCCGCGCTGCTTACGTCCTGTTCATGGCCTCGGCCGCGCTGGTCCCCACCGCCGCCTTCGCGCAGGACAGCACCGTCGTCGCGGCGGACGACACTGACGCGTCCGACAGCGACGGCATCGTCGTCATCGGCAGCGGCCAGACCCGCTCGGTCTCGACCCTGGTCCCCGCCAATCTCGACACGCTGCCCCCGGGCACCAGCGTGCAGAAGGCGCTGAACTTCCTGCCGGGCGTGATGGCGCAGTCGATCGACGCGCTGGGCGTCAACGAGCAGTCGCTCTCGCTCCAGGTGCGCGGCTTCAACACCACCCACCTCGGCTACTCGCTCGACGGCATGCCGCTCGGCGACGGCGCCTACAACAATTACAACGGCCTCACGATCAGCCGCGCGCTGATCTCCGAGAACCTCGCCCGCGCCGATCTCGCCACCGGCATCGCCGGCCTCGCCATCCCCTCGACCAGCAACCTCGGTGGCGCGCTCACCTATGTGTCGAGCGACCCGAAGCAGGAAGCGGCCTTCGCGGTCAGCCAGACGCTCGGCAGCGCGAGCAGCGTGCGCACCTTCGCGCGCATCGACACCGGCGAGCATGGCGGCTTCTCTGCCTATCTCTCGGGCCACTATGTCCAGCAGGACCTGTTCGTGAACCAGGGCGCCTACAAGCGCTCGACCGGCAAGCAGTTCAACGGCAAGATTGTCTACAAGGCCGACGGCATCAAGCTCACCGCCTTTGCCGACGTGTCGCGCACCAATCAGGCCGACGACTCCTATCTGTCGAAGGACATGCTCAACCGCCTCGGCTGGGACTGGGCCGGCTATGCCCCTGACTGGCAGCGCTATGTCGGCGTCGCCGCCTGCACGGTGACCACCACGCCGTACAAGTGCGCCGCCGCACCGTCGCCGCAGAAGAATGCCGATGTCACCTTCACCAACGGCCAGATCCTGCGCGACGACAATCTGTTCTACCTGGCCGGCGAGTTCGAGCTGGCCAAGGGCCTGAGCGTCCGCACCCAAGTCTACCATCACAACGACAAGGGCGCCGGCAACAACTTCATCACCGGCCTGTCCAACCAGGGCACCGCGACCACGGCCGACGACGTGCCGGTCCAGATCCGCGATACCCGCTACACGATCGATCGCACCGGCGTTCTGGCCAGCCTCAGCTGGCAGCTCGGCTTCAACGAGCTCCAGGCGGGTCTCTGGGTCGAGGACAATACCAGCAGCGCCGCGCGCTACATCTGGACCAACGTCACCGGCCCGTTCAGCCTGGCACGCTTCCTCGACAAGAGCGGCCAGCCGAGCACCGCGCAGTGGGTGCAGGAGACCAAATGGAAGACGCACCAGTTCTACGTGCAGGACACGGTGCGCCTGTTCGATGACGCGCTGAGCGTCGATTTCGGCTTCAAGAGCACCTATTCGCGCTCGGACGCTTATGCGATCCGCGGCATCGCCGCCGCCGCCCCGCCCGCCTCGAGCCAGTTCGCCACCGGCTCGCTGGTCGCCAAGGACAATTTCCTGCCGGAAGTCGGCGTGCACTGGAACGTGGCGCCGGGCCACGAGCTGTTCGCCAGCTATGCCGAGAACATGGCGATGTTCCAGGGCGGCTTCAAACTCGGGCCGCAGTCGGTGTCGCAGACGGTGTGGAACGCGCAGGGCAAGTATCTGAAGCCCGAGACCTCGAAGAGCGTCGAGGGCGGCTATCGCTATGTCAGCGGCCCGCTCCAGGTCGCGCTGAGCGGCTATTACGTCAAGTTCAACAACCGCCTGCTCCAGTACAATCCCTGCCCGACCAACCAGCAGCAGAACCCGGGCTGCGGCAACAGCTTCCACAATGCCGGCAGCGTCACCAGCAAGGGTGCCGAACTGGGCGTGCTGTGGAAGGCCACGCCCTGGCTGACCTGGTACAATTCGGCCTCGTTCAACAAGTCGACCTATGACGAGGATCTCAACTGGTGCACCACCACCTGCGTGGTGAAGCTGACGGCCGGCAAGCAGCAGGTCGATACGCCGAAGGAGATGCTGTCGAGCGTGCTCACCGTGCGCCAGGGCGGCCTCTCCGCCTCGCTGCAGGGCAAGTATACCGGCCGCCGCTACTACACCTACACCAACGACCAGAGCTTCGGCGGCTACGCCACCTTCGATCTGGGCGTGAGCTATGATTACGGCTCGTTCGCCTGGGTGCAGAACCTGAAGATCTCGGCGAACGTCACCAACCTGACCAACAAGCGCTACGCGTCGAACTTCGACTCGAGCGTGTTCGCGCCGGACGATGCGACAGGCACCGTGCTGGTGTTCCACTCCTCGGCCCCGCGCCAGGCCTTCGTGACGCTCAGCGCCGGGTTCTGATCCTCAACTCCTTCTCCCCTTGTGGGAGAAGGAAGGGGCCCGCTCGCGAAGCGAGTGGGAAGGATGAGGGGGACTGAGACTCACTCCCCCTCACCCTTCCGCCGACTGCGTCGGCTCCCTCCCTCTCCCACAAGGGGAGAGGGAGATTATTTCGCTTTCACCCCATATTCCCACGCATAAGGCACCCCGGTCTCCCCAAGCGCCACCCGCACCAGCGCCGGAAACGCCTTCTCGATCCGCACGTCATTGCCGAGGATCAGCACGCAGCGCTGGCCCTTTTCGAGGCAGACCAGGGTGTTCGCGGTCACTTCGTTATGCCCGCCCTTCAGCCAGCCCGGCCCCTGCGGCCCGTTGAACGCGATCACTCCCAGCGCCGCCTTGGCATCGGTCCCCTCGCCCGGCCCGGCCGGATTGTTGAGCGTCGGGAACTGCGTCCGGCTCGGGATCGCCTGGGTGCCGCGGGCATATTCCACCCGCCACTTCTTCGGCAGGCCATAGCCGCGCACCATCGCCGCGGTCATCTCGGCAAGGTCGTGGATCGTCGTGTCCATCGATCCCGCCGCGCGCACCCGGCTACGGTCGTCATGCGGCTCGGTCTTGCCCGCCTCGTCCCAGCCGTCCGCCAGGTTGGTCCCGAAGCTGTCCTGCCAGATCAGGCTGGTCCGCGTCATGCCGAGCGGCTTGAAGAAGCGGCGCTGCAATTCGTCCTCGACGCTGAGCTTCAGCCCCTGCTCCACCCCGAACTGGAGCAGCGAGATGCCCTCGCCCGAATAGGCATAGTTGCTGCCCGGATCGAAGTGGAAGCGCAGCTTCTTGTCGGGCTCGAGGAACGAGAAATTGGCGAAGCCCGTCGCGTGGTTGAGCGCGTGGCGCGGCGTCACCTTCTGCCAGCGCGGATCGCCGGCGAGGTCGCCCCAATTCCCATAGGCATCGACATTGCCATAATCGGGGATCGGCCTGGCCAGCATCGCCGCGATCGGCTTGTCGAGGTCGAGCTTCCCCTCGGCCGCAAGCTGGGTGACCAGATAGCCGAACACCGCCTTGGTCAGCGACGCGCCGTACATAATGGTGTCGGACTGAAGCGGATCGCCCTTGGCGTTGCGCACGCCATAGGTCTTGACCGAGACGACCTTGCCCTTGTCGATCAGCGCAACCGCAACGCCCTTCGCCCCGGTCTCGGCCATCGCCGCCTTGACCGCCGCATCCATGTCCGGCCCCGGCTTGCCTGCGGAAACCAGCGCCGCGCTGCCCAGCGCCAGCAACCCGAAACGCACCCAGTGACGCATATCGACTCTCCCTCTTTGCCGCGCATCCTCCACAATCGTTGTTGCAGGGCAACGAAAACCGCCGGTTTCGCCGCCCCATGGAGAGGCTTGCGCTTGCCATAATTTTGTAACAAGCCCGGCGCCCGTCATCCCGGCGGCCTTCGGAGTCCCGCGCCATTCGCCAGATCGCTGCCTTGCCCTACCGTACGGAAGGCAGCGGGATCGACGCGCCGGTGCGGGTGCTGCTCGTCACGTCGCGCGAGAGCGGCCGCTGGGTGATCCCCAAGGGCAATCCCGATGCCGGCATGCCCCAGCACACCGCCGCCGCGATCGAAGCCGAGGAAGAGGCCGGCGTCCGCGGCCTGGTCTGCCCGCTGCCGCTCGGCTCGTTCCGCTATCGCAAGAAGCGCCGCAACGGCGCCGCGCTGATGATCGACGTCGACGTGTTCCCGCTCGCGGTGAACCACGAACTGGTCTCCTGGAAGGAACAGGGCGAGCGCGAGCGCCGCTGGTTCAGCCTGGCCGAGGCCGCCAGCGCCGTCGACGAACCCGATCTCGCCGATCTCATCCGCTCGTTCGGCCCCGCCGAATTCCGGGCGGCAACCCAACGCAACGGGCTGCTCACTGCCGTCGCCCGCAAATCAAAGGTCCATACGATGTTCGCCTGGTTCCAGCGCCTGCTGCCCCGCACCGGCAATTTTTTCGAGATGTTCGAAGCGCATGCCAGCACCGTCGTGGCCGGCGCCGATGCGCTCGCCCGGCTGCTGCAGGACGGCAGCCCCGATCACATCCGCGAAGTGATCGAGCGCGAGCATGACGCCGACGAGATCATCCGCGAAGTGCTGCGGACCGTGCGCGAGACCTTCCTCACCCCGTTCGACCGCGGCGCGATCACGTCGCTGATCGGCGCGATGGACGATGCGATCGACGAGATGCAGGCCGCCGTCCAGGCGATCGACCTCTACGAGGTCACCCATTTCGAGCAGGAGATGAAGGACATGGCGGCGATCATCGTCGACGCCGCCCGCCTCACCGCCGAAGCGATGCCGCTGCTCCGCGACGTCGGCCGCAACGGCAAGCGCCTGCACGAGCTGACCGAGCGCATCGTCCGCATGGAGAGCCGCGCCGACGAGATCCATGCCGAAGGGCTGAAGAAGGCGTTCAAGAGCATCGGCCCGGCCGACCCGCTCCAATTCGCCGTCCACCGCGAGCTGTTCAAGCATCTCGAGCGCATCGTCGACGCGTTCGAAGATGTCGCCAACGAGATCGACGGCATCGTGATCGACCACGCCTAAGGGCCCCGCGCGATGCACGAACTCGCCTTTCCCCTGCTCGTCGGCCTGATCCTGGTCGCGCTGGCATTCGACTTCCTCAACGGCCTGCACGACGCCGCCAACTCGATCGCCACCGTGGTCGCGACGCGGCTGCTCAAGCCGGTCCATGCGGTCGCCTTCGCGGCCGTGTTCAACTTCGCCGCCTATTTCCTCACCATCGCCTTCCCGGCGCTGCACAAGGTGGCGGACACGATCGGCCAGGGCCTGATCGACAAGAATTTCGTCACCCCCGGCGTCGTCTTCGGCGCGCTGATCGGCGCGATGTTCTGGAACGTCGTCACCTGGCTCAAGGGCATCCCCTCCTCGTCCAGCCACGCGCTGGTCGGCGGGATGATCGGATCGGGCGTCGCCCATGCCGGGCTCACCGGCGTCAAATGGGCCGGCCTCAACAAGACGCTCATCGCCATCGTGCTCTCGCCGACGATCGGCATGATCCTGGCGATGCTGATCATGCTGCTGACCAGCTGGCTGTTCATGCGCGTCAATTCGCGCACCGCCGAGCGCAGCTTCCGCACCCTGCACCTGATCTCCTCGGGCGCCTA
>Ga0164294_10000830_pt1 | contig 29344 bp, 32 predicted proteins | sample GEODES005metaG_FD_111479 | JGI IMG/M metagenome (GOLD analysis project Ga0164294, IMG submission 111479) | Oligotrophic lake water microbial communities from Sparkling Lake, Wisconsin, USA - GEODES005 metaG | ecosystem: Environmental > Aquatic > Freshwater > Lake | place: USA: Sparkling Lake...
GCGCACTAAATCAATCCAAAGCGCTAGGTGAAATCATCTTCGCGTTGATTACGAATGGCTAGGATCGTAATGTTCTTTGCGTCATCTATCTCGAATAGGGCCACGTAGCCGCCACCAACGAATGAGATAACAAGTTCGCGAATAAAGGGGTTGTCGTGCGATGCCTTGCGACATGACCAAGGAAAATCGGCCAAGAGGTTCATACTTTTCGAGATGGCTTTGCGTGCACGTTTTGCTGCAGCCAAGTCTCGCTCGGCGAGAAAACTAAAAAGTCTTTTCAGATCTTCGCGAGCGCCACGTGTGTAGCGAACCTGGAAAATCATTACCGACTGCGATGAGAGTCAATGATCTGATCAAGTTCAGTGAGTACATCGTCGGTGCTGAAGTACTCGCCAGAGTGTCTGGACTCTGCTGCGGCAGCTAATCCTCGCTCGATGAAAGTGCGTTGCAAGTTACGGCGCTGTATTTGATAGCGAATGGAATGCTCGACGAAACTCGACAGGCTCTCCTCTGACTCAAGCACCTTTTCTGCTGCCTCCCTCAAGCTTGGGTCTACTCGTACTGAGGGGAAATTGGATGATTTCATGCTGGCACCTCATGCATTGCAATTGCGATGCATTATGCGCTGGGTTGGCAGACCTTGCAAGAAAGTCATAAGTGGAATACTAGGCAGAAGTCAGTGGGATGATTGTTATAGATTGCATAGCATGGAAGGGCAAAGTCAGTGCTGAACTCGCTGCATTCCGCACAGCAGTGGCGACGTATCGTGAGAGGTACGGCGTTGCCTAACTCTGCTGCCTATCCACGCTCGATTACCCGTAAGATTTCTCAGCCCAACTTCAGCTTTAATAGTTCAGTTAATTGTGCAGGGTTAGCTTTGCCTTTGCTGGCTTTCATGGCTTGACCAATCAGCGCGTTGAATGCTTTTTCTTTGCCGGCTCTAAATTCTTCAACGGATTTGGCATTCGCGGCGAGCACTTCATCAATAATTTTTTCTAACGCATCGCTATCAGAAATTTGTTTTAGGCCTTTGGATTCAATTAAATCATCCGCCAGCGTTACTGATTCAGAGCGTGCTTCCCACATACCGGCAAAAACTTCTTTGGCGATTTTGTTAGAGATGGTTCCATCAGCGATGCGTTTGAGCAGCAATGCCAGTTGCACTGCGCTGACAGGCGAATGGGCAATATCTATCCCTTCGCGATTCAACGTGGAGGACACGTCACCCATTAACCAGTTGGCGGCAGGTTTGGCTTGCTCACGACCGGCGGCGGACACCACGGACTCAAAATAAATAGCCATCGCTTTCGATTGCGTTAGTACCATGGCGTCGTACTCGGATAGTTGATAGTCGCGCACAAAACGCTCGCGCATCGCACCCGGCAACTCAGGAAGCGATGCTTTGACGCGCGCGATCCAATCGGCGGCAATCACTAATGGTGGAAGATCGGGATCAGGAAAATAGCGATAGTCCATCGCATCTTCTTTGCTGCGCATGGAGCGCGTTTCTTTTTTATCCGGATCGTAGAGGCGCGTCTCTTGAGTGATTTTGCCGCCGTCTTCAATCACCTCGATTTGACGGCGTACTTCGTAGTTAATCGCTTCTTCAAGAAAGCGGAACGAGTTCAGATTTTTAATCTCGCAGCGCGTACCGTATTCTTTTTGGCCGACGGGTCTGACCGATACGTTGGCATCGCAGCGGAACGATCCTTCTTGCATATTGCCATCGCAAACACCCAACCACACCACTAGTGAATGCAGCGCTTTCGCATAGGCCACGGCTTCAGCGGCGCTGCGCATATCAGGCTCAGTCACGATTTCAAGTAAGGGTGTGCCAGCGCGATTGAGATCGATGCCGGTCATGCCGTGATAATCCTCGTGCAAGGATTTCCCCGCGTCTTCTTCTAGATGGGCGCGTGTTAACTGCACCGTTTTAAGTTCAGCTTTACCGTCGATTTCAACAACGAACGATAACGTGCCGCCTTGAACCACCGGAATTTCAAACTGGCTGATCTGATAGCCCTTCGGAAGGTCAGGATAAAAATAATTTTTGCGCGCAAAGATAGACTCCGGCGCGATGGTCGCACCAATGGCTAAGCCAAATTGAATCGCACGTTCGACGGCGCCCTTGTTTAATACGGGCAGCGCTCCCGGTAAAGCAAGATCAACCGGGCAGGCTTGCGTGTTTGGCGCCGCACCGAAAGCGATGGACGCGCCACTAAAAATTTTGGATTCGGTGGTGAGCTGCGCATGTGTTTCCAGCCCGATCACGACTTCCCATTGCATAAAAATTCCTTTAATTCTGTGTGGGCCGTTGCTTGTGCCAATCTGTCGCAAGCTGATACTGATGTGCGATGTTGAGCAATTTAGCTTCAGAAAAATAATTACCAATCAATTGCAGGCCAACAGGGCGACGCGAATTTTTTTCGCCTTGACCAAAGCCCACTGGAATCGACATGCCAGGTAAGCCAGCTAAGCTGGTAGAGAGTGTGTATATGTCAGCTAAATAATTGGCAACCGGATCATTGACTTTCGATCCAAGATCCCATGCAACGGTAGGTGCTACGGGGCCCATAATCACATCACATTGTTTGAAAGCTTCTTGAAAATCCTGGGCAATCAAACGACGAATTTTTTGTGCTTGCAAATAGTAGGCATCGTAATAGCCGTGTGAGAGTACGTAAGCGCCAACCAAAATGCGGCGTTTAACTTCGTCGCCAAAACCTTCCGCGCGCGTCTTGCAATACATGTCGGATAGGTCGGTGTAGTTTTGCGCGCGATGGCCGTAACGCACGCCATCGAAACGCGACAGATTCGATGAAGCTTCAGCTGGTGCAATCACGTAATAGACAGGAATAGCTAGCGACGTTTTTGGAAGTGAAATCTCGACTAAGGTAGCCCCCAGCTTTTCGTATTCTTTCAATGCGGCTTGCACGGCATCAGCCACATCGCTGGCTAGTCCTGCACCTAAATATTCTTTAGGAACACCTATCTTTAATCCTTTGATCGAGTCAGCAAGATAACGCGAAAAATCTTCCGGTTCGCGTTCTATCGATGTCGAATCACGTTGATCAAAACTGATCATTGAGTTAAGCAGTAGGGCGCAATCTTCGGCGGTCCAGGCCATCGGGCCGCCTTGATCGAGTGACGAAGCAAAGGCAATCATGCCGTAGCGAGACACACTGCCATAGGTGGGTTTAATGCCAGTAATGCCACACATTGCAGCGGGTTGGCGGATCGAGCCACCCGTATCGGTGCCGGTGGCAGCGGGCGCGAGACCGCCGGCGATAGCTGCCGCGGATCCGCCCGATGATCCGCCCGGCACAGCCGTGGTGTCCCAGGGATTTTTTACAGCGCCGAAAAATGAGTTTTCGTTGGATGAACCCATGGCGAATTCATCACAATTGAGTTTTCCTAGCGTGACCATGCCTGCATTGCGGAACTGTTCCACCACAGTTGCATCAAATGGGCTGATGTAGCCAGAAAGCATTTTGGAACCCGCTGTTGAGGTCCAGTCGCGCGTGACGAAAATATCTTTGTGCGCAATCGGCAGGCCGGTTAGCGCAGTGACATCGCCGCGTGCGATACGAGCGTCAGCGTCTTTGGCCTGAGCCAGAGTGAATTCGGGTTGTACGTTAATGAACGCATTCAGCTCGCTCGAAGTTATGCGCTGGAGATAGAGCTGCGCCAGTTCGACGGCTGAAATTTTTTTGCTTTTCAGCTGTGAGGAAAGTTCTGTCAGTGTGTACTTATGCATGAACGAATGAGTTGCCGTTGTAATGGGCCGCGCCGCTAGTTTGCGACGGCGGGTAGTGGCTAATCAATGACCTTGGGGACGAGATACAGGCCGTCTTGTGTCGCTGGCGCCGGCTTTTGATAGTCGTCTCGGCGGTTGGGTTCCGTAACTTTGTCTTCGCGCAAGCGTAGCGCGACGTCATCCTTCCAGGCAGCAATCGGGTGCGACAATGGGGCGACTCCTGTGGTGTCGACAGCGCGCATTTGCTCAACCAGAGCAAAAATGCTGTTCAACTTATCGAGCGCATCGCCGGCTTGCTGATCATTGAGATCCAGTTGTGCCAGCTTGGATAGTCGGGCGATATCTTCTAGGGTCAGGGACATGAGGCAGGTCGTCGTTTGATGTGCAGTGTGGGGATTAAAAAATGGGGAACAGCGCCAAGCTCGGCTTTCGGGCAAGAAAGAACGCTAATCATTTCATTTTTTAGCGTTTCTGACAGCCAATTTGCACCGCATTATAAGGTAGAATGTCGGGTTAAAGGCCGCTAACGCGTCCTGCAAAACGGTATCGGCGGTGTTGTGCCGTATCGTCGGGCAAACCAAGGTTGTAGGCAAAGGTAGTTCATTGCTTACGGCGCCAGTGGCGAGCTTAATCTCCCTCGGCAGGACAGTGTTTTTGCAGCAGATGGGCAATTTCTCAGCCGGTATTTTCAAATTCCGGCGCATAAGGACACGATTACATGTTTGGATTCCTCCGTAGCTATTTTTCGAACGATCTCGCAATTGATCTGGGTACCGCGAATACCTTGATTTATGTTCGCGGACTGGGGATCGTTCTGGATGAGCCCTCCGTAGTCGCGATTCGCCAGCAAGGCGGTCCCAATGCCAAAAAGAATATTCAGGCCGTAGGTAAAGAAGCGAAGCAGATGTTGGGTAAGGTGCCCGGCAATATCGAAGCGATTCGCCCTATGAAAGACGGCGTGATCGCCGACTTCACCGTCACCGAGCAGATGCTTAAGCAGTTTATCCGCATGGTGCACGACACCAAGCTGTTCAAGCCTTCACCTCGCATCATTATTTGCGTTCCTTGTGGCTCTACACAGGTTGAGCGACGCGCCATTCGCGAATCGGCGCTGGGCGCCGGAGCCTCCCAAGTGTTTTTGATTGAAGAGCCAATGGCTGCCGCCATCGGTGCTGGCCTGCCAGTCTCGGAAGCAACTGGTTCCATGGTGGTGGATATTGGTGGTGGTACCACCGAGGTTGGCATCATTTCGCTGGGCGGCATGGTGTACAAAGGCTCGGTACGGGTGGGTGGCGATAAGTTTGACGAAGCGATTGTCAACTACATCCGCCGTAATTACGGCATGTTGATCGGTGAGCAAACCGCTGAAACCATCAAAAAACAAATCGGTTCCGCGTTCCCCGGAACCGAAGTCCGCGAGATGGAAGTTAAGGGCCGTAACCTCTCAGAAGGTATCCCGCGCTCCTTCACCATCTCCAGCAACGAAGTGCTGGAAGCGCTGACCGATCCACTCAATAGCATTGTTTCAGCGGTCAAAAACGCGCTGGAACAGACTCCGCCTGAGCTGGGTGCGGATATCGCCGAAAAAGGCATGATGCTGACCGGCGGTGGCGCCTTGTTGCGCGACCTCGATCGCTTGTTGATGGAAGAAACTGGCTTGCCTGTTCTGGTTGCCGAAGACCCGTTGACGTGCGTGGTGCGCGGCTCAGGCATGGCGCTCGAGCGAATGGATAAACTCGGTTCCCTCTTCTCCTACGAGTAAATGCGCGTCGGCTGTCCGTTCCGCTCTCTCAGCCGCACTCCCCGACCCCTTTGCAAAGCCACTGGCCTGCTTCCCGGAACTCGGGGAGGTGGGTGGTTCGGCGCATCGTTGTATTGCCAGCCCGCACTAATTGCCTCGACTTGGTTTAAAGTTTCACTCTGATGGAATACACCCCACCACCACTCTTTAAGCAAGGTGCCTCGGCGCGCGCCAAGATGCTGTTTTTTGCGCTGATTGCCGTGGGGCTGCTCATGGCTGATTCGCGTCTGAAAGCACTATCGGCCGTGCGGCAAGTTGTGGGCGCTGCGCTCTATCCCTTGCAGGTGGTTGCCATGCTGCCGCGTGATGCGATCTTTGCTGTGAGTGATTATTTCACTTCACTCACTTCATTAAAAGCCGATAACGAGCGTATGCGCGAGCAGCAAGTATTAAATGCGCAGCAATTGCAGCAGAGCCAAGAACTGCTTGCAGAGAATGCTCACCTTCGCAAACTACTCGCCGCTTCAGAGCGCCTGACCTTGAAGTCAGTAATGAGTGAAATTTTGTATGACGCGCGCGATCCTTTTTCGCGCAAGGTCATTATCGATCGCGGATCCAGCCATCAAATTCAACCTGGTCAGCCCGTCATTGATGATTTGGGCGTGATTGGTCAAGTCACTCGCGTTTTTCCTTTCACATCCGAGGTAACGCTACTCACCGATAAAGACCATGCCATACCCGTTCAGGTGCTGCGGAGTGGTGTGCGTAGCGTGGCGTATGGTCGTGGTCAGACGGGTGTACTTGAATTACGTTTCATGGCATCGAATGCCGATATTCAACGCGGCGATGTCTTGCTGACTTCGGGCATTGACGGTGTTTATCCGACAGGATTGGCCGTTGCAACCGTGGTATCAGTTGATGCAAAAACCTCAGATGCGTTTGCGCGCATTCTTTTGCAACCCACGGCTGGAATCGCCCGTCATCGTCAGCTACTGGTATTGCTTGCCGATGCTAAACAAATGACTGCACCACCACCACCCGTGGAAGCGCCGATTCAAAACGAAGCCCGCAAACGACAAAAAGATCCGGAAGCCCCATGATTGATCGCGACCATATTCTGCTGCCCGTCAATCCAGCCTTTATCGGCTTTAGTTTGGTGGCGGCGTTTTTCATGAACTTATTCCCATGGGGCGGTTGGGGATGGGTGCCCGATTTTGTCGCGCTCACCTTAATTTTCTGGAGCATCTACCAGCCACGCAAAGTCGGTATTGGCATCGCATTTTTAATGGGCTTGGTGATGGATGTGCACAGCGCATCGCTACTCGGTGAAAACGCACTGGCTTACACGCTGCTATCGTATTTCGCGATCACGATTCATCGCCGCGTGCTTTGGTTTCGACCCTCGGTGCAGGCGCTGCACGTTTTACCTTTGCTAGTCGTGATGCAAATCGTACAAATGCTGATACAGCTGGCAGTGACCGGCAAATTTCCAGGCTGGTTGTATTTCGCACAAAGCATCGTTGCCACCATCATCTGGCCAGTCGTTTGTTGGTTATTACTGGCGCCGCAAAGACGCGCCGTGGATCGCGATGAAACACGCCCTATCTAATCATTCACAGCACGTAAAACACAGACCGTTCAACGCGGCCAGCAATGACAGAAATTAAAGATACCGAACGCGAACTACAACTCTTCAGGCTGCGCCTGTCGGTGGCCGGCGTGATCGTTTTTGTGTGCTTTGGTTTGTTGATGTTGCGATTTCTTTGGCTGCAGGCGGTAAGGCACAGCGAATATTTCGAGCGCGCAGAAAGTAATCGTATCTCCGTAGTACCGGCGGTGCCCAACCGCGGATTGATAGTGGATAGAAATGGCGTGGTCTTGGCGCGTAATTTTTCTGCCTACACTTTGGAAATTACGCCCGCCAAAATTGAACGCAATCTCGACGTGGTGATTGATGAGCTGGCACAGCTGGTGGATATACAGCCAAAAGATCGTAAGCGATTCCGTCGTCTGATGGAAGAATCAAAAACATTTGAGAGTCTTCCGATTCGCACGCGATTAAGCGATGCAGAAGTTGCGCGCTTTGCAGCACAACGTTACCGTTTCCCTGGTGTTGATATTCAAGCGCGTTTGTTCCGTCAGTATCCTCTCGGACAGACAGCCTCGCACATGATTGGTTATATCGGCCGTGTAAATAAAACGGAAGCCGAACGATTGGAAGGTGGCGATGATGCCGCTAACTACCGTGGTACCGAATACATCGGTAAAGAAGGTATAGAAAAAAGCTACGAGAGAGAATTACACGGTACCACTGGCTACGATGAAATTGAAGTTTCTGCGGGTGGCAGAGCCGTGCGTAATTTATCTCGTACCGCACCAACATCAGGCAATAACTTAATTTTGTCCGTCGATATCGAGCTACAAAAAATTATCGAACATGCGTTTGGCGACAGGCGCGGTGCGCTAGTAGCAATCGAACCATCGACGGGTGACATATTGGCATACGTGTCGATGCCGACCTTTGATCCAAATTTATTTGTTGAAGGTATTGATGCAAAGAGTTGGGAAGAATTAAATACCTCGCTCGACAAACCTTTATTGAATCGTCCGTTGATTGGTAGTTATCCGCCGGGCTCGACCTTTAAGCCCTACATGGCACTCGCCTCGCTAGAGTTAGGTAAACGCACGCCAGAGGCAGCGATCTTCGATCCTGGTTATTTTTGGTTCGGCAATAATAAATTCCGCGATGATAAAGAAGGTGGCCATGGTCGCGTCGACATGTATAAATCGATCGTCCAAAGCTGCAACACTTATTACTACAATTTGGCGAACGATTTAGGGATTGATGCGATTCACGATTTCATGAAACCTTTGGGTTTTGGGCAGCTAACCGGTGTTGATCTTGAAAACGAGCGTCGCGGTGTGCTGCCTTCGCAGGACTGGAAGCGCAATAACTACAAAAAACCTGAGCAGCAAAAATGGTATGCCGGTGAAACAATTTCTGTCGGCATTGGACAGGGATATAACTCATTCACACCGCTGCAGTTAGCGCATGCCGTTTCTAATCTCAGTAACAACGGCATCGTAATGAAACCGCATTTGGTGAAGATGGTTGAAAGTGGAACGACTAAAGCACGCAAGCTCACCGTGCCCAAAGAGAGCTATCGTATACCGCTAAAACAAGACAACATCGATTTCATTAAGCAGGCCATGATAGGCGTGACTAAAGAAGGTACGTCTGCACGCTCATTCGCGAATGCACCGTATATTTCGGGTGGTAAGACCGGTACCGCTCAGGCAGCCGCCTTAAGTAGAAATATTAAATATGACGCCAGTAAAATTTCAGAGCGTTTGCGCGATCACTCCTTGTACATCGCTTTTGCGCCTGCAGACAAACCAAGGATCGCATTAGCAGTCATCGTTGAGAATGCAGGTTTTGGTGCTGCTGCCGCTGCGCCAATTGCGCGCTTAGCGATGGATTACTACTTAACTGGCAAGCGGCCTGATGAGCCCGCTAAGCCCGCTGCTAAAGCCGGCGATCCAGCACAGTCAACACAACCAACGCAGCCTGCGACGGTGAAGCCGGATGCTACCAAGCCGGTTGTTAAAACTGCCGACACAGCAGCTCAGTCATCTACTCAATCAGTAGCTAAAACGGATGTAACGAAACCAGTTGTGAAGGCTAGCGAAGCAACACAGCCAACAGCCGTTAAATCCGACGCGACCAAATCCAGTACACCCAAGCCTGTTGAACCGAATCGAGGGGCTCCACAATGATCTCTGGTTATCAAGGAGCACGTTATCCGGTGCTAGAAACCGTCAAGCGACGATTTTTTATATTTGATCGCTCTCTGACGATCGTTCTTGGTTTGATTCTTTTGTTGGGCTGTCTAGCTGTATCGTCAGCAGCGTGGAATTTCCCCGGACGCTTTGAAGGTCATTTGCGCAATATCGCCGTCGGTATCGCGGTGATGTGGATCGCGGCCATGATTCCGCCACAAAAATTAATGCGTTTCGCAGTGCCGATTTATGTTGTAGGCATCTCATTGCTATTGGGAGTCGCACTGTTTGGATTGATTAAGAACGGTGCCAGGCGTTGGTTGAATGTCGGCGTGATTATTCAGCCCTCAGAAATCATGAAGCTGGCGTTGCCGCTAACACTGGCGTGGTACTTTCAAAAACGCGAAGGCATGATTCGCTGGCGCGACTTTTTGATGGCGGGTTTGTTGTTGGCGCTACCCGTGGGCCTGATCATGCGTCAGCCGGATTTGGGTACCGCGGTGTTGGTGACATCGGCAGGATTTTTTGTGATTTTTTTGGCCGGATTATCCTGGCGTTTGATTATTGGTTTGGGAGTCGCAGGTTTAGCTAGTTTGCCGTTAGTTTGGACCATGTTGCATGACTATCAGCGCCACCGCATCATGACCTTGATTGATCCCACGTCGGACCCTTTAGGAAAAGGTTTTCACATCATTCAATCAACGATTGCGATTGGTTCGGGTGGATTGATCGGTAAGGGTTGGCTCAACGGTACGCAGTCACATCTTGAATTCATACCCGAGCGCACCACTGATTTTATTTTCGCGGTATTTTCTGAAGAGTTTGGTTTACTAGGTAACGGCGTACTGTTAGTTCTCTATTTGCTGTTAATTGGTCGAGGTCTAATCATTGCAGCCAATGCACCGACACTTTTTTCTCGCTTACTAGCGGGCTCGCTGACGCTATCGATATTTACCTATGTGTTTGTGAATATGGGCATGGTGAGCGGTATTCTCCCCGTGGTGGGTGTGCCATTGCCTTTCATGAGTTATGGCGGTACTGCATTCGTGACTTTAAGCTTAGGTGTCGGTACGTTGATGAGTATTCAGCGCCATCGTACCTTGGTACAGACCTGATGAGGCTGCTATGCGTATTCCAATAACGATGATCAGGTGTGGCATGCAGCGCAGTTTGGCAGCACTAAGTATGACGCTATCAGCACTCGTTTTATCAGCCTGTACTACAGTTGATTTAAGTGTGCGTGATCAGCCAGTGCGCAGTTCAGCACCGACGGTACCTGCAGCGTCTTCGACTCCTTCGGCTTCTTCTTCAACGGGTGTTACACCGCCGCCGCCGAGTGCGGAAGCAAAAAAGCCGGGTGGCTATTACAAGGATGACGGCCCGGGCGATGCAATTCCTGACGGCTTAGTGGATACGCCCGATGCTGAGCCAAAAATCGAGCCTATCGCTAAAGGCCCGAGTAAGCCTTACACCATTTTCGATCAAACTTTTGTGCCGATCACGGACGATAAGCCATTTATACAGCGCGGCAAAGGCAGTTGGTATGGAAAAAAATTCCATGGTCAGCGCACGGCTTCAGGCGAAATCTATGACATGTTTAAGATGACCGCTGCCCATCCAAGGTTGCCGATTCCTTCCTATGCGCGAGTCACGAATCTGCGTAATGGTAAGCAGGTGATTGTTCGCATTAATGATCGCGGGCCATTTCATGCGTCGCGTATCATTGATATGTCGTACACCGCTGCGTTGAAATTAGGTTTTATTCAAATCGGCAGTGCAGAGCTTGAAGTCGAACGCATCTTGCCCGACGAAATTGCGCGCATGCAGGAAGATAAGCGTCGCAAAGGTACGCTCGCTTCAGCAAAAGAGTCGACGGATCCAATGACTCGCTTAGCGAGTGGCAGCGCGCCACCCGTGGCTGCTGAGACCGGTGGGATTTTTTTACAGTTTGGTGCGTACGCACAAGTACACAATGCTGATGCGATGCGAATTCGATTACTCGCAGGATGGCCGCAAGATTTGCCCGAGCCTGTCATCGTACAAACGGGCGGTCTGTATCGATTGCATAGTGGCCCATTTACTTCACGCGAGACTGCAAAAACAGCCGCTGATTTGTTAAAAGAAGTTTCGCAAATTCAGACGTCGATCGTTCAGAAATGATTGCTGTTATTGCTGATCGCTTTATTCGTCGTTAGCTTGCATTTTCAGCGCCAAGTCATACAGCGCATTTTTCTTGAGGCCGGTGATGCGTGCAGCCAGTGCCGCCGCTTGGCTGACTGAGTTGCCTTCCAAAAGAATAGTCAACACTCGGGTGGCTTCCGATAGGTCCGGTTCATCACTGACCACGGCAGCCTCAACCATCAACACGAATTCCCCTTTTTGATGATCCGGAGACTCGGCTAGCCAATCGTGTAGATTATGTAATTGGCAGCGATGAATTTGTTCAAATAGTTTTGATATTTCGCGTGCCACGACTACGCGCCGCGTGCCGTCTAAAGCGCTAGCCAACGCTTGTGCTGTTTCAAGAATTCGATGCGGAGCTTCATAAAATACCAGCGTGGCACGGGTGCTTGTTAAGCGCGATAGCAGCTGAGCGCGTTGATTGGTTTTGCTTGGCAAGAAACCGACAAAATGAAATTCATCCGTCATCAAACCGCTGGCAGATAAAGCTGCGATACCAGCGCAAGCGCCTGCAATTGGAATCACGCTTAAACCAGCGTCGATAACGGCATCGACAATACGCGCACCCGGATCCGATATGGCGGGTGTGCCTGCATCGGAAACTAAAGCGATACGCTCTCCTTTGCGTAATCGCCCTATTATTTTTTCTGCGGACTCGCGCTCATTGTGCTGATGAGCAGAAAACAAAGGCGTTGACAAGCCGAGTCGCGACATTAAAAGCCCAGTGTTGCGTGTATCTTCACACGCAATAGCATCAACCAGTGAAAGCACCTTCATTGCGCGCAAACTCACATCCGCGATATTCCCTATCGGCGTAGCGACTACATACAATGCACTTTCAGGGAAACCCTGCTGCTCCAGATCGCTGGTGAGCTGCACAAGACTGGTAAGCAGAGAAGATGAGGGCGTGGACATGTGCAGGTGGCATCAAAATTAGCGGGCTTACAGGTGCGTCATCCACCTGTCATCGCCACATTGTACAAAATACGGACTATTCGGCAGCGAGCTAAATGACAAATGGGTCAAACAAGTCGTCGCTAGGCAGGCTCGCTGAAGATAGAGCGCTTGTCTATCTGCAGCAACAAGGCCTAGTATGCGTCACACGCAATTATGCCTGTCGTTATGGTGAGATCGATTTGGTGATGAACGATGGGCCACTACTCGTGTTTGTTGAAGTGCGAATGCGTAAGAATGCGAATTATGGTGGAGCGGCTGCCAGCGTCGATATCGCGAAACAGCGACGACTCTGGCGTACTGCCGAGCACTATTTAATGCGTTATCGCACACTACCCGCGTGTCGATTTGACTTGGTGGCGATTGATGGCGATGCCTTAGCCTGGATGCGCGCTGTCATTAATCGGTAATTCACTCGATAAAATCACTAAATTAAGCGAATCCATTGACGTTGTATTCATAGCAGCATTTATAATCTGCACATCATGAGCAAGCAACGAATTATCAATCATTTCAACGAAAGCGCCGAGCTGAAGATACAGCTAGCCGCGGAATTGGCACAACCCATCATGCAGGCGACCGAGCTGATGTTCGTCGCGCTCTCCAACGGCAATCGCATACTGGCATGTGGCAATGGTGGCTCGTCCGCATTGTGTCAGCATTTTTCTGCGCAGTTGGTCGGCCGCTTTGAGCGCGAGCGCTTGCCGCTTCCAGCGATGGCGCTTTCTACCGATTCATCCATAGTGACAGCGGTGGGTAACGATTATGGCTTTGGCGATATTTTCGCCAAACAGGTACAAGCCTACGGTCAAGCAGGTGATGTATTGTTTGCGCTATCAAGCTCGGGTGTTTCAGCCAATGTGATGGCGGCGATAGACGCTGCACTGGAACGCGATATGCGCGTGGTTGCGCTGACCGGTGCTAGCAGCGGTAACATTCCGCGATCATTGACCGATGCAGACGTACATATTGGCGTACCTTACGAGCGCGCAGTACGAATACAAGAAGTTCACTTATTGATTGTTAATTGTCTTTGCGATGGTATCGATGTCGCACTTTTCGGAGGAGATTCAGAATGAAATCTGACACACAGTTTTCCGCTACCTTGAAGTCTATTCGTCACCCATTGCTGGTTGTCACCTGGTCGGCTGCATTGGCAGTGACATTGCAAGGTTGTCTTCCCGTAATGGTGGGCGGCACGGTGATGGGTGCAATGACAGTTTCCGATAGGCGCAGCTTAGGTTCCCAGGCAGATGACACGGCGATTGTTCTCAAAGCAGAGGGCCGAGCCATGAAAATAACCGGCGATCAAGGGCGTGTTTCAGTCAACAGCTTTAATCGGTATGTGTTGATAACCGGTGAAGTCAAAGATGAAAAAATGAAAGCCGAGGTAGAACAACAAATCAAAACGATTGATGGCGTCAAAAAAATCGAAAATGATTTAGAAATTGCGCCTGTGTCGAGTCTGGGTGTGCGATCAAATGATTTGGTTATTAGTAGCAAAGTAAAAGCGGCGATCGTCGATACAAAAGATTTGTATCTCAGCGCCTTCAAGGTTCACACAGATAGGGGTGTGGTGTATTTAATGGGCCGTGTTACTCAGCGCGAAGGAAAGCTTGCTGCCGAAGTGGCGCGCAATGCGGCCAGTAAAATCAAAAAAGTGGTGAAGTTATTCGAATACATTACTGAAGACGACTTGAAGGATTTAACGCCTAGACCCCCAGCGGAGCAGCCTAAGGAGGCGCCGAACAAAGACACGGCAAAATAAAATCGAAGTCGGGCGGTCAAGATGCTAGGCCTGGCCTGACTAGCCTATAATTCATTTTGCATTTTTGCTGACACAGGATTTTTATGTCTCGTCATTTCCCTCGCCGTATCGCCGGTCTGACCATCATTCAAACAATGTCGCTGCTGACCATTCTTGGCATCGTTTTGTTTGCAGCACTGTCCTTGTTTAAAAAAGAATCAGCCCCTGCAGTGAGCTTTCGCACCTTGAATGGCGAACTGATTGCCTTGGAGTCATTGCGTGGCAAAGTCGTGATGGTAAATTTTTGGGCGACTAGCTGCGCTACCTGCGTGCAAGAAATGCCCGAGATGGTAGAGACCTATAAAAAATACTCTGATCGCGGCTTGGAATTTATCGCGGTAGCCATGAGCTACGACCCACCTAGCTATGTGCTGAATTATGCCGAGAGCCGTCAGCTACCATTCAAAGTGGCATTAGATACCGATGGTCAAGCAGCTAAATCATTTGGTGACGTCAAACTCACACCAACCACTTTTGTGATTGGCAAAGATGGCGCTATATTGAAACGCTATGTCGGCATTCCCGAATTCGCGTCTATGCACCAGTTACTGGAAAAAGCGCTGGCGATTTAAAATTCGGTCACCAAAAAACGAATAACTCTTTTTGTTGGCCTAGTAGTTTTTCGGCTTATTCTAGCCCTGCATTTTTTGCCTGTTGATCAGCATGATAAGAGCTACGCACCATTGCTCCAACAGCGGCATGAGCAAATCCCATTTCAACGGCCTTCTCTTCGTACATCTTAAAAATATCGGGATGCACGTAACGACGTACAGGTAAATGATCGCCACTAGGCATCAGGTATTGGCCTAGAGTCAGCATGTCGACATGGTGCTCACGCAAGTCGCGCATCACTTGCAGTATCTCTTCATCGGTTTCACCTAAGCCCACCATGATTCCCGATTTAGTCGGTACGTCAGGATGCAGTTCTTTGAAACGCTTTAACAGATTCAAGGAATACGCGTAGTCAGAACCCGGACGAGCTTCGCGATATAGTCGCGGCACCGTTTCGAGATTGTGGTTCATCACATCGGGTGGTGCGGCTTTGAGAATTTCTAATGCGCGATCCATGCGGCCACGAAAATCGGGCGTCAGTATTTCTATACGGGTAGTCGGCGATAAAGCACGTACTCGCTGTATGCATTCAACAAAATGAGCGGCGCCGCCATCACGCAGGTCATCTCTGTCGACTGAGGTAATGACAACGTAAGATAGTTTGAGAGCGGCAATCGTCTTGGCCAGATTTTCTGGTTCATTCGTATCGAGTGGATCGGGGCGGCCATGACCCACATCGCAAAACGGGCAGCGACGCGTACATTTATCACCCATGATCATAAATGTAGCGGTGCCCTTACCAAAGCACTCGCCAATATTCGGACAAGAAGCTTCTTCGCAAACAGTAACTAAATTATTACTTCGTAAAATATCTTTAATTTCGTAAAAGCGCGTTGTCGGTGAGGCTGCTTTTACGCGTATCCAATCAGGCTTAGGTAATCTTTCAGCGGGAATAATTTTGATAGGAATGCGCGCAGTTTTTCCAGCGCCTTTTTGTTTGTCGCTCGCTTGGTAGGGTGGCGGTATATTGTTAGAGCTCATGCGATTTATGGTTGGGTCAGCTGTACGTGCAAATGATGGGCGAGACACTGCTGTGCTTCATTTAGCAAGGCTGTTACACCTAAGGTTTTCATGTCTATCGTTTGCAAGCCCGGATAGCCACAGGGATTAATCCACGAAAAAGGTTCAAGATCCATAGCCACATTCAGCGACACGCCATGATAGGTACAACCATTACCTCGAATCTTCAGGCCTAGTGCGGCAATCTTCGCGCCTTGATAGTCACCCTTGGCTATATAAATGCCCGGCGCGCCTGACTTGCGTTCACCGCTTAAATTATACGCCGCTAGCGTATCAATCACTGCTTGCTCTATGCGGGTAACGAATTCGCGCGGCAGTATTTTTTTTGCTTGGCGACGCAAATCAAACAGTAAATAAATCACCGCCTGACCCGGCCCGTGATACGTCACCTCGCCACCGCGATCGGTTTGTACGATGGGAATGTCATGAGCATCAATTACATGTGTTGCGTCCGCTCCTAGGCCTAACGTGAAGACAGGTGGATGTTCCACCATCCAAAGTTGATTCGCTGTGGTCGCTGTACGTGCATCGGTAAAAGCACGCATGGCAGCAAAGGTGGTGTCGTAGGCTTCGTGTCCGCGCTGCGCTGTCAGCGTATCAATCATGCGATTTACAACACCATTTTGACCATGGGGTGTGAAGATAGGGCGCGGTATAAATTATCGAGTTGTTCGCGACTGGTGGCGCGCACCGTGACTGTCAACGATAAATAATTACCTTTCGTTGAAGGGCGCATCTCTAATTTACCAGCATGAAATTCTGGATCATGATAAATCACCACATCCACCATCGTTTGTGCAAACGCATCCTGCATTGCGCCCATGATCTTGATAGGAAAATCGCAGGGATATTCGATCAAACTATCAACAGGGTTCAGCATACGATAGTCCTAACGTTGGAATAGCAGCCTGATCGAATCGAAAGCTCGACCAATGATCGTTGCCTGATTCACTTGTTCGAGTGCTTGTAAGGGAATTTCATTCACTACCTTGCCATCAGCCATCATTTTTAGTGTACCTACACGACTGTATTGTGCAATCGGCGCCACCAGAGGATCAGTTCGTTCCACCACCGGTTTAAGTTTGGCGCTAGAGCCGCGCGGCAGACTGACATACACATCATGATCAAAACCTAATTTGATTTCGTTTTGCGAGCCTTTCCAAACAGTGGGCGTTAACACCGCCTGCTCTTTGGAATAAATTTTGAATGAATCAAAATTCAAAAAGCCCCAATTCAATAATTTTTGACTTTCTTGTGATCGTACAGAATCTGAATCCGTACCCAGCACCACAGAAATCAGTCGCCGCTCATGATTGCCGCTGACCCGTTTAGCTGACGCAATTAAGCAATAACCCGCCGCTTGAGTGTGACCTGTTTTCATACCATCGACTGTGGGATCTAGCCACAGCAAGCGATTACGATTGGGTTGAGTGATGCGGTTGTAGGTGAAGTTTTTAGTCGAATAGATTTTGTAAAATTCGGGGAAGTCGGTAATTAAGCGCGCAGCCAATATAGATAAATCGCGCGCTGTTGAGTAATTATTCGGATGCGGTAAACCATGCGGATTGGCGAAGCGCGAATTTTTCATACCCATGCGCTGCGCTTCACGATTCATCAGATCAGCAAATGCGGCTTCGGTACCAGCGACGGCTTCAGCGAGCGCAACGGCCGCATCGTTCCCCGATTGCACGATCAAACCGTACAGCAAATCATTTACACGTACGGCAGAATTTGGCTCAATAAACATTTTTGAGCTGTCGCCATCCACCTTCCAAGCATTTACCGACACATTAATCGTTTGATTCATGTCGAGGCGTTTTTCGCGCACAGCAGAAAACGCCAGATACGCTGTCATGATTTTTGTCAAAGAGGCGGGTTCTATGCGTTGATCAGGATCTTGTGCAGCTAAGACTTGATTGCTGCTGGCGTCGAGTAGTAGCCATGAACGTGCTGCGAGAGTTGGTGCTGGCAAATTTTGTGCAGCTGTCGCACCTAGCATAAAAAAGGCAGCGCAGGCTACGAGGAATTTTTTCATTCGTGAATTTTGAGTTGAACAGAGCAAAAAAGTAATACGAATTATAACGCCCACTGAGGGCTATGGGTGCCAGTAATCGATAACGAGTTGCTTGATGTGGTGAAGCTTACGATGAAAAAAATGGTCAGCGCCAGGAATCACGATCACCGGCAAATCTTGTGGGCGCGCCCAGTCGAGTACATCGCTCAAAGGAATGGTGTCATCTTGCTCGCCGTGAATCAGCAAAGTATCCGTTGGCACCGTGGGCATCGCCCATTTGCCGGCGGCACACCCAACTAACACCAGTCGTTGCGCAGGGTTTGCTTGTGCCATTAGCCGCACTTGTAATTGCGATTGCACAAACGTGCCGAATGAAAATCCAGCAAGGGCTATCGGCAAATCCGGATACTGCGCTGACATGTGCGCATGTAGTAAGGCCATATCATCCGTTTCGCCGTGGCCAGCGTCGTGCGTGCCCCCCGATTGCCCTACTCCACGGAAATTCATACGTACGCTGAGATAGCCGACTGCGATAAAAGCACGCGCCAAGGTTTGGACTACCTTGTTGTCCATCGTGCCGCCATACAAGGGGTGAGGATGGGCAATCAGCGCGATACCGCGGGGTGAGGCTTCCGGCTTGTCGAGTCGGCATTCCAGTGATCCGGCGCTACCGTTTAAGGTGAATTCTTGGGTTTGCGAATTCATGCTCAAATTTTTAAACGTTCAACGACCTTCCCGCCGACCAAGTGAGAATCAATAATTTCATCCACATCGTGTTGGTCGACAAAGGTGTACCAAACACCTTCAGGATAAATCACCATTACAGGGCCCTCTTCGCAGCGATCAAGACAGCCCGCTTTATTCATGCGTACTTTGCCATGGCCGTTCATGTCGAGCGCTTTGAGTCGCTTTTTTGCATATTCTTGTATGCCTGCCGAACCGCGATCATGACAGCAGGTACGGCCGTCCTCGCGCTGATTAATGCAGACAAATACATGGTGTTGATAGTAGGGCTGTTGACTCATGATGTTAAAGCGTTTGAGTTGAGTTGAGTTGGAGTTAGATATGAGTAGTGAAAACAAGAGCCGCATAAAAGAGCTATAAAAGAGAATGAGTGATCATACACTGACAGTAAGATGCTTCAGGATTACTCTCTACGATCATGCGTTTTATGCGTCAAAAACCAGAGTGCAAATAAAGGCCAAGTCAGTGAAAGAAAATGTGCAGCCCCATTGAAGTTTAGGAATTTACCTTGCACCCATTCTTGCAGTGTCGCCAAAAAATAGGGATTCGCAGGTGCAATGTTAATTAAAAACAGACTCACTCCTAAAGAAAAAAGTGCAGCACGACGTTGTGCTATCGCAGGCGCAAATGATAATCCGCCCAGCATCACTAAACCCATCATCAAACCACTCGCGGCGCTCGGTGTGAACCAGCCAAAGGCATCATCTGGATCGAACAAGACCGCATGCGCTAATGTTTTGACCGTAATAGCAAAAACCATCAACAGAAAAGCTAACATCGCTTTGGGAGCAGTGTTTCGGGTCTGGCACAACAACGTTAATACCGCGCCCGTCATGCCACATGCAGTAATAATGACTTCGGCAGGCAGATAATGCTCTATACCTGCTCCTGCTTGTATCCATATCCATTGACCCAGATCGACAGGGCTTTCCAGAACATCCGATAGCCAACCCGAGATCGTTCCTAATACTTGACCATGACCAAACAGATACGGCTGAGGAAAAATTTGCGCCAGAGGCCACAGCGCAATCACTATCAGACCTCGACTGGCTTGCTGCGAAAACCATAAGCGACGCAGCGCTCGTAATTGACTTTGCTCGAGTATCGGTCGGCGTAGTAATTCGCCGAGTAGTGCGCCAAGTATCGTGCCGAAGGTATTGGTCAGCACATCTAAATTACTGGGTACGCGCGAAGGCAAAAAACTTTGCACGGATTCCAGCAGTAGTGTGAGCAGTACGCCACTCAAGCTGGCCACTACGATTGCAGGCAGTGCGCGCAGCCGAGGATAAAGCGCGAGCACAGCGAGCAAACCTAGCGGGATGTAACCGATGACATTCACCGTTAAATCAAATCCCGTCCAGTAGTGAGGCAGATTTTCGGTGAGATATGACCACGGCAGTAGTCCATTGTCATGCCAGCCCGAAAACGGATAGCAGCTCGCATACATTACCAGCAGCGAGTAAAAAATTAATGCAACGCGTACCGACGCAGATGCTTTGCCGGTGATTTGCGTAACCGATTTCGGGTCACCAGAATGAGGTGTTCTTAGAGCTGGCATGAGTGGCAGTGTATTTGAGTTTGGGCCGCGCGTCATCCGCGCATCATCCGCAAGTCACCCTTAGCAGCAGCTACCGATACAATGCACGTCATGAGTACGCCTTTGATTGCAGACCACATAACCCGCCATTTAGGTGCCGCAGCGCGCGACCTGAAGGTCGAGGTGCTGGCCACCACCCAGTCAACGAACGCTGATTTGCGCGCGCGCATTGCTGAGTTGACCGTGCCGCTCTTAATGGCCACCGAAAATCAGACCGCAGGGCGCGGGCGTGCCGGACGCAGTTGGCACTCAACACCGGGCGATAGTCTTTGTTTTTCGCTGGCCTGGCCTCTTACGCTATCCATTGATCGAATCACCGGCTTGCCATTGGCAGCAGGTGTTGCAGTGGCTGATGCCTTACATCAATTGGGTTGGCCGATTCAACTGAAATGGCCGAATGACTTGTTGCTTAATACAGCCAAGCTGGGTGGGTTATTGATTGAGACTGTCTCTTCATCGCGCGCTGCTAACGATGGCCGAGTTTGGGTTGTGATAGGTATTGGTATCAATATCCATCCCAATCCGCAACGTGATGCAGCGATAGCTTATCCAACCGCTTTTTTGAGTAGCCAGCCACTAGATCGAAATAAGTTACTGGCAAAAATATCAGAGTCTTTATGTGCGATGTTAGTAGAGTTTGATCGGCATGGATTGCGACCTTTTGTCGATCGTTGGCATGGGCTGCATGCTCACCAAAATCAGCAAGTAACACTGCATGAAAGTGGTCAGCTGCTGCATGAAGGTGTGGCGCGTGGCATTAATGAGAATGGATGCTTGTTACTGGATACCGCACATTCTCAATTGATTATTTCGACCGGCGATGTGTCGCTTCGATCGGCATTGCCTCATACAACAGCGGGAGTGACTCATGCAGCTGTTGATTGACGCGGGCAATACGCGCATTAAATGGGCGCTGACTGACATCAATCATGTCGTGGGTGAGTGGCATGCGATGGGCAACGTTGTACATGCCGATTTGGGAAAAGTAAAACAAGCATGGTCTGCGCTCAAAATTGAGCGCGTACTCATTTCTAATGTGGCAGGAGACGCAGTCGCATCGCAGTTAAGAAAAATTTTAGTCGAGTTAAATGTACCCGATGCATCACTAACTTGGTTTCGTGCACAAGCCGAGTGTGCTGGTGTGCGCAACGCCTATGCGCAGCCAACGCAACTTGGTAGCGATAGGTTCGCATCACTCATTGGGGCGCGTCATCGGTATGTCGGGCAGCGCCTGTTAGTGGTGACCTGCGGAACAGCGACCACCCTTGATGCACTGGAAGCTGATGGCACATTTATCGGCGGTATGATTTTGCCCGGACTCGCCACCATGGCCACCTCACTAGCGGTGAACACGGCTCTGCTACCCTCAGTGGATAAGGCTGATAGAGCCCGCGTGTTTGCAGACAACACGCATGACGCGATTATCAGTGGCTGCTTGTCGGCGCAGGTGGGCGCTATCATGTATGCGTATGAGCAGCGCACGGATCCGCACGCTCGATGTGTGCTCTCTGGTGGCGCAGCACAGTATCTTGGACCGTATTTGCCGATGCCATTTGATGCAGTGGATAATTTGGTTTTGTTAGGTTTAGATGCCTCTGTTAGGGGAGACGCTTACTAATGTTTAGATTGTTATTCTGGCTGCTGTTGATAGCTAATTTGGTATTGCTCACCTTGCTACCTGGTCCTTTGCCCTGGACGGCGACGCTAGAGCCGCAACGGTTATTGCAGCAAGTGCAGCCAGATAGCCTGAAGCTGATTCCGAATCCGCAGATGAATGTCTCAGCGAAGGCAGAGCCTACCAAGGAGACGTGTGTGGAGGTGGGTGATTTCAGTGCGACGACAGCCATAAAATTCGAGTCGCGACTGGCAAAGCTAAAGCTGCCATCGCTGCCGCTTAAACAGCAAGTTCAATCCCCGCAGGCCAGCTTGGTATTCATTCCGCCTCAGTCGGATGAGGCAAGTGCCAATCGTCGTATTACCAAACTACGTGCGCTGGGCTTTACCGATGTGTCAGTGGTCAGAGAGCCGCTCGCGCGGCGTTGGGGCATTTCAGTGGGGTTGTTTACCAGCGCCGAACTGGCCGCAGCTCAATTAGAGAATTTGAAAAAAGCCGGCATTACCGATGCGCGTATTGAAGAGCATCCGCTCAACTCGACCCGGTTTTCCTACCAGCTAAAAGGCTATGCCGGCGAGGACAAGCCCGAGTTGAAAGCGCTGATTGCTGAGTTTTCGGGAGTCGCACTGCGTAGCTGCAAGCACTAGCCGCTCACGTGGCTTACACGCCTGCGTCACTCTCGGCAATCGCCTTCAAGCATGCTGCGCAAAAGCAGGCGTCCCCTGTTCCGCCCGCCTCCGTCAAAACAATGGTGGGGATTGGCGGTAGCTCCATGCACCAGCATCGCTCATCCGCCGCTCCATCCGTCATGGCACAGTGAAAGTCTTGTCCGCATTTGACGCAAGCGCTCATCAAGTATCTCCAGTATTAGTCTCAGTCAGTCGTGTTGGGGCGGCTACAGCGTACGTGACCCCATGCTTTTTGGGAGTCGTTCGGTAACAGCTAGTCACTATCATTTCACAAGACGCGAACGCGATCCAGTTTAGCTGTAAAATCCCGCGCTATTCCCATCTACACTTCAATAGACACCGTAATGTCCACTACGTCGATTGCTCCTGAAATCAAAGCCGAAATTTTGGCTGAAGCGCTGCCCTATATCCGCAAATTCCACGGCAAGACCATTGTCGTTAAATACGGCGGCAATGCGATGACAGAAGAACGCTTGAAGCATGGCTTTGCGCGCGATGTGATTCTGTTGAAATTAGTGGGCATGAACCCCGTGGTGGTGCATGGCGGCGGTCCACAAATCGACAGCGCGCTCAAAAAAATAGGTAAGCAAGGCACGTTCGTGCAGGGCATGCGTATCACTGACGAAGAAACCATGGAAGTAGTTGAATGGGTTTTGGGCGGTGAGGTGCAACAAGACATCGTTATGCTAATCAATCACTACGGCGGTCAAGCAGTAGGTTTGACAGGTAAAGACGGCGGACTGATACGAGCGCGCAAGATGCAAATGCCGGACAAAGAGCATCCTGGCGAGTTTCTCGACATTGGATTTGTCGGTGAGATCGAAGCGATCAATCCTGCAGTAGTTAAGGCGCTGCAGGATGATGCATTCATTCCTATTATTTCACCGATTGGTTTTGGCGAAGATGGACAAGCCTATAACATCAATGCCGATCTGGTCGCCGGTAAAATCGCTGAGATTCTGCGTGCAGAAAAGCTGATCATGATGACTAATATTCCGGGTGTCATGGATAAAAATGGCAAGCTGTTGACCGATTTATCCGCGCGCGAAATCGATGAGATGTTTGAAGATGGCACGATTTCTGGCGGCATGCTGCCAAAAATTTCTTCCGCATTAGATGCCGCAAAATCCGGCGTCAACACCGTACACATCATTGATGGCAGGATTGAACATTCGCTATTGCTCGAGGTGCTAACGGAGCAAGCGTTTGGCACCATGATCCGATCGCATTAAATTGTTGCAGATCGATTGTAATTTTTTTGTTGAACTGATGCGGTTAATCCGTTTGATGCGTCCGACGTTTCCGACATGTTTACTTCATGCGGAGCACGCATGAAGCGCAAATTAGTTTGGCTATTCGATCTCGACAATACCTTGCATGATGCCGGGCATGCGATCTTCCCCGCGATTAATCGAAATATGAACGCGCTCATTGCGCGCGTGCTGGAAGCAGAAGCTAAACCCTCCCATGCTGAGGCCGTCAACGAGATGCGCGTCGCGTATTGGCAGCGTTACGGCGCGACCTTGCTGGGCATGATGCGTCATCATGCGATTCGCTCTGAAGATTTTTTGCGCGACGCGCACGAGTTCAGTGATCTCTCACAAATGATTCGAGCCGAACGCGGCACTGCTTATCTATTACGCCGACTACCGGGGCGCAAAATTCTGTTGACGAATGCACCTGCCGGTTACTCTCGTGATGTTGTCAGGCACCTGGGGTTGCATAAGCATTTTGCCGATCATGTGCCGATTGAATCTATGGTGGTGCATCGTCAGCTGCGTCCAAAACCGTCGCCTTGGTTATTACGTCGCTTGCTAGCCTCGCGAGGATTGAGTCCCGGGCGTTGCGTGTTGGTGGAAGACACATTAGAAAATTTAAAATCAGCCAAAACACTGGGTATACGAACCGTTTGGTTGACGGGCTACACGCGTGGCACACGTCATCGCCCCGGCTTTGTTGATGTGAAAGTAAAATCGCTAAACCAGCTTGCGCGCCAGCGTCGCAAACTCGGTGCAGGCTAAGCCGACCGGCGGCTTTTTGGGGTCGATTCCAAGTCTGAGTTACATTACGTAGTAAACCTTCCGGCAACCCAGACTTCTCCACCGCTACCATCGATTGCTCGACTGAAAACAACCATGGCCAATACAAAACCAGGTGAGCGTAAGCTGCAAATCCTTCAGGCACTGGCAGCCATGCTGCAAAACCCTAAGAGCGAGAAAATCACGACGGCAGCGCTAGCGGCTCGGTTAGACGTGTCGGAAGCGGCGCTATATCGGCATTTCGCCAGCAAGGCGCAGATGTATGAAGGACTGATCGAATTCATCGAGACCAGTATTTTTACGTTGATTAATCAGATCACTCAGAACGAAGAGTCGGGGCAAGTTCAGGCGGCCAATATCGCCGGTGTACTACTCGACTTTGCAGAAGAAAATCCTGGTATGACCAAAGTGCTGATCGGTGACGTGTTGGTGAATGAAGACGAGCGTCTTCAGCATCGTATGAATCAATTTGTCGAGCGCGTTGAATTAGGACTCAGACAGTCTTGGAAATTAGCGGCCAGTCAGGGCGTTATTTCAGAGAGTCAGGCCACTGTTCGGGCCAGCATGATGATGGCGTTTGTGATCGGACGCTGGCATCGCTTTGCCAAGAGTGGTTTTTATCTCAAACCTTCTGACGATGCCGATCTCATGCTGGGATTGCTGGTTGCCTAAGTAGGCTTTCAAGCTGGCTGTAAGCGTCTTACTTAGGTAACTGCCCGCACACCACGCAATCATCGTTACGTTTGGTACGTATGCTGGTCCACTCCATATGCTTGGCGTCTAGCAGCAACAAGCGTTGCGCAAGCGATTCACCGATTCCAGCCACAATCTTCAACGCTTCGGCCGCCTGCATCGTGCCAATAATGCCAACCAGTGGCGCAAACACACCCATGGTTGAGCATTGCTCTTCTTCGAAATGCTGATCAGGCGGAAATAAGCAGGCATAACAAGGCGTCGTGCCTGAGCGAGAGTCAAACACCGCCACTTGGCCATCCATGCGAATCGCTGCACCCGACACTAAGGGCACACGCGCCTCAACGCAAGCGCGATTAATCGCGTGCCGTGTCGCAAAGTTATCCGTGCAGTCGAGCACCACACTGGCGTTCGCTACTAAGTTTGCCAGCGTGGCCGCATCAGCTCGCTCACAGAGCGTGACGACCTCGGTATCCGGATTGATTTGCGCGAGTGCGCGTTTGGCAGATTCAGCTTTGTGCTGACCGACACTCGCTGTGGTGTGAACGATTTGTCGCTGTAAATTGGTGAGATCAACCACATCGTGATCGACCAGAGTGATTTTCCCTATGCCAGCCGAAGCGAGATACATCGCCACGGGCGAGCCCAAGCCGCCAGCACCAATCACCACCGCATGAGCAGCGAGCAGTTTGCTTTGGCCATCGATACCAATCTCATCGAGCAGTATGTGGCGTGAGTAACGTAGTAGTTCTTGATCGTTCATCAGGCTAGGAATGAAAACGGCCGCATCGCTGCGGCCGGTAAGCTAATGAAAGCGCGATTACTTCTTATCGCTTCCATCCGAATTAGTATTAATCGTCGATTCTTTTTTGTTTTCGACTTTCGCTGATTTTGATAGCTGCACTGTTTGACCTTTCAGGTGATTCAGTGCTTGCGCCAGTTGAAAATCTTCTTTGCTGCCAAATTCCAGTGGCTTGCGTTTTTTCTCAGTCGCGGCGATACGTTTCTGTTCTTCGAGCTCATCGACGACATTTGCGCCGTTGCCCGCTTCTTTGTCTTTGTCGTTCGACAAATGCTTTTGCAGATCCGCTTCTCTCAGGCGCAAACCATTCATACCATCGCCATCAGCGTATTCATCCACCATCAAATCAGGCACGATACCTTTCGCCTGAATCGAGCGACCATTCGGTGTGTAGTAACGTGCTGTAGTCAGCTTCACAGCCGTGTCGGCCGAGAGTTGACGTATGGTTTGCACTGAACCTTTACCAAAGGTTTGTGAACCCATAATCGTGGCGCGTTTGTAATCTTGCAGAGCACCCGCAACGATTTCGGAAGCCGATGCAGAACCTGCATTCACTAACACCACCATTTTTACTTTTTTTGCCGCTTCAGGTATGCGAGTCAGTGGATCACCGCCGACGCGAGTGGCGTAATACTCGCGACGCGCAAAGTAGGTGGCCTTGGAATCAGGTAACTGACCATTCGTTGAAACAACCGGCACGTCTTTCGGAAGGAAAGCCGCTGAAACACCAATCGCACCTGGCAGTACGCCACCCGGATCATTACGCAGGTCGAGTACTAGCCCTTTCATATTCGGATCTTGTTGAAACAGCGCGGTGATTTTTTTAGCTAAGTCATCGACGGTCGGTTCTTGAAATTGCGATACGCGTATCCAGCCATAACCCGGCTCGATCATTTTGCCTTTTACGCTTTGCACGCGAATTTCTTGGCGCGTGATAGTAATCAGCAAAGGCTTGTCTTCTTCTTTGCGCGCGACGGTGAGCGTGATTTTAGTGTTGGGCTCACCGCGCATGCGTTTGACGGCTTCATCTAGCGTCATGCCTTTGACAGGCGTGCTGTCTAAGCGAGTAATTAGATCGCCCGCTTTTAATCCTGCTTTGTAGGCGGGTGAATCTTCAATCGGAGAAATCACTTTCACATAGCCGTCTTCCATCCCGACTTCAATGCCCAGGCCAACAAATTTGCCTTGCGTACCTTCGCGCAGTTCTTTGAATGCTTTTTTGTCTAGATAGGCGGAGTGCGGATCGAGTGAGGCCACCATGCCGGAGATAGCTTCGGTCAATAATTTTTTATCTTCGACCGGTTCGACATAATCTGATTTGATCAAGCCAAATACATCAGCGAGCTGACGCAGCTCTTCGATAGGGAGTGGCGTGCCCGCATTTCGCTGGGCTAATGCGTCGAACTGCATTGAGCCCGCAATGCCTGCAATAAGGCCGAGCCCAATTAGTCCGATATTTTTCATTCTGCTACCCATGTCTCACCTGTTCATCCAAGAGGACGGATCAATCGCCCGCCCTTGATATCGCATTTCAAAGTATAAACCTGATTGTTCATTGCCGCCGCTATTACCTACAGTGGCTATCACGTCTCCCGCTTTCAGCTTATCGCCCGGCCGCTTGAGTAGCGACTGGTTGTTGCCGTAAATAGTCATGTACTGACCGCCGTGATCGACCACCAGCAAATTGCCGAACCCCCGCATCCAGTCAGCAAAAATGATTTCGCCGGCCGCGATTGTCTTGACCTCCGCTCCCTCAGCCGCCTTGATAAATAAGCCTTTCCAGTTAGGGCCGTCCGCTCTACGCGCACCGAAACTGGCCACCAGCTCACCTTTGACCGGTGACTTTAGCTTGCCTCTGAGGCTGGCAAATCCGCTGCCATCGTTGGCCGGTGGTGGCTCGGGCTCAGATTCAGGCGCTGCCTTGCTGGCTGCTTTAGCAGGGCCGGCTTCTGGCCGCTCAGCAGATTTGTCGGCCGAGCGCCCCTTAGCAGCTAGCTTTTGCTCTGCCTTGGCACGCGCCCGTCGCTTGGCCTCTTCTTCTTCGGCTTTGCGCTGTTGCGCAATTAAAGCAGCGAGTTTTTCAACCAGCGACGATAGCCGTTCTTCATCACGCGTCAGATTGCCAGCTTGCTTGCGCTGAGAGCTAAGCTGAGTTGATAGTTGTGACAACAGCGCCTTGCGCTTGTTTTTCTCTTTTTCGAGCAGCGCTTTTTGCTCGCGCTGCTCCTCGGCGATGTCTTCGAGTGCGTTGCGGGCCTCTTCCGCATCTAACTTATTGGCCTCAATTGCTGCCAGATTTTGCTGCAGTATATCGATCGCCTTCGACTGCTCTGCCGACACATAGCCCAGATAACGTAGCTCGCGTGCGATGCGATTCGGGTTGTCAGCGGATAGCAGCAGCTTCACACGATCATCCTGACCACCGACATACTGCCCGCGCAGCATTTTCTCGAGTCGATTACGTTGTTGAGCTACCGCGGTCTCTAAGGCTTCCTGACTGACCGACAATTTCTCCAGCCGTTTTTTGGTTTTTTCTTGTTCGGCAGCGAGTTCGCGCAGGCTGCGGTTGGCGTTCGATATCGCCGCTTCGGAAGCGGCGAGCGAATCTGCTGCATGTCCGCGTGCCTTTTCGGTTTTGCCGATGTCTTCCTTTAGAGTCAACAGTTTCTTGCGAAGTTCCGCGCGTTCTTGTTCGGCGGATTCTTTTTGTCGGCTGCGTTCTAGCGATTTGGCTGATGGCTCGGCCATAGCCGAAGAAGCAGCCAAGGTGGCGGCGATCCAGAACGTAAGCGCCCTGCGGATAAATGACATTCCTTGCTTAGCTCGCTTTACCCTGACTAGCGACCGCTTGCATCGCAGCCTCGATAGCCGATGCATCACCGAGGTAGTAGCTCTTGATCGGACGCAGGTCGGCATCCAGCTCATAAACCAGCGGCTGGCCATTAGGTATGTTCAGCCCGACGATATCCTGTTCGTTAATGCCATCGAGTGACTTTATTAGCGCGCGCAAACTGTTACCGTGGGCAGAAATCAGGATGCGTTTGCGGCTACGGATGGCCGGTGCGATCGATTCATTCCAGAACGGCATCACTCGCGCAACCGTGTCTTTCAGACATTCAGTGAGAGGAATCTGTTCACGACTCAGACCAGCGTAGCGCGTGTCATTGAACGAGGCGCGTTCATCCGACGGATCCAGCGGCATTGGCGGTATGTCATAGCTGCGCCGCCAGACCAAGACCTGATCGTCGCCGAACTGCGCCGCCGTTTCAGTCTTGTTTAAGCCTTGCAGAGCGCCGTAA
>Ga0164294_10000831_pt1 | contig 29330 bp, 24 predicted proteins | sample GEODES005metaG_FD_111479 | JGI IMG/M metagenome (GOLD analysis project Ga0164294, IMG submission 111479) | Oligotrophic lake water microbial communities from Sparkling Lake, Wisconsin, USA - GEODES005 metaG | ecosystem: Environmental > Aquatic > Freshwater > Lake | place: USA: Sparkling Lake...
ACTAGGTTGCATTGCGATTCCACAAATTCCAGCATCATTTGTAGATTCAGAACGAGCAATTTTTACATAACCATTATCACCCCAAGTAGTAGACCAGCTATTTTTAACCAACCAGTACTTTTGACCATTCTCTTCACCATAACCAACAATTAGAACACCGTGATCCAAATTGGTTCCACAACTCGAAGATGTGAGAACTCCACTAGAATAAGATTGAAAATAGCGAGTATCAGCTTCAATTGCAATTGCAACTGGTTGTTGAGCAACTGCAGCCTTCAAAGAAAGTTGATCATTTGGCTTGACATCTGAGCAAGAAGAAATATGAGCAACGGAGGTGCATTTTTGGCAAGTTCCCGATTTTCCAGTACCAGAAGTATAAGGATAACTCGATAAAGAGCATTGGCCATGTTCAATAACATACTTGAAAGCACCATCCATCTGTCCGCCCGAGCATCCGTGTGAACCATATGATACACCGGTGGCACACTCAACCAATTGCTCTTCAGATAAATCAACAAGTTTACCAGTAGAAATAGCCCAAGCACCTTCAATAGCTCCCGTTGCGGAAAATGTCCAACAAGAACCACATTGACCTTGGTCTTTAACAGAAGTAACCGCCCCTAAAGTTCTCCAATCAATAGTAGGAGGAGTTCCTGATGAGGAGCTGGAAAAACTTTTGCAACCATATAGCCCTACTTCAGTCTTTAATCCACTAGCATATACAGTCTTAAACTCTTCAGGTGTCAAATCAGTAAATTGATTTACTCCCATCGTAAAGTTTTGTCCCAAAACAGAGTTATGTGAATCAATAATACGCAAATTCTCGCGGAAAATACGAAATCTTATCACTTCTTCTTCAATGGTCTTATAATCCTTTAAAAATAAACTTCTAAAACGCTTAAATCTTTCAAATTCATAATCAGTCCCATCTAGTGTTCCACGAAGACCAATTTCAGAAGACGCGAAAACAGAAAAAATAGATGTAATAAAAAAGAGAAATTTGAACATCCTTATACTTTAAATATAGAAGATAGTTTTTATTATGTTTCAATAAATATAATTATTAACTACATAATTTATTAAGGTTAATAATAAAATTGATTTAAATAATTTATTATTTATAAGATTAATAGATAATATAATGGAACATACACAAACTTTAGGATTAAATCGTAATACAATAGACAAATATTACACAAAAGAAGAAATAGTTCATCTTTGTTTAGATTATTTTAAAAAATATATTAAAATAGGGAAAAACGATTTAGTTATTGAACCTAGCGCTGGTAATGGTTCATTTATTTCGGCTATAAAAACATTAACAAGTAATTACGTATTTTATGATATAGAGCCAGAAAATAGTGAAATTATTAAACAAGATTATTTAAAAAGCAATTATACTGATTTTAAAAGTAAATTTAATAATATACATATTATTGGAAATCCACCGTTTGGACGTCAATCATCGCTGGCAATTAAGTTTATTAAGAAATCTTGTGAATTTTGTGATAGTATATCATTTATATTACCTAAAAGTTTTAAAAAAGAAAGTTTAAAAAAAGTATTTCCTTTAAATTTTCATCTTATATTTGAATGTGATTTACCTGATAAATCATTTAATGTAAATGGATTAGAGTATAATGTGGATTGTGTATTTCAAATCTGGGAAAAAAAAATGGATAATAGAGCCGTTGTTGAAAAGTTGTGCCCGTTGCATTTTATATTTGTTGAACAACATAATAATCCAGATATATCATTTCGACGTGTAGGTGTATATGCTGGTAAAATTGATAAAAATACTAGTGATAAAAGTGTTCAATCTCATTATTTTATTAAATTTACAAATGGAAAAACTATAGATGAAAATATAGAGATATTAAAATCCGTCCAATTTAATCATAATAATACGGTTGGTCCACGTTCAATAAGTAAACAAGAACTAATATACGAATTTAATAAATATTTATAAATCCGGTTCTCTATTATTCCTAGCAGAATTAAGTGATTTTTCTAAAAGGTCGTCAAAGTCTTGCGCTATATCTTCAGCCGTCATTTTTTGTTCTTCTTCATAAATTGGAGACGAGTTATTACGAGGAGAAGGTATAGCAGCTGCGGAAGTTCTATTAAAAACTCTTCTACCAGATTCTAAAGGTTCTAAACATTTTTCACCATAAACTGAGCAATCCATTTCTTCTGTAACAAATTCTGGATATTTTTTTGCAAATTCGGTTATATTACGTAAACTTATTTGTAATCTTCCTGAGCGACCTTTTGAAGGATTTCCTATTTTTGGGGCTATAACTAAACTAGCACCGTTTTCTGTCATGTATCTTTGCAAATGTTTAGCACTTTGTTTGTATGAAGGGTCACCTTTTTTTACTAGCTTGTCTAATTCATCTATTTCACTGGATAATATATTTTTAGGGTCATTACCCAATAATTCATTTTTTGCTCCTGTTAAATCAAGACGTAAAACACTTGAAGGTATTTTTTGCGTTCCCGATTGTTTATATTTTATTACTATAGCTTCTAATGGTGAATCTTTCTTATTTAAATTTTGAATTGTTCGTTTAGCATCACCAAAATCTACTCTATTTGTTCCAGTTGCTTTAATACTTAAATTTGTGCCTGGTTTTTTTTTATTTAAACGTTTTGGAACATCATGTGTTGCGGTATGAGACTGTGTCATTGCCTCGTCTAAATCTGAAGGAGAAACAACTATAGATATTATTGCATTTTCCCATATTTTTCCATGGCTTTGAACCCCTCTAGGGGGGCTATTTCTACGTGTAGTTGCTTTAGATGTTTTTGATTTTTTTGGTCCAGACGCTTTTGCAGTTTTTCTTCTCATTTAGATATACTATATAAAGATAATATAGTATATTTTATAATCCAAAATTATTTGTAAACTCTTTTAAAGTCATAATAGGTATTCCCAGCTTCTTTGCTTCCAAAGTCTTACCAGTATCTTCCACCAAAGCGTCTTTAACTAAAACTATAAATGTTTGGCTCGATACACTCGTTCCTAATTTACCTCCTAACGATTTAATAGCATCTTGAACAGTTGCATCTCTAAATCCAGACATTACAATAGTTTTTCCAAATAATGGATTAGCATTATCAATGCTCTTTTTTATATAAGCTAATTTATTTTCAAAACCAATTTCTTGCATAAATTGAATAAAATTTGGTATTCTCTCTACAAAAGCTTCTGCAGTTTTTCTAGCCATTCCTTTGATATCAGCTACTTTTGCAATTTTTTGCTCATTAGGTTCGTTTGATAATAATACATCTGGATAAGAATCCATAATTAATTCCAACTTTTTTTCACTAAACCCTCTTCCAAATAAATTTGTTGCTGACATTATTTGAATGAGAGAAGCTTCTTCTAATTTCACTCTAATTCCATTATAAAGTTTTGTTGCCGTTTTCTCTTTGAAACCTTCCACTTTAAGAAAATCTACAATATTCATATTAAGAATTTTTGGAACACTATTAAAGCCTGCATTTATCATACGAGAAATATTTCCTGAACTCAAACCTTCCACTCCAATTCCTCTAAAGAAACCAGTAATATTTTTCTCTCTAACTATTTCATCAGTATCTAAATTTTCAAGCATTATATCAACATGTGTATCATTCCATTTATAAGGAACCAATGGCATTTTTGCTTCCTCTGCAGGAACAATGACTTTGCGAATATGTGGAATAACATCTCCACTACGTATAAGCTCAATTGTAGAACCAATGCCAACTTTATTATCGTTTATAAATGCTCCATTAAATCCAGTTGCATATTCAATACGAACTCCTCCTAGATTAATAGGCTCAATTTGAACACGAGGTTTTAAATATCCATCTTTACTAGGTGTCCAAATGACATCTACCACTTTTGCTTCAGCAATTTGGTCTGATAATACCATTTTAAATGCAAATGAATGTTCAGGATTACCAGCTTTTCTCTCATATATAGCATCATTTGTAACAATAACTCCGTCTATTTCATAAGCATAATTTGTTCGCCAATCAATAAGAGTTTGTGATAATAATTCATTTGATAAATTAATTTCAGATTTCCAAAGAACAATTTCTATATCAAGAGTAGAGAGAAATACCAGTTGCTCAGATGGAGTTTTTATAGGCTTTATAAGTTCGTATGAAACAAAATGCAAATCTTTTGCGGCCTCATTGATACTTTTATGATTTACAATTCCAGCCACCATATTTCGCCCATTTGCAAATTTACTTTTATATTTTTTATCAAAAACCACTTTTGGAACAATAAATTCACCACGAATAACAACGCCTTTAGTTTTTGGAAGACGTAAATAAGGTATAAGGTGGCTAATATCTTGGCCTACCTTACCATCACCCCTTGTATACAACTTTGGAACAGCACCTTCTGTAGTATAAAGACCACTTACACCGTCAAGTTTACACGATAATACGTAAGGGCCTTTGAATTTAACCATCCAACTAGTAAGTGCATTGGTGTCAGGTTTGATTTTATCCATAGAAGCCATAACATAAGGTAATTGAGCTTTATTTTTTTCTATAGGAGCACCGACTTGACAAATTATTTGATTTGCAGGGTATTTATTTTCAATATATTCTTTAACAATATCATATTGATTATCTGTCATAATTGGTTGTTCGTTAAAATATGCTTTTGTGGATTCGCATATAATAGAAGATAATTGTTCCTCACTCAATTGTTCGAGAAAAGAAATACCATTTTTTTTAAATTGTTCTACCATTTTTTTTACATTTTCATCAACTTTATATGCACTATAAAATTCGTCTTCAGTATCTGTATCATTTTCAATTATTAATTTTTTTTTAGGTTTTTCTTCTGTTTTTTCCTTTTTTTTTAAAGTTTTTTTAGCTTTTTTTACAGGCATATCAGGAGCTACTGGTTCCAATATTAGAGGTTCTTCTAATATCAGTTCCGGTTCTGCGCTTTTTACGATAATAGCTCTGCCATCTATACGTTCATTTGGTGCTTTATACACGAGACCTAAGAAATTAAATATATCCTCTTCTGAAGTGAAGTGATGCGCCACTTTTTCTCCCTTCTTTTTGTCATTCTCCTTACGGGAGTAGAGCCCATGTTCATTCATTGTATATCCCTTTTCTAATGCTATATGTCGCATTACTGTATTGAAAATTTTACTTCCAGTGAAGTAGAGAATTGCAAATGGAAATTCTTCTAAACTAGTATATAAGAAATCTACGCGGCGAGCGGTGTCTGAAGAAGGAATTTTTGCAATAACTAGACATTTTGTTGGACCTCTAGAGAGAACTTCCAAGATAATCTTCTTTTTAATTAATTCATCTATAAAATTAACAAACACTCGTGGATTATCTGACGTAACTATCATATCAATATCTCCTGAATTTTCGGCACCACGACGATAAGAACCCACTATTTCAAATCTCGAATTTGGACTTGCAACTTTACTAAAATCGTTAGCGAAAATTGTTTCATATTGTTGTATTTCTGAGCGTGGTATTCGCTTTAAAATATCTTCGTAATATTTAAGACCTACTCGCTGTACATCGTTCAGCATTTGTTGGTTCTCTCTAAGTTTCGCAATACTAGTAATACCCTTTTCAACAAGTTCTTTGGCTTTTTTAGGGCCAATTCCGTATACATCTGCCAAAATATTTACTGGATTTGCTTTTTCTCTCTCTAGAACCTTCAAGGTTCCTGTACTTACGTATTCATTCAATTTTTCTATAATAGTTGGACCAATACCTGGCTTTCCTTTCAGGTCATCCGGACTTAAAATATCACCTTGATAAGCCATTATCGTTTCTTGCGCCTTTTGATAAGCGCGAGCGCGAAATGGTTCGCCTTGTTTCAACATTATTTCTGCAAGCTTTTCCATCAAATCAATAAATTGTTCATTTAAACGACCGCTAGGCAATGCTATAGTTGAACCTGTAGTTGGCATATTTAAACTTCTATCTTGAAATATCTTTAAATCTTTTTGTTGTTGCCCTATATTTTCAGGATTTTCTTGTTCAATTTTTTCTTTTAATTCTGGTGACATAGTCAATGACGATATACTGTCATTCATTATTATTAGTTTTTTCTTTTTTGTTGATGTTTGTTTTTTTGCTTTAGGTTCTCTCTTTTTGGTTTCTTTTGGTTTCTTTTTTCTCTCTTTTGAAGAATTTGAAGAAGTTGTTGTTCTTACAATTAGTTTCTTTTTTTTATGTGTAGTTGGCATTATATATTATTTTATATAAAAAAATTGAATGCTTCATAATTAATTGAAAATAATTCATAAGATAATACTACAATGACTACAGAGGTTCAAGAAATTATATTACCACCTGGACCTCCTAGTGAAGAAGAAGATTTTATTATAAATGGAGATTTTGTCAAAGGACAATTTGATTATGCTACGAATTGGGATAAAAAAATGCTTCAAACTGCTTATCAAGCTATAAATATTTTAGAACTTTGGAATTTTATGAAAGAAAGCCCTGGTGAAAATGGATTTATGTGGAGTGATGATAAAAGAATAAATTTGATATATAATAAAATTGAGGAATTGGGATACAAAGGGCACTCTGGTTGTTCTTTTGGATGCATAATGCGGGATATGCAATTTATTGCACAAGAAGGAGAGAAATTATTTCGCCAAATTTATCTACAAGTTAAAAAAAAAAGAACCATGAATTTATAAAAATAGTATAAATATATATAATGTATAGTATTTATTTTGCTCCATCATTTATAACATTTTTCTCAAAATAATATATATATATATATATATATCACTTGTATAATACAAAAGATTATAAAATTTATATCATTACGTAGAATGAAATTTTTTATATCAATAATTTATACAATGGATAATTTAGAAAATTATAAAGATAGTATAGATAATATAGTTATTTTAAGTTTTGGTAGGTCAGGTTCTTCATATCTAATTGATTTATTAAAAAACTATGATAGCTATTTTGAAGTTATATCTATAGAAGTTAATATTAATAATTATATACATTTAATTGATAATAAAAATAATATAATATGTAAATATGTTTTTGATGGTTCTGAAGATGATAATTTCATGTTGAAATATTTTAAAGATAAAAACTACAAGTTTATTTTACTAGATAGAAATTGCTTAGAAACACATATTAGTGATTGTATAGAAAAAAAAAATAATATATATAGTAATTTTGACACTAGTAATAGTTTTGTAGATTTAAAATTAATAGATATATATAATACTATAAATTATAGAAATTCATATTATAAAATGTTAAATAATTTCAGTATTTCATATATTTATGTATTATATGAAGATTTATTAAAACAACCTGAGAATTTAAAAAATTATATTAATGATTTATTTTCTAATTTATTTTCTATAAAAAAAATATATTTTGATGGAATAAATAAATCTACTTTTATAAAACAAAATAATAATGTAACAAATCTATCTAATGTAATTAGTATAACAAATGATTTATATATAAAAAATACAGAAACTAAAATAATTTATAATTGCGATAATAATTTAATAACTACATATTATGAAAAAAATGTAAAAATAAAAAAAAATAACTGCAAAAACTTGTATATAAATATAATAGATTGTAATTATTATTTAATACCAAACAAAGAAATAGACTTATTTTATGAAAATAATAAAAATTATATATGTTTATATGATAATAAAATAGTATTAGTAGCATTTTATGATATTAATAACACATTTGAAATTATAAATAATAATGAATTATTTTTAAATTATAATAATTATGATTTACAATCAAATCTAGAAAAAATATTGAATAAATATGAAAATAATATTTCATTATTAAAACATAATGATAATCCTATTATTAGTGATATAGAAAATTCATTTATAATTCATATTAATGGAAATGAAGAACGTTTAAAATACATAATTAAAAATAATTATATAAAAAGATTATATTTAGTAGATGCAATTATTTATAAAAATGATTTATTAGTTCAAAAATTTGCATCAAACTTACTTTATAGAAATTTTTATAATAAAGAATTTTATGAAAATAACAAATATAATAGTTATACAACAGGTGCAATATGTTTAACTCTGACTAATTTGATTATTCTTAAATATTGTATTAAAAATAATATAGAAAATTTAATAATATTTGAAGATGATTTAGTTCCACATAAAAATTTACAAGATATACAATTATATTTTAATAACAAACCTCCTGATTCAAACTTAATATATTTAAGTATAAAACAAGATTTTAGAGAAAAATTAAATTATTATAATGATTATTTTTATTATAGAAATAAATATTCATGGTCGACATTATCATATTGTGTTTTAGGGTTAGAAAGTATAAAAACACTTATAGAATATTATTCAACATTTTTACTTCCAATTGATTGTTATACTTTTAATGAATTAAAATGTTATATTTCTTCTAAAAATTTTTTTATAGATGATGAAAATATTATGTCAAATATTAAAAGTGTAGAAGCTAACAAAAAAGAAGTAAATAATATATGGAATTATAATTTTGATAATTATGATTTTAATAGCGTTAGTTATAACTTTGTTTTATTTAATTATAAAAACAATGGTAATAATATAGAAACTTGGAAAAATTTTGCTTATAATTTATACACAAATAGTAATAAAGAACTTTATATTAACTACGAAAATAGTTCTATTAATGAAAATACTATAGTATTTTTTGATTTTGTTGACAGAGAATTTGGATGGGATTATTGGATGTTTGAAAAAAAATATAAAGACGGTGTTCCATTTAAATGGGGCGGTATAATTCATCATCCTTTTGAATTACAATCTTATTGGGGTAATAATATAGCTGTTAATAAATATTTAAATATTGAACATGTTCGAAAATCATTAAAAAACTGCAAATTTTTAATTGTATTATCAGATGCGTTAAAAGATGAAATTATTGAATCAAAAATAATTGAAGAGTTTAGTATACCAATTTATACAATATATCATATAACACCATTATTTAATTTTAATTTTAATATTTCTAATTATTATTTAAAAGAAAATTTATTATTTTTAGGTTGGTCTTTCAGAAATGTAAATCTTTTTTATAGAATAAATACAAAATTGAAAAAAATAATGTTACCTGGATTATGTAATAAAGAACAAAAAGATAGATTTAATAAAATAATGTATAAACAAACTGATGGATATAATGAAAATAATACTGATGTTACCATTCATGATTATTTAAGTAGTTGTGAATTTTTAAATATACTATCTTCATCTGTTGTGTTTTTAGATTTTGATGGCGTTTCTGCAAATAATAGTGTTGTTGAATGTATTAAATTTAATATTCCTCTTATAATTCGTAAATGTAAAGCGGTAATATTTTATTTAGGTGAAAATTATCCTATGTATTATGAAAATGAAAATGATATTAATTCAATTATGAATAATTTAGATATAAAAATTAAAGAAACTATTTGTTATTTAGAAAGATTAGATAAGAATAAATTTTTGTTGACACCTAATATTATAAATGTTTTAAATATAATTCAATCACATCAAAGTTCGACAAATGAATTAATGAAATATGTCATTAAAGATTGTTACGAAAAAGATTATGATCCTTATACATATGAATTTTCGCATCGTAAGTATTGTTTCGAATATTCATTTATAGATTGGTATTTTTTATATAGGAAAAATTCTATCTATAAAAGAAAAAAAGATGCGAAATATAAACATACTCCAAAACTTATTCTAGTTGGTAACGAAAAACTTTATTTACACAATTGAAGATTTAAAATGGGACAAATAATTAGTTAATTATAAGAAGCAATAACTTATCAGGGTTTTTAGAAGAATTCACAAAATAAAAATTTACATACCCTTAAATAGGCAAACCTTGAAGTTTCCTTTCATTTTTACGCAGTTAAAAGAAAGGTGCGGTTTTAAATCTTCAATGGTGTAAAAATTATTCAAAAATTAATAATTTGGAACCTTATAAAAAAATTATTTTAGCTCTATTTTTTTCAATTAGTATTGGTATTCATGGCTTATCCCATTTAGGTTTGGAAAAAATTAAAATTATAATCCATTGATGATGTAAAATTTTTATAAAAAAAAGTTATTGGTTTATCCAAATGGAATAAACCTCACCTTTATTTATTTAGTTATTTAAATTACAATATACAATATACAATCTATAACAATATACAATACTATTTTATATTTTTAATTTTTATTTTTAATTTATATTTTAATTTTTATTACTTACCATGCAGACTGCTTCAGCGAGGGCTTGAGATTTGACTTGCTCAGCGTAAAGACTGTTTGTAAGCTCCTGGATGCGAACATTCAACTGATATAATTCGCCATGAAATCGAGTATTTTCTTCCTCTAAAGTCTGAAGATAACGAACGTCGACACTTGTCAGATGTTGGTCGTCTTCTTCCATAGAAGCTACGCAATGCTCCATTTCATTGATTAGCTGCTTGAATTCAGTGTCCTCTGGGTCGTATTCGCCTGCAATTTCATCAATTAACTCGAGGAAATCGGCGTCATCTGTAGCTACTTTAAGCGAAGCACTGGGTTTAAGCGAAGCACTGGGTTTAAGCGAAGCACTGGGTTTAAGCGAAGTAGCCGCCTTCAAATCTCCAAGGTCAATGCGAGGTTTGCGTTCACCTGGAATATACTTACGCGCCTTGTTTTCAAGGACAATCCAGTGCCATGGCTCATCGTAGACGATACGGGCTTCCTTGGTAGTGTCGCATACGCGCGTTTGGAAGTTGCGATTAGCAATGGTATCGCACCAGAATTCAAAATGGATATACGCTGCATTATATGTTTTGCCATCTTGACCCATCTTGGATACAAAATCCACACGACTTACCTTTCCAATTTTTTGATTTTCAAAAACGTTCTTTACATCTTCCTTACTGTAATTGGGGAAGACGTGAGGGATATAGAGACTAATATTATTAATTTGAGCGGACATATTTAAAAGTTTGCGAAAGCTTCGAGCTAAGGTTTGGTATTCAATATGCCTTTTATTTTAATTGTAAAAAGTATTTCAATTTTTTTTATAAAACCGTAAAACAGAAATCACTAAAAGTTTATAATGAGCTTTAATTTTATTATAAATTTAAAAACTTATAAAATAAAATCAAATAAAATTCAAGTCAAACATTTTAAGATTAAAAAAGGTAAATGATTTTAAATTGTAAAATTTTAGTTGGAACTACATTTTCATAATTTTTAAAAAAATTGAAATACTTTTTTCAAATAAAATAAAAGGCATATTGAATAACACCTTATTAGCAAAAGCTCTCGTAAACTTAGCAAAATGTCTTCAAACAACAATATTGACGAATTCGGGCGCGATTTATCGCTTAGACACAGAGAATTTAAATCTATATTTGACACTTATTTGGAGCGCTTCAAAGGAATGTCATGGGCCGAGATTAACTGGCTCATTGAGGATGATGAGGAGAAAGAGAGAAAACAAGTTGAAAGAATAGAGCTAGTCAAGGCTCACGATGAGCGAAAAAAACTTTACCAGCAAGGCCTCTATGAATTAGAGGAGGGTGAGGAACTAGATATGTAAATCTCCTTATCCACCTTTATCCACCTTTATCCACCTTTATCCACCTTTAGAAAAGGTGGAGCCAAAAAATAAAAAAATAAAAAAAACAATAAAAAATAAAAAAAAAATAAAAATAAAAAAACAATAAAAAATAAAAAAAAACAAAAATAAAAAAATAAAAGCGATAAAAATTTTATTCTATTTATTTTGTAACCATTTAGAAATAATAATTAAAAAGTGAGACCATTTGGTCAATATCTTTTTTAATTTATATTTTTATTTTACAAATTTTTAGTGAAAACAAAAATGACTAAATGAAAAAAAATTGAAATACTTTTTGTAAATAAAATAAAAGATAGATTTAATTAACAAACGTCTACAAGACTTGAACCAATTTAATAATTTTACTGTTATTCATCATAAAAGTTGAAAATGTCATCCAACATAGAATGTCCTATTTGCATGGATAATATTGATATCACTAAGAATTGTATTACTACTGAATGCGGTCACTGTTTTCACGCTAGCTGTGTCATGCGAAATGTAGCTCGCAATGGTTTCGCTTGCCCAATGTGCAGAACTGCGATGGCAGAAGAGCCTGATGATGACGAGGATTCCGAATTTGAGGAAGAAACAATTGAAGAAGATACTCGAAATCCTGATGACTTTGCTTTGCGTGGCTTCCGCATGTTTATGGATAACCTAGAAGGCGTTGCACACGACCACGAAGATGAGCTTGAAGAGCAAGAAGATATGGAAGATATGGAAGATATGTATGATCATCACGAAGAAGATGAAGAAGATGTCGAAGAAGAACCTCAGGCTCCAAAGCCTTCAGCCGCTTACATCACTCAGAAACTCCAAGAACAGGGAACAACAATGGAGGACTTAGTCAAAATTCTTCTCAGAGACCACGACGAATATGATGATGAAGATGATGAGTTCGAAAGCATAGATGAGCGAGTTTGGGGCGATATGCGCGTCATTATTGACAACTATCAGCCACAATCTGAGATCATGCCCGAAACACCAGTAGTAGAGCAGATACATCCTAATGTAACTGTACGCCAAAGAGTTGTCGTTACACCTGTTTCAGAAGAAGCTGATATTAAACTTCCAACCATTCGTCATCATCGCCCTGGAACCATAACGCATTTGAATTCTATTAGTCGTGTATTATTTGTAGATGAAATGGAAGAGTAAGTAAAAAAAAAATAAAATAAAAAGCATTCTTGTATTTATATTTAACCTAATTATAAATTAAATATAATTAATTAAAAAGTGAGACCATTTGGTCAATAACTTTTTTTATTCTTTGTCTACTTTTGTGAAAAGTAGATTATAAATTTTTAGTTTTGCTCTATTTTATTAAAAGTAAAAAAAATTGAAATGCTTTTTTAAAATAAAAATAAGAACAGATTTAATATAAGCTTTCTGATATCAATCAACCTTTAAAACTCAAACAATCAAAACAATGTCTTCATTCAGCTTTTACATTTCAAGTGTTCGCATGTTTACCGATGAAAACGATATTTTTAAAGCGTTTACAAATATTGGTGTGGTTTATCGTATCGATTTCATACCAGTAAATAAAAAACCAGGTTTCAAAGAAAATCTTTCCGAAAAATTCAAATCAGTTTTCGTTCACATGAGCGACTTGTTTACCCAAGGAAAGGAGATAAAAAGTGCAATTCAAACTTCAGGTAAGTCTTATAAATTTTATCCTTTTCATAATAGCAGCGAATTTTGGATGCTATCCAAAGCGAATAATCCAGTTCAGGACACCATGATGAACAATTCGCAAATCGTGCACAACTGCCTCTTTTTGGAAACAAAGATAGAGGAACAAGCCGCCCAGCTTGAAGAACAAGCGGCAACTATCAAAGCACTAAGTGAAAAACTAGAGGGAGTTCATCATGTAGTTTATCAGCTACTTGGTGGTCTATTTTGCCAGAACAGTCAAAACCAAGTATTGAATGAGCATTTACGCTTATTGTTTCCAGAAAATTATAACGAAAGAAGCCGATTTGAGGAAACTGATGATAACAAGTGGACTAGTTGGCCAACTACTCGCCAAGGTGACGACTGCGAGCGCCGTATTGAGGCTTTGGAGAAATCATTATTGGAAACTCGTGAGGTAGTTGCCGAAAAAGAAGACGATATCGAATTACAGATACAAGCCTTGGAGCAAAAATTCAGTGAGCTAACCATTGAGCCAGTCTTCACGCCATATGAGCAGCAAAATGGTAACGAACCCGAAGAACCCGAACCCGAATACAATGAAGACAACGAAATCGAAGACAATGAAGACCAGGATACAGCGCTATATGCGAGAAAATTTGCACCAATTCATTTTCCATATATAATGAATGAATACCCTTCGTATCAAACCTCTGATTATGTAAATATAACTGACGATAATTCTAGTAGTACACATTCAAGTATGCCAGACCTTATTAATGACGATGAATATGAACTGGCGTGCTTCAAAACCAGGGGTGAATTACAAAGATTATATTATAGCTCTCGTCCGGAGACGTCAGATTTTGAAAAGGATTATGATGACCTATAAAATATATATTGTATTTGTATATTGTATTTGTATATTGTATTTGTATATTGTATTTGTATATTGTATTTGTATATTGTATTTGTATATTGTATTTGTATATTGTATTTGTATATTGTATTTGTATATTATAATTAATTAAGTATCTTTTTTATTTATCAATACCAGTTACCTTTGTAATATTTCTAATAATTTTATTTTCTTTTTCCAAATCGTTATCGCCAGAGCCTCCCATAGCTTCAATAATAATTTTATTATATTGGGTTGATAATGGTGACGAACTCTTGCAACATTCTGGGTATTTTTCTTTGAATTCAGGTATTAGTACATAATTTTTATTGGCTATTTTTTTTATAGCTCGTCTAAGTTTCTTTTTTTCTTCATTTTCTTTTTCCCACTTATCTTCGTCTTTAACATATAAAACTTCTCTCTTTTTATCTGCACAATGAATAGGTCTTTGCGTAATATCTAAGGATTTTAATTTTGTTGTTATAATATTAGAAATCCCTTCTACGTATCCAATTTCACCAATGTTAATTAAATCAGATAATTGTAGTTTAATAGAATCTACAAAATCCATAATATTCATAGCATCTTTACAAGTTTCATTTAGGAAGAATTGAAGATTAAATGATTTATTATGCGAATTATTAGTTGTAGTAGTATTATGACTATTATTAATTTGATTATTTTTAGAAAGTTCCAAAATTGTTTTATTTTGTTCTAATATTAATTCTTGAAAATCATTATTCTGTTTAAGAATAGAGAGAACCAACTCAGGTGATATTTCGGGAATTTTATTTTTACTTTCATTTTCTTCATAATTAACATTATTACATTTTTTTTTATGTCTCCATAATCCAGAGTTGTCCTTATACGTTTTTCCACAAGAGCATTCATAATGGGTTTTTGGGGTAATTTCCATTGAAAAACATTGAAAATCATTGATTTTGTGTTTTTTGGTCTGAATATGTCTATTAAAATCTTTTTTATTACACGTATTAAAGTCACACTTTTCACAAACAAAAATGTTTGGGTTTTTTGGGGTAAAAACATTGCTAAACATTGCTATATATAAGCAATCTAAAAAACCCCTAAGTCCTTTTCCGCAAAATAATTTTAAAATTTATCGTCACACTTTCAAAATTATTTTTTTGGTAACCAGACCATAAAATTCAATTATGGTCACACAATTGAATTTTTTGCAGTAAAATATTCCAACTTTTCATTTTTGGACATTTTTTTTGTCCATTTTTGAAAAGTTAAAAAAACTTTCACACGAAAAAAATCAATTTTTATACTATACTCAAAGGGACCGAATTTTCTTAATTTTTCAACTTTTCTTTACAGAATGTAGTACAGCCTCTTTAAGTTCCCTTACAAAATAATATATTTTTATTTTTTAAAATTGATTTAAAATTATTGAATAACTATAAATCATAAAAGAAAAATGAGTGAAGAGATTAATTTTGAAACATTAAAAATCAAAGTTCCTATGTTAGTAAAAACTTATCCCATTGAAAAACAGAGAGAAATATTCAATTATTTAAGTGAAATGGATGAGTTGAATAAAAAAGCATATGAAATAGCATTTGACCATTTAGGTAGTTCTTTTAATATTTTTAGAAGTAATGGATTTAAAGAATGGAAGCATAAAAATAATTAAAATGCAAAACGAACCCTCTTGGATTTAGCTTTGCGTTTAAAAAGTTTACGTCGCGTTTTATGACCGCCTCCAGTTGCAGGAGCAGCGACAGTTTCAGAATTATTCTCTAATGGTTTTTCAAACTTATCTATTGATTGATTAGCTCTATTCAAAGTATTGTCACCTTCTTTGTTTAATTTTTTAAATGTATTTAATCCGTCACCAACTATATCACTTTTATTATTTATATCTTCTATTCCTTGACTAACTTTATTTTCAGCCTGTTTTAATTTATCAATACCTTCTTTAAAGTTTTCGCTTGTTTGCTCTGCAACATCTGCAATGGCTTCTACGGACTTAGATGTAGCTTCTACAACTTTACCAACTGCAGCCGAACCATCATTTAATGCTTTCCCTGCATCAATTATAGCTCCTACACCAGGGACCGCTCCTGCCATATCAGTAGCCACTTTAATTAAACCAGAACCAACACCAGCAGCAGCTTCAGTTCCAGCTTGATTTAACGTATCAATTGCATTATTAAGTGGTTCATCCATAGCTTTAACAGCAATATTTGTATAATCAGCAGCATTATCTAATGCTGTTTCAGTTGCAGTCTTTAATTCTGGAGTATTAAGTGCCGCATTAAATTTATTTAATAAAATTGCTGCATCTTTGGAAGTTTGTGCAGCGGCTTGTGTTGCACTTTGATATACTTTTGGACTTTCCAATACATCATTAATTTGTCCAATTAAAGCAGCAGAACTTTTATCAACTACATTTATAACATCTTTTCCAATCGCAGTAGCCTGAGAAGTCAAACCACTAACAGCGTTTGTTGCAGCATCACTAATTTGTCCAATTTTATTATCAACCGATTTAATATTAGCATCTTCTTCATCACTTTTTATCACATCTTCATTTTTAATTTTTTTTAGTCCAAATAATCTCAAACCTTTATCAGTAATATATCCTGTTACATCACCTGAATAACTAGCTAATTTATCACCTATTATATCAAAAATACCAGGAGGGTTTTGTGACACTTGTGAGGTAACCATCTCATTATTTTGTAAGCTAGCTCCACCATAATATCTTTTAGATTTATTATTTACTTTTTTATTTTTATTGCGTTTAGTTCGTTTATTCATACTTATATTATAATTAGAAGTTTATATTTATAATTTAAACATTAAGACATTAAATTATAAATATTGTTAAATTATTTATTAACATTTTTGCATTTTTTTAAAATCAGCAAATGTCATTGCGAATTTTTTATTAACAACTTTCCTATCGATCTTCTTTAAAAAACTGAAATTCGCAAATTTACCTTCATATGTATATCTATTTGCTTTATCTTTTAATAATATTTTCTCATTTTCGCGTTTTTCAGTTAAAGATTTATTAGGAATACTGTTTTTTGGAGGTGCACCTGAAATAACATGACCTGTTCCAGCATTTTTATTGTATTGTTTAAACTTTGCAAAGACGTTTTTCTTTTCTTCAAATGCTATTTGATTTTTAATAGATTCTTCCTTTCGCCTTTTTTCTTCTTCTTCTCTTTCTTCTTTTTCTTTCACTTCTCGTTGCAATTTTTCTTCAGCTAATTTTAATTCTTGTTCCATATCTATAAAAATAGGTCTACAACCGAATTGTTTCACATATTTTCTAGCAACTACTTCCAAATACCTATATGGAATACTACTATCGCTATAATACTTGAATGTATTGCGCTCTTTTTCATAAATCATTAATACATTACCTAGTGGCGTAGTTTCCATTACAAAACAATTTTTTAATTTATCTAAACGTTGGTTTATTATAAATTGCTCTGATAGTTTTTCTGCTTCTTTCGTTAAATCTTCTTCACCTTCTTTAGTATCAAAATTTGGTAAAACACTAAGCTCATTTGATAATCTAAACTTTTCAATAGTCAATGTTTTAATTCTATCTTCTTTTGTTTCACCTAAACGATAATCTTCATCATCTTCATTATCATATACACAATATTCATCGTCATTTAATTCCTGATATTTGAGTAATTTATTTTCAATTAAATCCAAATTTTCTTTAATTTCATCTGTTTTATTTGTATTAGTTTCCTTAATTAAATGTAAAAATTCTGAATATTTTTGTTGTTTTAATTCTTGTTCATCAATAGTAAAAATATAATCTTTTTCAAGATTTCTAATTTCAGTCAAATATTTATCTTCATATTTTTCAAGAGGCTTTACGTCTTCTTTTGCGTCCCGTTTTACTTCTTCTTCAGAATTATTATTGTTATTGTTTTGCAGTAAAAAATGTTTATAATTATTGATAAAATGAAGAAACTTATAGTAAAATCTCATTAAGAAAAATACTAAATTTTGAGGAGGTCCATTATTAATAAAATATAATCCTATAAAAACACCTAAAATATATGATATATCGTTAGTCATAATATGTTTAATACTAATATAATTTTAAATACTTTATATAATATAATTATTATTATTTAATTATAATTTTTTCTTTCTACAAATAAATCATTAATTTCAACTGATAAATCGGGTAGTTTAATCAATTCAAAATTTTTTTCTTCGGCTTCAGGATGAAGTCTAACTAAGAATAAATCCTTTATTTTTTTGCCATATTTTTCTTCAAGAATGGTTTTATATGTATTCAATTGTAATGCATAATGCCAGAAATTTGAATCTGGAATATGACATATCTGAGGCGGTAAAGCAAATTTGTTAAAATTATTAATTCTTGTAATATTTTTAGCCCTTTTCCAATCATAAATGGAGAGTGTACCGTCTGGATTTTCATAGACCATATCTATAGAGCCAGAAATTTTAACATCTTCATTATAAACTAGCCATTCAGTTCTATATGGTTTCAAATGAGGGTGATCTCGGACAAAATTTATGAAATACTGCCATTCCGGTGATTTTAAAGAATGTTTCTCTATATTACTGGCCATATAAATGTCAAAAAGCTGACCATTTGTATAAGGAAATTGCAAGTTTATATTATTATTAAAACATTCTATTTCAAAATGTAAATCTGTTCCGGCGCCTGCAACAGTGTCTCTGTTTGAATTCCATTGTGATTTTATTTGTTGTTTTGTTAGACCCCAGTATTTATGTCCTTCTTTCCAACTTTTACCTTTCATCATATTATCAATTACTTTATCTGCGTCAAATTGCTCAAAAAGAGAATGGTTCCACGTGGTAACAGAAGTGTATTTTACACCAGGTTCATCCAAAATTTCATATTTATGCCCCTCTTCAAAGAATTGGATATTTGAGTCGCGATTATGGGCATTTCTAATCGATAAAACATTTTGCAAAGTAGAGTTCATAATTAATATAGTATGACTTGTTTAATACTGTATTAATTATATTCAATTTTATTTTCAACCTTTAAGAAAGGTTGAGCCAAACCTAAAATTTTATTTTCAACCTTTCTTAAAGGTTGACAAGGTTTATAGTTTTGGCTCAACCTTTCTTAAAGGTTGATAAGGTTTATAGTTTTTGGCTCAACCTTTCTTAAAGGTTGATAAGGTTGACACTTCTTTCTTTAAATCCTGTATTTCTTTAATTAATAATCCAATTAGACCGATGTAATTAACACTTTGCATATCTGTGCCATCTTTCTCTCCTGTAACTAAAAACGGATAGTCTTCTTGAAGTTCGTGTGCAATCAAACCGATATCTTGTTTTCCTGTTTTTTTATTTAAATAAGTTACTGGTTTTAAATTATCTATATTAAATGTGTCATCTAATAATTTTACATTTTCCTTTATACGATAATCAGAAGTTGCATTAAAAGTTGTGGCATTTATATTTCCACTCACATCTAGTGTAGAATTTGGAATAGAAGTTCCAATACCAACGTTACCAGAATTATAATAAATACTACTTCCACTAGTAGTCCATTGAGTAGTACCAGATGGTGTTGTCCAAGTAGGAGCACCTCCACCATTTGAAGTAAGAACTTGTCCTGTTGTTCCTACTAATGTAAATAATGTTGTGCCAGTTCCTGATTGGTAAGGTACTGTACCAGCGTTACCCCCAGATAAATCAGTAGCGTAAGTAGCGTTAACAGCGTTAGTAGCGTTAACAGCATTGGTAGCATTTGTAGCATTGGTAGCATTGGTAGCGTTAACAGCGTTAACAGCATTAGTAGCATTGGTAGCATTAGTAGCATTTCCGGATATATCAACACTTAAAGTATTTGTGCTCGCATCATATGACAACCCAGAATTTGAATAAATTGTAGTTAATGCGCCCGTAGGACTACTTAATAAACCAGGGTAATATGTTCCTGAAGTAACATTATTTATTGGGATAGAACTACTAGTAATTTGTTGCCATGAAGGCACATTTGATGTTCCGTTAGATGTTAAAACATATCCACTATAACCTGGTGGTAAAAATGACGTAGTATCAGCACTGCTTTGATAAAGTAAATCTCCAGTAGAACCACCAACAATATTTCCACTTAAATCTCCAATAAAATTTCCTATAAAAGTTCCGCTCAAATCACTAAGACAATTAATATAGCTACTGGTCTGTCCTATATTTTGTGTAACTTGTAAATTATTATTTGTATTATAATTACTAGATACTATATTATTTCGTGCTGCATATTGTAATCCTCCGAATTGTCTAAATGACATTTATATATAATATTAAAAAATAATAAATAACTTAATTAATTAAGCTAACAAATATAGTAAATTTTGTTAAATAATATTATTACTACTATTTACATAAGGAGTAATATAAATAATATTAGAAGGTTTAGATTCAATAGTATTACTTAAAGATGTAATATATATTGCATCATTTACATTTAAATTTGTTAGAGTTTTTGTAAATAAATTATTATTTAAAATATTAAGGAATAAAATATTATTGACATAGATATTAAAACTCGTAATAGGAAATGAATAACATGTATTTATAGTCCAAGATATTTGTATTGAATTTAAATTCACAGTTAATAAAATTAAAACAGGAGCTGATGGTGTAACAGCACTGACAAATCCTTTATAATTATAAGGCCATTTATTACCACTATTATTCATCTGATATCTTTGTTTTGGATACCATGTTTGAATATTTGGCCAACATAATTCAATTTCTTTTCCAGGAACATCAGAACAAGTTGTAGGATAACAAATATTATTTTTAAATGTTTCTATTATTTCTCCATTACAAGGATTAACTATCTTATTACATACTAAATTTCCACCATCTTGCAAAATATTTGTGGGACAATTAAACGGTTGTTGCAAATTATACTGAAATGGTCCTGATATATTATTAGGAGACCCTACAATTTGATTAGGGAATGGTATATTTATATAATTTACTCTTAATAAACTTGATGTGTTAGGATTTGTATATGTTTGAGATTGTGTAGCGTAACATTTTTTCCTAGAGTTATTATACCCTTTTGCTATTTGAGAATAGTTTTGTTTTTTAGTTAAATTTGCACTGTTATTTTTATATTGCAATATATTACCTTTTAACAACATTTGTTTTTCATATTGGGCTTGCAAAGGTGTGACATTTTGTTTAGTTAATGGTATATAAACTGTATAGTCTGTTAAATTTGGTGGAGGCGGATAAACACAATTATTTTCTACTCTATACCAAAATCTAGGTGGTATAGGATTGTAATTAATAGCACTTGATGACATTATATATTATTATATATTTAAAATAAATTTAAAGTATCTTATTGAGTGTAAGAAAAAAATGTTTTTATTTTCTATTTCTAGAATTATGTTTATATTTTTTATACACTCTATAAGTTTTATGTGTTTTTTTATATTTATTATGTCGTCTAGATAAATTATATTTACTGTGCTTTTTTTCAATAGGAATAGGTATAATAAGTTCTTCATTTGGAAGTGGTGTCGAAAGATATCTAATTGGTTTTGGTGTTTCAAGAATTTGTTCAATAGTTTTTATTGTAGGTTTATTTTCATCTTTAAAAGTCATAGTATCAATTTGAGTTGTTTCATCAAATTGCGGTATTTCAATTTGAGGCAATTCAATTTTATAAATTGTAGGTTTGTCTGTAAATTCTCTTGTAAAAAAATCTTTTTTTAATCTTTGATGAATAGGCATATCTACACTAGGGATATTAAGAATATGTTCTAAATCATTATTATCGAGCGTAATATTAAAATGTTTTTTATTTCCATTAGTATTTGAAGTAACTGAAATATTGGCAATATCGCCATCGTAATCAGCATCCCATTTTAATTCATTGACTGCATTAAGAGTATGATGTTTGCGTGAATTACTATTAGTATGAATAATTGTTTTGGTAGTTCCTCTATTTTTAATATAAGTATTAAGCATATTTATATTAAAAGCATATAATATTTTGTTTAATATGTAAAATTAATTTTAAAAAAATATAAGATAATAAATATGGAACTAAATTTTGAAGAAATTAACAATTATCAAAATTCTTATCAAAATTATGATAATAAAATAAATAAATCACAAAATGTAGAAACGCAAAAATACTGGGAAGAAGATTTTAATCAAAAACAAAAAACACAATTAAAAAAAAAGAAAGTTACATTTTCTGACATATTAAATAACATGAATTTAGTCGTAAATAATCAAGGTGTTTTACAATTTATGGCTCCAGCAAATTTAACGAATGAAGAAGAACAACATCCGCAACAAAAACAATATTTACAAAAAAATCAATTCAATGAAAATATAGAGAGGAAAAATGAACCACTAGACCCTTCAGTAAAACATAGTTATATTTATAATAAATATTTTAAAGATTATAAAGAAATCACCGAACCAAAACCAAAAAAAATTCCAAAAACAAGAGAAGAATATATAAAAATGGTATTAGAAGAGAGAATAAGACAAACTGAAGAAAGAAAAAGAATATCTCAAATCAAGTCGAAAAAAATGATTTATACTACAAATTATACAAATCATGGAAATATACAAGCGAGTAAAAATAATTTGCGTAAAATGAGCTTTCAATAATACATTTCTTTAAGTTAATATTTAAAATATTTTTTATATTAAAAACAAATTAAAGACAATATAATTATATATATTGGGCAAAAGCATTAGTAATTTTATTTTAATAATTTTGAAATATTTTAAGCTTTAGCACCATTACCGACTTTAGCTCATTTGGTAGAGCATTTGACTGTAGTTGTTTTGATGGTATCAAATGGTAGCTGGTTCGATTCCAGCAAGTCGGATCAATATTTAATATGTATTATTTAGATACTTATTAAATTTATTTTTCGCATTGAATTACACAATCTAGAGAATGAGATGAGTCAGATAATTTACTTCCTATTTCTTCGTTTTCTGAATCAAAATCGATAATTTCATCTATTTTAAACTTGATATTTGCAAAATCTGGTTTATCATTATTAAGTCCTAATAAATTTATAATATTTGGCAATTTTTTTAATGTTAATATACTATTATTTTCTTTAAATTCTTGCTCTATAATTTCAGTATCTTTTTTATTTTTAATTTCACCCTTTTCGATTTTATCATATAGCTTTTCAGTTATCTTTATATTATCTTTTATTAAGCATTTAGTTTTTGCAATAGCATCCCAAACTTTTTTATTTTCATTTGTTTTTTTATCTTTTTCTTTTTCTTTTTCCTTTTCCTTTTCCTTTTCTTTTTCCTTTTCCTTTTCTTTTTCCAATTTTCGCTTTTCTTTTTCAATTATATCGAGTCTACCAAAAGGGTTCATAATATCTTCTATAAATAAACTTAGTTTTCTAGGGTCGGTTATATAATTGTTATTATCATTTTTCCAGTCATCATTTGAAATATCATTAAAAAAATCAGAACTAAAACATAATTTACAACAACATTTTAAACATAATTTCCAAAATAAATACCCGTAATATGGATTAATACAAAATAAATTATGACAAAAGAAATTTTGCAATTTTCTCTTTAACCATATTTTTTTATTTTTCTCTGCATTTTCCATTTCTTTTACAAACATATCATCTATAATTGAGAAAGCAGATTTCAATATTAATAAATTATTAATATATATATCTTTTTCTTCTTGTAATAAATCAATTTGAGATAAAATTTTTTTTGTAGACAATCCTTTATTCCTTCTTGCTTTTAAAACTGCCTTTAAATAATTTTTAGTATTTTTTACCTCTTTCAATGCATTTATTTTTCGTTTTCTAACGTCTTCTATCTTTTTAATAATTAAAAAAACATTTGTATTATAAATAATTGGATACATTGTTCTTATTTTTTTTGGAATAATAAATTGATTTGTTCCTTTTATCTCTCCAATTTTATTCTCAATATCGGTTAATTTTTCACTTATTATATTTTTACTTGGATCATATGAAAATAATAAAGTTTTACCAGACATAAATTCAACAGTAGTTTGTAATTTATCGTATTGATGAGCTGATGTTTTATGAGCTTCTGAAGCAGCGTCTAATTTTAAATAATTAACAACCGCTAATAAAAAAGCGATTATTCCATTTACACCTGATATTAAATAAGCTCCCCAATAAAAATCCTTTATTATAGCTGATAATACAGTTGCAGCGGTAGATAATAATATAGAAGGCATCATAAGATAATTTAATCTTACTTCACAATAAGATTTAGATTCCATATATATTAATTTTTGTCCTCGTAGATAAGTAGCTAATATATCAAGTGCGCAAGAATAATATTCTTTATCGTCAAAATAATTATCATTAATTTCTTTTTCGATTTCCTTATAGGTATATTTTTTAAAGGTTATGATTAAATTATCAGATGCATCTGTTAAATTTCCTGATATGTCCTCTGATACAACTTCATCATTATAAAAATCTTCTTCAGCATAAATACTTTTATTATTGTTATTTGACATTGTTTCTTGATAGACAGCTCTAGACATTAATGGTTGTTCTTCTTTGAAATTATTTTGCTTTTTATTACAAATATTTTTTTTATGAAATGCATTTTCTTTTGATTTATTTAAAAATTCTACGTATTTTAGAGCTTCTTCTTTTAATGCTTTTTGCTTTTCAATTTCAGACATAAAGTTTTCTATTAATTTTTGTTCTCTTATTTCTCCTCTGTGAAGCATTTCTTGTTCTCTTATTTTTGTTTCTAATAATAATGCTTCGTATTCAGCCTCTCTTTGTTTCATTTTTTCTCTGTAAGAGATATCATCAAGTATTGACGAACCTTTTAAAGCAACCATTTGAGTTTCCGCCTTTAATGCTTCTTTTTCATGACTTAATCTTTCTATTTCTGCTTTTAATTGACTAATTGTTATTTCGTTCAATTTATCTGCATTGATATTCTCTATTTCACTATTATTTTTTTCAATAACTATATTTTCTTTTTCAATAACTATATTTTCTTCCATATAATTTTAAATATAAATTATAATTTTAGTATTTACATAATATATAATGTCTAAAACTCGTAGAAATGGTCGCGGTTCTGCTACCAGAGGCTGGAAAAAAGAAAAACCCGGATATCATCAAAGAACAGTAATGTTACAACGCTGTGGAAAAAAATGTTTTTTAGGTTCAAACAAAAAGTTTCCTATTTGTAAAAAAAATACTTGTAAGATAAGTCCAAAAGGAGTTTACTCTGCTTATATTAGAGCTAGTCAATATCATCATAGAAATATATCCAGCAAGGCAAAAAAATTGCTCGTTAAAATGAGAGTAAAACGTTAAATATGTAAAAAATAAAATTGAATTATACTTATAATATGTTTTTATAAGTATAATATAATTAAACAATGTTTCAAAATAAATGTAATCTATTAACCGAATGTGAAGTTGAAAAATTTGAAAGTGGTTGGGGTTTCTATGTTGATATAGAAAAAAATGATAATATATTTTTAGCCAATGATGAAATACTAAGGAAAAAATATAAATCGGATAATGATAATGATTGGTTTGAACAGTGTAACGACTGCTGTCAATCAACTGATATTAACGTGGATATAAATGGCGACAAAATTCCGATAACACTACAAATACAAAATTATACAATTAAATATATACCAACACTTATTATTGTATCTATTATTTCTTATTTTATTATATTTGCGTTATAATAGACATTTGTTTATGATGACATAGCTTGCGTTATGGTTTTATAACGTAAGTTATGACTAGATTGACTAAAGTCTTAACGGTTTTATTGTAACAAAATGACACTTAAATACGAGACCTTTCAATATTTTTTAATTATTTTAATTATTATTAGGAGGTGTGTAAACCATATAATTAGTGTAATTATTAATACCACACGTATTATTACCAAATAAATTTCCACTTGGGTCAATATTATATTCAAGATAAGGATAATCATTACTATTTTCCAAAGTGGTTGGAACTATAGGACTAGGAATATCACCACTATAAAAATTTTGAATAACTGAAACACCTGATAAATCTAATTGAGTAATTAGATTGATATTGAGATTTGCTTTATTAATGTTATTTTTGCAAGGATATACACTTATTACATTAGACCTATTAAATAATAATAAATTACTTTGTGTTCCAACTTTTATAGCAGGAACGCAATTATTTGCAACGCAAAAAGATGCTCTGGCTTTTTTATTATAAATATAATCGCCTGCACTAATGGGTTCAGAAAATACCCCAAAAGTTTTATATCCTGAACTTATTTTAAATGAATGAGCCATATAATGTATATTTATATTATTTTAATTATAAAATTGATTAAAATAATATAAATATTAAAGATAATAAAACTCATATCTATAATGGAGTTTCCAAAATTTAAAATTCCAAAAATAAAATTACCATTTTCATTGAATTTTTATTCGACTTCAGGTGATAAAATAGAACCAACAAATGTAAATAATTCAAATAATTCGAATAATATATTTATTTATAAAAATTTTATGGAAGACGGGACTGATATAAAATGGGAGGATACTACAGAGTTTAAATTTCCAATAAAAGGTGGTAGGGTTATAAAAGTATATGATGGTGATACGTTAACAATTGCATCCAAAATATCTTATTCTGATCCGCAATTATACAGATTTTCAGTAAGACTAAATGGAATAGATACTCCTGAAATGAAAGGTAAAGACGTCACAGAAGAAGAAAAAGAGGCCGCAAAAAACGCGCGTGATTTTGTAGCAAATTTAGTATTAAATAAATTTGTAAGTTTAGAAAATATTTCAAATGAAAAATTTGGTCGTATATTAGCGGATGTTTATATTGGCGATATTCATTTAAATGAACTTCTACTTAAAGAAAGATATGCTGTAAAATATGAAGGTGGAACTAAGAAAAAACCTCATTCGTGGTTGAAGTATAAAATAACAGGTGATTTTTAGATATCATAAACAGTAGTTAATGTGATACAAAAACTATAATCCATATTATTTAAATCAACTATTCTACCATATTCATCCAGTAACTGAATGTTTAAATTTTGCAAATTAATTGGTCCAAAATATTCACGTGGAGTTGTTACTAAATTTAAATTATTTTGCTCTAAAATACTATATGTATTCGCTTGTAATGATATGCGAGCTAATACATTTTTATTTAACATAGAAGAATTAAATGCAGCATAAAACCCATTATTAACACTATTATTATAATCATCTATAACTAAGAAGAAATATCTTGGTCCTGAAATATCAAGAATACCTTCAGATAAATAATTTAAATTATTAATATAAATTCCATTTCTGAAACCTAATAACCATCCAAATTTTAATGGTAGTGGTGTTCCTTGATCAGGATTACCGTAAATATCTGCTTGAAAATTCAATTCAAACGATATTATGGGTTCGGTTGGCGACGGAACTAAACCGACTAAAACTTGACCACTTCCTGTAGGTCCATTTGATAAATTAATTGCGAAAGAAATATTGTTATATGGAGATCCAGCTAATGATAATTGATTATTAATTTGATATAAAATACTATTTTGGTCATAATTACCTTCAGAAATTTGTATTACAGTGGAAGAAGTAGATGTTAAAGTTGTTACTGTTAAATTAAAAAAATTATTTCCATATTGTTTAGATATAACGTAGTAACTCGTTGGCAATTCAATAGCAGATAATTGCATTTGTAATACATTTGTAAATAGAATTGGTAAAGTTATATAAAAATTACTAGATAAAGTAGTATAATAGTTATCTCTAAATCTGGTATCAATATTGAGATTTTTTTTTATCGTACGTTTTCTGATTGGATTTAATGTACCTGGGAAAAATTCACTTGGAAACGATTGAACAAATGGTCTTTCATTTCTAACTTGCACCATATGTTCTGTAGGTTCTTCAATAGTAGTGGTTTTAAGGTCAAAACTTGTATTATAAGAGTTTGCAATAACATTTTTTAAATCTTCTATTTTATCTGTTAGGTTATTTAAAATAATATTTTTAGCTTTTGTTAAGAAATTCATAGTTTTGACTTTTGTATCTTTATTGATTTCTTTATTATTTACTATGCTATCTCTCAATTTGACTTCTTTAATTTCAAGAATATTTCTATCGAAATTAGGAGGTAATTCAAACATTTGAAGTAATTCATCCCTTGTATAATTATCAATATTCAAATCAAAGTTCATATAATATATAATATGAATTTATTTAAGATATTATAATTAAATTTATTTAAGATATTATAATTAAATTTATTTAAGATATTATAATTAAATTTAATTAAAATTTTTATTTTGTTGTTTAATATTATAAATGTCATATTCTAGATCATTGTATTATAATACAAATGGCGGAGGATGCACCCCAGCTCCTGTTCCTACACCAGCAGGATCAACTATTTTATACAATAATATATATAATAGTAATATAGCAGATAATCCTGGTAATGCTGGTTATACTGGACCTACTGGGCCTGCTGGGCCTGCTGGAAATTTAAGTAATACTAGTAATACTGGTTATACTGGACCTACTGGTCCGGTTGGACCTGCTGGACCTGCTGGAAATTCTAGTAATACTAGTAATACTGGATACACTGGATACACTGGTTCAACTGGATACACAGGTTCAACTGGATATACTGGATATACTGGTCCGGTTGGACCTGCTGGACCTGCTGGACCTGCTGGAAATTCTAGTAATACTAGTAATACTGGATACACAGGTTCAACTGGATACACTGGATACACTGGATCTACTGGATCTACTGGATCTACTGGATCTACTGGTTCTACTGGATACACTGGATATACTGGATATACTGGATACACTGGACAAACAGGTTCTACTGGACAAACTGGTTCAACTGGATACACTGGATATACTGGATACACTGGATACACTGGATCTACTGGACCTACTGGTTATGTTGAAGTATATGTTACAAATTCAAGTAATTATGTTTCTATTAATTGTGATGGAAGTGCTAATAATATAAGTTCAACATCCGCTACAAATAACATTACATTAGATCTAAGTGGAGGAACTGTTAATTACTCATATAATCAAAGTGTTATGTGTTCTCTTGGA
>Ga0164294_10000832_pt1 | contig 29305 bp, 21 predicted proteins | sample GEODES005metaG_FD_111479 | JGI IMG/M metagenome (GOLD analysis project Ga0164294, IMG submission 111479) | Oligotrophic lake water microbial communities from Sparkling Lake, Wisconsin, USA - GEODES005 metaG | ecosystem: Environmental > Aquatic > Freshwater > Lake | place: USA: Sparkling Lake...
CGGTCTTGGCAATGGATGACGGGTTGCCGGTCGGCCGACCGGCAACCCGCTTCACCGGCGTTACTTTCCTAGCCGAAACTCAACAGACAATCCCGGACGGCCCGAAGGGACGATCCGGGACCCGGATTTGACAGAGTGCAGATTACGACGCTGCGAAATCGGCGCCCCCGCCCCTCTGGGTCCGGGCTTGTCGCTGCGCTGCGGCCGGGATGACGGTTCAATTGGGGTTGGTCATGATCCACCCCGCTTCACCCATCCAGCCCCCGCCATGCCCCCAAACGAAAGGCGGCGGGCCAATGGCCCGCCGCCTCCGTAAGTCACTTCAGACTGGATGGATTAGAAGTCCAGGGTGAAGCCCATGAAGACGTAACGACCGAAGGAGTCGTAGGTCTGCGGGTAGGTGTTGCCGTTGCCGGTGGTGCCGACGCTGTAGGACAGCTGCGGATCATCATCCAGAACGTTGTTCACGCCGACGCGGAAGCGGGCCGAGTCGGTGGCCTTCCAGGAGGCGAACAGGTCGAAGTAGTTTTCGGCTTCGAACACGCCGTCGATGCGGCCAGCCGGTCCGGTGTCCAGCTGGACTTCTCCGATGTAGCGCCAGGTGCCGGCGACATCGACGCCCCAAGGCGTTTCCCAACCCACGCGAGCGCGGTGACGCCATTCCGGGGTCGGGGTCCCGCAGACGCCGCCAAAGGTGCCGACGCAATCCGCAACGCTGTTGGTCGACTTCTCGTACTTCTCCATCCAGGTGCCGGTGATGCCCAGGTCGATGCTGCCCAGGTCGCCGATGTCGAAGCCGTAGTTGCCCACGATGTCGACGCCGGAGGTTTCGAGCGAACCGACGTTGATGTTGAAGTCTTCGACGTAACCCGTACCGACCCAGAGCTGGCCGTTGGCGTTCCGGTTGATCCGACCGCAGGCGACGGCGTCGTTGTTGTCGAAACAGGCCGAGATGGTGTTCGGCGCACCGAAGGTATCGATCAGACCCTTGATCTCGATGTTGAAGTAGTCAACCGAGACGTTCAGGCCGGGAAGGAAGCCCGGGGTCAGGACGAAGCCGACCGTATAGGTCTTGGCCGCTTCCGGATCCAGGCCAGGGTTACCGCCACCGAGCAGGTTGTACTGGCCGGCCGGGCTGTCCAGGGCGCCCGAACCGTAGTTTGCGGCGGGAACGCCATTGGCCACGCACTGGGCGAGGGTCGCCGTGCGGGCGGCGCCGCAGGGATCCTCATCCAGATCGAACAGGCCAAAGCCCTGGGCCGTGAACAGTTCGATGACGTTCGCGGCGCGGACGGCCTGCTGGTAGCTGGCGCGGAAGCGGATGTCGTCGGTCGGGGCCCAGTCACCGGCGAGCTTGTAGGTGTCGGTGTTGATGCCGGTGCCGTAGTCGGAGAAGCGGTAGGCAGCTTCGACCGAGAGCAGCTTGGCGAACGGCGCGTCTTCGATGATCGACATGCGGGCTTCGGCGAACAGGTCATAGACTTCCGTCACGCCTTCGAGGCCGATGGTCGGGCCGCCCTGGCCGGCGAGGTCGCCGGTGGAGAAGGCATTGTCCGTCGTCGATTCCAGACCATCGCGACGATACTCGGCGCCGACGGCGATCTGCAGGCCATTGGTCGCCCAGGGGGTCTTGACGCCATAGGCGCCCAGATCACCGGCAACCGAACCCGAAACAACCTGTTGGGTCGTGGCGCCGCGCTGGATGCCGGGGGTTTGCAGGTAGTCGAGGGCTGCATCAGTGACGCCGCCAATTGTGAAGATGTTCCACGGAACGCAATTGGGGTCAGTGCCATTGACTACCGACCGGCAGGTCGGGGTGCCGCCAACATTGACGACATCGATCGCCCGGCTCAGGCGGGTGATCGAGAAGTCGTTCTTGTAGGTGCGGGACAGCTGGACGCGGCTGTACTGGCCGGCCAGGTCATAGGACCAGGCGTCCGACAGTTGGCCACGAACGCCGATCACGCCGCGGTAGGACTGGTAGCGCAGATCGTCCTGACGGCCGCCGCCCTCGACGTTCCGGCGGGCGATATACATGTCCTTGGTGTTGTCGGCGGCGATGTCGCCGGCGGTGCAGCCGATAGCTGCCGACTGCTGGGCCGACAGCAGCGGGTTGCCGCAGTTGATGGTCGAGGTGCTGAAGAAGTTGCCCGACGGCGCGATCTGGGCGACCGTCGAGTAGTCGGTGAACATCAGCTGGGTGAAGACTTCAGCCTTGTCGTTGACCTCATAACGACCCACGGCGCCGAGCGAGTAACGCTCGTCAGGCCGCTGGTAGTAGTTGATCGGGCCGAAGTTGAACTGGTCGGTCGCCGCGCTGAAAGGCCGGAAGGTGTTTCCGGTCGCCGAGTTGATGGTGAAGTTGTAGGTCGCGAAGTCGGTGAAGCGACCCGGGAAGCTGGTGCTGGAACCGCCGCAGGTGAAGTTCTTCGGCAGGGCCGCCGTCGGGGCGCCGATGGAGCAGCCGGAGAAGTCGCGGTTGGCCTGCAGGATGGCGTCGTTGTTCCGGTAGGTGACGTAGGCGGTGATGTTGCCCTTGTCGTCCGGCGAGCTGACGCCCATCAGCATCGAGATTTCTTTGCCGTAGCCGTCGATGACGTTTTCGTCGGGCAGCTGGAACTGCGACGGGTTGGTCAGGGCGCGGTTGGCGATCGTCGTGCGGATGTTGCCGACGCCGCTGAAATCGTTGTTGTGCTGGTAGAAGCTGTACTGGCCCGACAGCTGAACGCCTTCGAAGTCCTTCTTCATGATGAAGTTGACAACGCCGGCGATGGCGTCCGAACCGTAGACGGCAGAGGCGCCGCCGGTCAGGACTTCGACCCGCTCGACCAGGGCGGCCGGGATCTGGTTGAGGTCGGCGGCCGGATCGTTCGGCGAGCCGTAGCCCATGCGGCGACCGTCGATCAGCACCAGGGTGCGGACGGCGCCCAGGTTACGCAGGCTGACGGTGGCGGTGCCGGAGGCGCCGTTGGAAACGCTGGAGTTCTGCGCGGCGAAGGCCTGCGGCAGCTGGTTCACCAGGTCTTCAACGCGGTTCACGCCCTGGGTGGTGATGTCTTCCGACGTCACCTGGGTGACCGGGCTGGTGGTGACCAGGTTCGGTTGCGGGATGCGCGAGCCGGTGACGTAGACGGCGTCGACTTCACCCTCGTCCTGGGCAAAGGCCGGCGCAGCGGCGGCGAACGCCGCAAAGGCGGCCCCGCAGATCATCGTGGAGGCCAGCAGGCGTCCGCGCGTGGAATGGTTTCTCAACTTAGTCCCTCCGAGCCAGCGCGCCGTATCTTGACGGTCGCGCTCCCCTCAAAAGCGTGAATTCGGGCCTCCCGGACGCAGGACGTCCGGTTAGCGACAGCTTTATGCCGCTGCGAGAACATGGGTCAACGCACATTGCCGGATCGTAATGCTATCGCCGCAGGATTGTCGCATCCGCGCCACAGGACGCCCCTATTGGGGCCACGAATTTGCGTCCTGCGCGTGATGAAGGCATATTTCACCAGCTGGATCGGTGATCATGGCTAACGCAGGGCGCAATCTGGGCCATACAGGACCGACTCCGCTCCGGGCTGGTTGTTCCGGCAAGTCCTGCCGAATCCGTCAGCCCGCGCCCTTGACACACAGCCAGCGTGTCCGGTGATGATCGACCAGATTGTCCACCCAGCCGGTGATCCTGGGGTTCACCAGGTTCTTGTTGATGTAGAAATAGATGGGCGAGATGGGGGCGTCGGTCAGCATCATGGTCTCGGCCTTCGACAGGATCCCGGCCCGCTTGACGGCGTCCGGCTCGTTGTCCGCCTGGATCATCAGGGCGTCATAGGCCGGGTTGTCATAGTCGCCGTAGTTCTGCGGCCCGTAGTTGGAACGCTGCAGGTCGAGGAAACTGGTGGCGTCATTATAATCCGCGATCCAGGCGGCGTCGGCGACCTCGAAATTGCGCACCCGGTAGTCGGCATAGGAGATCTGCCCCTCCTGCTGGGCCAGGGTCGCCCGCACCCCGACCAGTTTCCAGTCAGCCTGGATGGCCGGCATGAACAGCATGGGGTCGGCCGAATTGCGATGCTTGATCTCGACCTTGAGGGGATTGCCCGGCCCGAAACCGGCTTCCGCCAGCAGCCGCCGGGCCTCCGCCTGGCGCTTTTCCAGGGACCATCCTGCCCAGTAGGGCCCAGGCGAGGCCTGATAGTTGGCCACGCCCGGCGGCACCATGGTGTTGGCGGGCAGCTGTCCGCCGCGCAGCAGGCCTTTTGCGATGAAGTCCCGGTCGATGGCCATGGTCAGGGCCTGACGCACCCGCCGGTCCTTCAGGGCCGGAACCCTCGACTTGGCCCCGCGGTTGAAGGCCAGATAGGTGGTGCCAAGATAGACATTGGTGCGGACATAGCCCGGCATCTTGGTGCGCAGCCGGGCGATGCGGTTGGACTGGATGTCGGTATTGATGTCCAGTTCGCCCCGGTCCACCCGCCGCTCGGCCGAGATGGCGTCGGTGGTCGGATAGAACCGCACCTCGTCGACACAGACCTTGGCCGCATCCCAGAACAGCGGGTTCTTCTCGGTTCGAACATGGTCGCCCAGCCGCCAGTCCACCAGGCGATAGGGGCCATTGCTGACCATCTTGCCGGGCTTGACCCAATCGGCCCCATACTTCTCCACCGCATGGCGGGCCACCGGATAGAGCACGTGGTGGCGGGTCAGTTCCGGCAGATAGGGCGCCGGATGGTTCAGGGTGATCTCCAGGGTGCGGGCATCCACCGCCCGGACGCCCAGGGCCTCCAGCGGCGCCTTGCCGCTGTTCACCGCCTCGGCGTTCTTGATGAGAAAGATCAGCGAGGCATATTCCGACGCCGTCTCCGGGTTCAGGACCCGCCGCAGAGAGAAGACAAAGTCGTCGGCCGTCAGGGGAATGCCATCGGACCAGACGGCCGGCCGCAGGCGGAAGGTCCAGACCAGGCCGTCGGGACTGGCCTCCCAGCTTTCCGCCACCCCGGGGATGGTCTTGCCGGCCGCGTCCGACTGGGCCAGGCCCACGAACAGGTCGCTCTGGATCCGGTCTTCCCAGGTGCCGGTCGAGGTGTGGGGGTCCAGGGTCGCCGGCTCATTGGTGTTGCCGATGGTCAGGCAGACCTTGCCCGCCGCACAGGGCGGCCGCGACACGGCCTGCTCGCCGCAGCCTGCCAGACCGCCTGCCATGGTCCCGCCCAGAACCAGGGCCAGGAAGAGATTGCGCATTGCCGCCCCCGGTCGTTCAATGGCCGCCAAGCCTGTCTCGGAGTCCGTCATGATCTCACGCGCCGCACATCTGAAGAACGCCGCTTCCGGCGCCGGAATCGTCCTGCTGGCCGGCGCCGCCCTGCTGGCCGTACTGCCGGCCCAGGCCGCCGACCCCGGAAAGCTTGGCCGGGCCAGCGCCCTGAAGGCCGTCACCGACTGCCGCGCCATCACTGATCCTGCCGCCCGCCTGGCCTGCTATGACCAGGCCACAGCGGCCCTGGATGTGGCCGAGGCCAAGGGCGATGTGGTCATCGTCGATCGCGAACAGGTCAAACAGGCCCGCCAGGCCGCCTTCGGCTTCAATTTCCGCCTGCCCGGCTTCATGACCCAGGGCGAGCAGCCCGAGGCCCTCAGCCGCCTGACCACCACCATCGCCTCCGCCCGCCAGGACCCGCGCGGCCGCTGGACCATCACCCTGCAGGACGGCGCGGTCTGGCGCCAGATCGACACCGAGAAGCTGCGCCGCGCCCCGGCCCCCGGCACGGCCGCCGAACTGCGAACCGCCGCCCTCGGCAGCTATTTCATGAAGATCGAGGGGCTGGGCGTCATCCGCGCCAAACGCGAGAACTGAGGCCATCACCGGTCCTTGGGATCGATGGCGTCCCGCAGGCCGTCGCCGATGAAGTTGAAGGCCATCAGGGTGATGATCATCACGGCCGAGGTATAGATCAGCAGCCAGGGGGCCATTTCCATGTCCTGCGCCCCGCTGGCGATCAGGGTCCCCAGCGACGCCATGGGCGCCTGGACCCCCAGGCCCAGGAAGCTGAGGAAGCTCTCGGCGATGATGATGGCCGGGATGGTCAGGGTCACATAGACCACCACCGGCCCCAGCAGGTTGGGCACGATATGCCGCAGGATGATGGCCGGACTGGTCAGGCCGGCGGCCCGGGCCGCCTCGATGAATTCCTTCTGCTTCAGCGACAGGGTCTGGCCCCGCACGATCCGCGCCATGGTCAGCCATTCCACCGCCCCGATGGCCAGGAAGATCAGGAAGATGTTCTTGCCGAACACCACCATCAAAAGGATCACGAAGAAGATGAAGGGCAGGCTGTAGAGGGTGTCGACGATGCGCATCATCACTTCGTCCACCCGCCCGCCGAGATAGCCGGCCGTCGCCCCCCAGGCCACGCCGATGACCAGGGACACCGCGGTCGCCACCACCCCGATTCCCAGGGACACCCCCAGCCCGGCAAACAGCCGGGCCAGCAGGTCGCGGCCAAGGGAATCGGCGCCGATCAGATGGCCCCGCACCCCCGGCGCGCTCCAGACATCGCTCTTGGTCACGGTGTCATAGGCGTAGGGAACCAGCAGCGGCCCGATCAGGCTGAGCGCCACCATCACGGCCAGGACAACCATGCCCGCCACGGCGGCCTTGTTGCGGAACAGCCGTCGCCGGGCGTCGTCCCACAGGGACCGGCCCCGCACCGCCGCCTTCAACAGCTCCGCCCTTTCCGGAGAGCCCGGGATCATCGCCGATACGGTCATGCGAGCCTCACCCGGGGATCAAGAGCGGCATAGAGCAGGTCGGCGATCATGTTCAGGACCAGGATCAGGGCCGCATAGAAGATCACCATCCCCATCACCACGGTATAGTCCCGCTGCAGGGCGCTGATGACGAAGAACTTGCCCAGGCCGGGCAGGTTGAAGATCTTTTCCACAACCAGCGACCCGGTCAGCAGGCCCGCGCAGGCCGGGCCCAGATAGCTGACCAGGGGCAGGATGGCGGCCCGCAGGGCGTGCTTGCGCACAACCACCCATTCCGGCAGGCCCCGGGACCTGGCGGTGCGGACATAGTTGGACCGCAGCACCTCGATCATCCCGGCCCGCACCAGCCGCGAGATGATGGCGATCTGCGGCAGGGCCAGCACCGTCACCGGCAGGACCATGTTCCGCCAGGCCGGAAACTCGATCCCCGCCACGGTCTCCCAGCGCCAGCCGGCCAGGGGCAGCCAGCCCAGGATCGAGCCAAAGGCCAGGACCAGCAGCGGCGCCGTGACAAAGGTGGGGATACAGACCCCCAGTATGGCGATCCCCATGGTCACATAGTCTATGGACCGGTTCTGTCGCAGGGCGGCCAGCACTCCGAGACTGACCCCGATCACGCTGGCCAGCAGGATGGCCGACAGGCCCAGCCACAGGCTGACCTTGAAATTCTCAGCCAGGATACTGACCACGGTCTTGTCGCGGTATTTCAGCGACGGCCCGAAATCGCCCCGCACGACGTCCGCCAGATAGCGGCCATACTGCTCGATCAGCGGCCGGTCGAAGCCATACTTCTTCTCCACCACCTTCTGGACCTCGGGCGTCATCTGACGCTCGTTGACGAAGGGGCTGCCCGGCGCCGAGCGCATCATGAAGAAGGCCAGGGTCACGACCAGGAACATGGTCGGGATGGCGATCAGCAGCCTTCGGATCAGAAAACGGAACATGGCGACCCGAAGCTGCCTGGAGAACAAAAAGCCGGACGATACCGAACGCTGACGCGGAGGCCAGCCGTTGCGAAACTTTCACTCACCCCCGATGATGTCAACGAACCCCGTGCGAGATGATTTGACCATGACCGATATCCGTCAGGTGACCCCCGAGTTTGCCGTCGCCCCGCAGCTGGCGCCGCAGGACATGGCCGCCGTCGCCGCCCTGGGCTTTCGCCGGGTGATCAACAACCGCCCCGACCACGAAGCGCCCGGCCAGCCGACCGGCGACCAGATGCAGGCCGCCGCCATCGCCGCCGGCATGGACTATGTCGCCATCCCGGTGGTCGGCGGCCCCTCCCCGGCCCAGGTCAACGAGAACCACGCCGCCATCACCTCCGCCCCCGGCCCGGTCCTGGCCTTCTGCCGCTCCGGCACCCGCTCCATCATCAGCTGGAGCCTCGGCCAGCTCCAGGCCGGAACCCGCAGCCGCGAAGACCTGGTCCAGCTGGGCGAAGCCGCCGGCTACGACCTGTCGATGGTCCTGCCGAGATAGGAACTCGGATCCTCCCCAGCGCCCTCATCCCGGAAGCGGCGCAAGCCGCTATCCGGGACCCGGGACCACCGCCGCCGTATCGCCGCCGCCCATATCCTGCACTGCATCCCTGGGCCCCGGCTCTCCGCTGCGCTTCGGCCGGGGTGACGACAAAGGGAGGGGTTTCAACGCGACAATGCCTGTTGCCAACAGGACAGAAACCGACGCCACGTCGGATGTCCAACGATGCGTCAGCTCGGTTCCGGGTCACCGCCAGAAATCCCCAGAAACGCCGCCAGCGGCGCAACCTGCCTTTCATAATGCCGCCAGCGCCCCGACGAGGCCTGATACAGCGGCTGCCGCACCTGCCAGACGCTGGCGGTCCGCACGGCTGACCTTGACCGGTGAAACGCCAGACAGGCCTCGTCCCAGTCCAGGCCGCAGAAGGCCAGCAGCGTCTCGATCACCGGCCGCGGCCCGGCCACCAGGGCGTCATAGGAAACCTCAAGCATGTCTTGCGGATAGAGGCTCCGCCAATGGTCCATCAGCCGGTCGTGCTGCTGCAGGAAATGCCCCGTGTCCAGCAGGTCCAGGGCATAGGCCTGGCCGTGGTCCAGATGCAGGAAATAGTTGGACAGACAGACATCCAGGGCCGCCCGCCGCGTCACGACGATCCTCGCATCCGGGAACATCTGCTTGATCAAGCCGATCTGCAGGAAGTTGTCGGGCCGCTTGTCGGTGATGACTCCTGCCCCGGGAAACTGTTGCGCCAGCCCCGCCCGATAGTCCCGCGCCATGGCCTGAGCGGCGCCCGGTCCGCCGCTGGCCACCCGGGCCCAGCCGCCGCCGGCGGCCACCAGCCGGGGCAGCAGGTCAAGCTCGCCGCCGGAGGTGACCTGCGGATGGCTGGCCAGCACCTGTTCCACCAGGGTCGATCCCGACCGGAACATGCCGCAGATGAAGATGGGCGACGCGCGCTCCGCCGCCGGGGTCTGGGTGTCAGCAGGCCGGGCATAGGCGGAGATCAGCTGGTCCACCCGCCGTTCCTGGGCCTGGCGATCATACCGCCCCTGGCCAGGCGCGGCGCTGGCGCGGCTGTGGCGGTTGGCGGCTTCATAGGCGTCAAAGGCGGCGTCATAGGCGCCGCAGGCGTCAAGCCCCTTGCCCAGGGCAAAGGCCAGGGTCGCCCGGTCGGCGGGCGACAGGTCCGGGCGCTGCAGGGCGCGGGACAGGGCCAGCAGGGCCGGATCCTCGGGCCCGGTCAGGGACCTCAACCCGCTGACCCGGGCCAGGGCGTCCGGATGGCCGGGATCCAGGCCAAGCAGCCGCTCATAGGTCGACAGGGCCTCGGCCCGTCGGCCCAGGTCCTCATGGAGATTGCCGAGATTCAGCAGGGCAGGGACATAGCGGGGATTGAGCTTCAGGGCCGCCAGCAGTTCCGCCTCGGCCGCCTCCGGCTGGTTCAGGTCCTCGGCCAGGATCACGCCCCGGTTCAGGTGAACCTCTTCCGGACCGGAAATCCGGCGGTCCAGGGCCTGCTGGTAGGACGCCAGCGCCTCCCGGTGCCGGCCGTTCCGCCTTTGCATCAGGGCCAGGTTGAACCAGCTGTCCGGCAGGTCCGGCCAGCGGGCCAGGACCGCATGATAGGCGGCCTCGGCCTGGACCGTCTGCCCCGCCTGGCGATATCGGCCCGCCTGGGCAAGCTGGGTCTGGAGATCGGCCGGCGGCTGCATGGCCCTATTGAACGGCCATTCGCCGGCTGCCTCAAGCCTGCGTCCCGGATCCTACTGTCCGTCCAGGCTGACCCGGGCGGCCATGGCAGCCGGGTCCTGTTCCGGCTCGCATGAGGCCAGCACCAGCTGCGCCGCCATGAGACAGAGAATCGCCAGTCCCGTCCGCTGGAGCCGTTTTGAAACAAAAATCAGTGCATCGATGGTCACGACCAGCCCCTTGCCGCCTATGGATAGGGCTTTCGCAAGTTGCAGGCCGGAAAACCGGGCCCGATTTCGCGGCGATCACGCACGCATCGCGGGCAAGTCGTTTGTTCGTGATCCAAACTGGCTTAACTATGGGCAAGGCGTCGCGGGGGCGCGGAGTATTTCATGACCGGATCGATCTGGACCCGGGACTTCGTCTTCCAGGGAGGGCGCGTCAAGGTTCTCAAGACCGGGGCCGACATGGCGCTCGACTGGGCGCTGGCGTCTGAAGCGCTCCACTGGTTTGCCTATTATGTTCCCGTGCGGCTCAAGGCCCTCTGGACCCGAACGGTGAAGCCCGGTCCCTCGGTCTGGTTCGCCCCGGATCGACCCCGCCCCTGGTATCTGGTCTGGGCCAGCGCCGCCTGGGCCGGGGTGCGGCTGGCGCCTGACGCCCGTAGCGCTGAGGTCGCCTTCTATTTCGACGACAGCGCGACCGGGTCACCCCCCAACGAAGGGCCGGCCCGCCGCTTCAACTGGCGCTGCACCGATGTGACCAAGAGCCGGGTGGCCCAGGTCTTCGAACAGACCTTTGGCTACAGCCTGGCGGTCGATCCCGGCGTCTGGACCGGTCCGATGGTGGAAAAGGGCGAGGACAACGGCGTCCATGACGGCCGGATCGTCCAGGGCCCCTGCCCTGCCCTGCCCGGAAAGACCTATCAGAAGCTCATCGACAATACCGACGGGGACTTTGTCGATGACCTGCGAACCCCCTGCGTTGGCGGACGGCCCGTCACCGTCTTCATCAAGCGTCGCCCGGTCACGGACCGCTTCGCCAATCACAACAGCACCTCGACCCTGACGACCCCGCAAGCGGTCTTCAGCCCGCAGGAGATGACCCAGATCAGCGATTTCTGCCGCGCCATGGGGCTGGATTGGGGCGGCCTGGACATCCTTCGGGACAAGGACGGCCGTATCTATGTTGTGGATGTCAATAAAACCGATATGGGACCGCCCGTAATCCTGCCGTTGCGCGACAAGCTGGTCGCGACCAGCTTGCTTGCCGAGGCATTCCTCAATCTTATCCGTCAGGAACCAGAGACCGTCGCCGATGATTCCGTTCGTTAGAGACATCACCTTCGACTATGGGGCCTGCGACCGGCTGTCGCCCTTGATCCGTCGCGTGGTCGCCAACAACCCCGGCCCCTTCACCTACAAGGGAACGGGCACCTACATCATCGGCAATGGCAAGGTTGCCGTGATCGACCCGGGTCCCGACATGGACGATCATCTCGAGGCCATCCTGGCAGCGGTCGAGGGTGAAACCGTCACCCACATCTTCGTCACCCATAACCATGCGGACCACTCTCCCCTGGCCCGCCCCCTGGCGGAGCGGACCGGCGCGACCATCTATGCCTGTGCAAAGCAGGGCGTGCCGACCGAGTCCGAGGTCCGGATGGAAGCCGGCGACGACCGGGAATTTCGACCAGACATCGGCCTGTGCGATGGCGGGGTGTTTCCGGGGGGCGACTGGACCCTGGAGGCCATTCCCACGCCGGGCCATACCTCCAACCACATCTGCTACGCCCTGCTGGAAGAGAACGCGCTGTTTTCCGGCGACCACATCATGGGCTGGTCAACGACCGTCATCAGCCCGCCGGACGGCGACATGGGCGACTATTTCGACAGCCTCGACCGCATCAAGGCCCGCGACTTCTCGACCCTCTGGCCGACCCATGGCCCGCCCATCACGGCGGTCGAGCCCTTCATCCAGGCCTACATCGACCACCGCCGCGCCCGGGAGGCCCAGATCCTGGCCGCCCTTGGCCGGGGCCATACCCGCATCAAGGTGATGGTCCCCGAACTCTACAAGGATGTGGATCCCCGGCTGCATCCTGCGGCCGCCCATTCGGTCATGGCCCATGTGGTCCAGATGGTCCGCGACGGACGCCTCGTCGCCGATGGCGAACCGGGACTGGACACGGACTACCGGCTGGCCGGGGCCGGGGCCTGAGACAGATGGGCGGCGACGCGGATCGCCGCCCCAAGCTGCGCCCCGAACGGGATCAGGGAACCATCGCCGCCGACAGCTTGCCGATCCGCTTGCAATTGGCTCCCAGGTCTCCCAGTCCCACCCGGCTGACCGAACGGATATCGATCCTCGATCCGACGCCCTGGCGACGCACCCGGATGGCGACATCATCCTTGAAACCATAGATCAGGCTTGCGGCATAGGCTTCCAGGCGGCCGTTGGACGGCTCGTCCGTCACAATCGTCAGGCCGGACTTCTGCAGCGCGGCCTTGGCCGTCTGATAGGCCGTGGCCGTGTCGGTGGACAGGATGACCGGACGGGCGGCCGGGCAGGTTTCAGCGTTGATCGCGGAAATCCGCCGTCCGGCATAACCGCCGCCATCCAGCGGCATGACCGGGTTGGGCTCGACGATATTGGCGTCTGGTCCCCGGTCCGCCATGACCTTCGCCGAAAACTGGATCGGCACCGACCAGTCGGTCGCCACGTCATGGATGCGGGGCGCCTGGGCCGCCATGCCGATCATGGCGCCCAGCGCCCCGATCGTGGCGGCGGTGAAGCCGATGTTCAGCAGGGCCTTCTTCCAGAGCCGCTTCCAGCCGCCAAAGGCCGCCACCAGAAGACCGATGACGCCGGTGAGAATGCTGAGCAGCAACAGGGCCGGCGCCCAGCCCAGATTGGGAACGGGTCCATTGACCATCACGGCCGCAAAACCGGTGCGCCAGTCCCAGGCGCCCATGCGCATGCCGATGGCGCCGCCTGCAATCACCAGGGCCGGCGCAATGGCCATCAACAGTCCGAGCGCCAGATAGACGTCGGCCAGACCACGCTTTTGCTTTTCGGTGGACTTTGAAGCCCGGGTCTTCGCAGCCTTGCCCGAATAGGGAACCGGCGAAAACGACAGGGGCGCCTCGCCCGCCGGGACCGCAACCGGGGAGTCGACCGCCGTCTTCAAGCTGCTCGGAAAGGTCAGGGAGGCCGGTTCGGCCGGTGTCGTGACCAGGGTTGCCGCTGAAGCGCCTACCCCGGCGCTGGTCGGCTCGGCCGCATTGAGCGGCGTCAGTTCGGGCATGCCCGACAGGGGCGGGGGAACGTCATCGTCCCCTTTTTTCGAAGTCATCTCGATCTCCGGTGTCCCAGGTTCGGGATTGATCACATGTTCACTACGGGGCGGTTCGGCCACCCCCTTTCCCCAGGACAGGGGGATATCGTCCGGCGACGGAACTGTTTCGACTGTATCTGTCGACGCCGGAGGCGTGTCCGATGCGACAGAGTTTGTCTCCGCCGTTGATGCCAGGTCCGGCGCCGCCTCGGAGGCCGCAACGACAGGCTCGGATGCCGGTTCCACGGGAGGCGTGGACGCGGCCGCCCGTTCCAGCACGGCAAACATGGTCTGCGGCTCGGGCTGATCGTCCGGCCGGAAATCCCCTGCTGCCGCAGAGGCAGCAGCCCCGGCAATCAGGGCCTCCGCCAGCGGAGCCGACGACGGGATGACGGGGGCTTCGGCAGCGGCGACCGGCGCTTGCAGCTGGGGCTCGTCAGCCGCCAGATGCGAGACGCCGGCAACCTCAAAAGGGTCGGCGGTCTCCGGCGCTGCAGCCTGCGGCGGTTCCGGTTCTGGCTCCGGTTCCGGCGGCAAATGCGCCACCTCGACCATGACAGGCTCGGCCGGTTCCGGAACAGGTTCGATCACAACCGCCATGGCGGGCGCCGAAACAGGCTCGGCCTCGGCAACGGCTTCGATCGGGGCGGCGACCGCCTCGGAAATCGACGGCTCCGAAGGTTCGACAGACAGGGCTGATACGATGGCCGGTTCTTCTTCCTGAACGGGCGGCTCCGGGGCCAGCAGCACAGGAGACGGCGCGGCCCTCAGGGCGACGGGCGTGGCCGCCGCGGCCATGGCGACGGCAAGCGGAACCTCCGGCAGGCGATAATCGGCAAACCGGGTGCGTAGCAGCTTCTTGTCGATCTTGCCGGTGGCGCCCAGCGGGATGTCGTCGACGAACATCACGTCATCGGGCATCCACCATTTGGCGATCTTGCCCTGTAGGAATTCGATGAACTCTTCCTTGGTGGCCTCGACGCCGGGCTTCAGCTTGACCAGCAACAGGGGCCGCTCGTCCCATTTGGGATGAAGCACGCCGATCACGGCCGCATTCTCGGCCTTGGGATGGCCCATGGCGATGTTTTCGATGTCGATCGAGCTGATCCACTCACCGCCGGACTTGATCACATCCTTGGCGCGGTCGGTGATCTGCATGAAGCCTTCACGGTCGATGGTCGCGACATCGCCCGTGTCGAAGAAACTGTCCGCGTCCAGGATATTGCCGCCAGCGCCCTTGAAGTAGGCGCCCACGACAAAGGGACCCCGCACCTTCAGATGGCCGAACGTTTCTCCGTCATGCGGCAGTGGCTCTCCGGCGTCATTGGTCAGCTTCATTTCGATGCCGAGGGGCGGACGCCCCTGCTTGAGCTTGAACGGCATCTGCTCATTATAGCTGAGGCTGGCGACCCGGGCATTGGGCGACCCCAGGGTGCCGAGGGGCGAGGTCTCCGTCATGCCCCAGGCGTGGAGCACATCGACGTCGTACCGCTCCTTGAAGCCGCGGATGATGGTTTCGGGACAGGCTGATCCGCCGATCACAACCCGCTTGAGGTGCGGCAGGGCGAGCGACGCTGCATCTAGGTGGCCCAGCAGCATCTGCCAGACGGTCGGAACAGCGGCGGAGAAGGTGACCTTCTCGCTCTCCAGCAGTTCATGGATCGAGGCGCCGTCCATTTTCGGGCCCGGCATGACCATCTTTGCGCCGACCGCCGGACAGGCGAACGCCGTGCCCCAGGCATTGGCATGGAACATCGGCACCACCGGCAGGACCGTGTCCACGCCGGAAATGCCCAGAACGTCTGCCTGAAGTCCGACCAGGACATGGATGTAGTTGGACCGATGCGAATAGAGCACGCCCTTGGGATCACCCGTCGTACCGGACGTGTAGCAGAGACCGCAGGCGGTGTTTTCGTCGAAGCCGCCCCAGGCGCATTCGGTCGACTGCGCGGCGATGGCGGTTTCGTAGCAATGGGCGCCGCCAAACTTCATGGCCGGAACGCCCTGGACCTTTAAGGCCGGCATATGGCCGGCGTCCGTCATGATCACGACCTGTTCGACACTGGGGCAGTTGGCCAGGATCGCTTCGAGGATCGGCACGAACGTCAGGTCAACGAAGATGATCTTGTCTTCGGCGTGGTTGATGATCCAGGCGATCTGTTCGGGATGCAACCGCGGATTCAGGGTGTGGCAGATCGCGCCGATGCCCATGATGCCGTACCAGGCTTCCATATGGCGGGCCGTGTTCCAGGCCAGGGTGGCGACCCGGTCTCCCAGGGTGACGCCAAGGCCCAGCAACAGGTTCGAAACCTGCTTGGCGCGGCTGTGGATCTGGGCGTAGGTCGTCCTAACGATAGGTCCCTCGACCGAGCGGCTGACCACCTCGCCTTCGCCATGCCAGTTCTTCGCGTGGTCCAGGATCTTGTCGACCGTAAGGGCCGAGTCCTGCATCAGGCCGCGCATGCCGTCTTTCCTCTCATCCAAACGAAACCATTTCCGGCTTCAGCCAAGTTAGTGACCAGAGTGCCTTAAGGCAAACGGGCGCATGTGTGGAGCGAACTTCAGGCCTTCGCCGGCGGCGCCAGGTCCCTGACCAGGGCTTCGGCGGCGGGTTCGAAATCGCCGCCCGAAGGCGCCGACAGCCAGTCCATCGCCCCCGGCTCCCGCGACAGCTGTCGCTCGAGGACCTCGACATCCGCATCGGAGGCATCGCCCGTACGGTCGGCGACCCGCTGTCGCAACAGGTCCGGGTCGGCCTCCAGCCACAGTCCCTGGAAGGCGACGCCCCGGGTTTCGGCCAACATCCGGGCGGCGGTGCGTTCTTCCGGCTTCAGGAAGACGGCATCGAGAATGACGCTTCGCCCGGCCGAGAGACAGGCCCCGGCCTCGGTCAGCAATGCCTGGTAAACGCGTTCACTGGTTCCCGGTCCGTAGGCCTCGCCAGGAAGCCGGTCCAGCGGCCCCACGCCCCAAAGGCGTTTGCGAACCTCGTCGCTGCGCAACACGACCGCGCCGGGCGATCTGCCGAGCCCGGGGGCCGCCAGCCTTGCAAAGGTCGATTTTCCCGACCCCGAAAGTCCGCCAACCGCCGCCAGGACCGGGGGCTCCGGCTTCAGATGGGCGATGGCGGCCAGCAGATAGGCCCGGGCGGCGGCCAGGTCACCGGCATGGGCCTGCACATGGCAACGCACCGCCGCGCGGATCGAGAGCGCCAGGGGAAGGGCTGCCAGGCCGTCCCAAAGCCCGTCCGCAAAACGGCGTGCGGTCTCGTCCAGCCAGGCCGACAGCACCCGGACGCCAGCATCGCGGCGGCGTCGGAAATCCAGGTCCATCAGCAGGAAGGCCAGATCGTAGAGGATGTCGAGTTCGGACAGGGCGTCGTTGAACTCGATGCAATCGAACAGGATCGGCTGGCCGCGCTCCAGCAGGATGTTTCCCAGATGGAGGTCGCCATGGCAGCGCCGCACCCAGCCGTCATCGCGCCGTCGGGACAACAGGCCCTCCAGCCTTGCCCGCTCGGCGGCGGTGGCGGCAATGAGATGCTCCACCTGATCGCTGTCCAGCTTCGGGACCAGATCACGCAGAAGCCCGGCATTGGACCTTATGGTGTAGCTCAGCCCGCCCCCGGGCTCGACCTGCCGGATGGCCGGTGCGCCGGCGTGAAACCGCCCGATCGTCCGGCCCAGCCGCTCGGCCAGATCGCCATCGATGGCCCAGGGCTGCTCGGCCAGAACCGCCGTTTCGTCGAAACGCCGCATCTCCAGGACGGCTTCGACTTCCGGACCGTCGCCATCCAGTTCCAGCCTCCCTTCGGCTGTGCGGGTCAGGGCCCCGACCCGCCGATAGATGTCCGGAGCCGCCGCGCGGTTGAAGGCCAGTTCCCTTTCCAGGGCCCAACGCCTCAGGGCCGGGGTTTCATAGTTCAGGAAACCGAAATTCACCGGGCGCTTGACCTTCAGGGCGAGGTTTCCCGTCAGATAGACCCGGGCGCAGGAGGTTTCGATGGTCCGGTCGGCCCGCGCCTCCAGCCAGTCATGAACCTCGCAGTCCGGAGGCGTGTCTGCCGGCAGCGGTGATGAAGGGTCGGCCATGGCCCGTCCTCGGCAGGGTATCGCTGGGATATTGAGGCCTGCCGGTCGTCTTGCCGGAAGGCGCGCCCGACTTTACGGAAACAGCCTGCCAGCAGTCCAGCCGTCGCCGGACCGGGTGAACTGCAGTCGTTCGTGAAGCCGGAACGGACGGTCGCGCCAGAACTCGATCGCTTCGGGCCGAACGCGAAACCCGGACCAGTGAGGCGGCCGGGGCACCTTGCCCAGGCCAAATCGCAGCCCCATCTCGGCCACCTTCTTTTCCAGTGCAAAGCGATCGGTCAGGGGCCGGGACTGGTCGGACGCCCAGGCGCCCAGCTGGCTTGGCCGCGCGCGGGTGGCGAAATAGGCGTCGGCCTCGGCCTCTTCCACCCGCTCGACGGGCCCCCGGATCCGGATCTGGCGACGCAGGGACTTCCAGTGAAACAGCAGGGCGGCCTTGGGGACGGCGGCCAGTTCCCGGCCCTTGGCGCTGTCCAGGTTGGTATAGAAGACGAAACCGCCACGATCGACGCCCTTCAGCAACACCATCCGGACATCCGGCAGGCCATCGGGATCGGTGGTCGCCAGGGCCATGGCATTGGGATCATTGGGCTCGCTGGCCCGGGCGTCCTGCATCCAGGCCTCGAACAGAGCGAAGGGATCCTGTTCCGACAACAGGGGCAGAGGCGACGCCTCGGTGACCTGGCGGACATAGTCGTCCTCGGAAGGACTTTCGGGGATCAGGCTGTCTTGCGTCATGGTTTCACCCTAGAGCATGCCCCGACAGGTGCGAAGCCGTTATCGGATCGAAGCATGGTCTAACCTTTTGAATTAGAGCCTGTTTCCGTGCCGCGACCAGTCCGATCCCGGCCGAGCAGGCTCAAGCGCGGCCGCAAGGCGCGGTCTGCGTTTCCTGCGCGGCTTAACCTGGGCTTGACTCACTTCGCGCCAAGCTCATGCCGATGGAAAAATCAGACGCCCAGCTTTCACAGCAGGCCCGCGGGGTTTTGGGACTGGCGCCGGGCGATGGGGCCGCAGCGCTCCGCGCAGCGTTCCACCGTGCGGTCAAGGCCGCCCATCCTGACAGACCCGGGGGCGATGCGGCCCGGCTGAGAGAGGTTGTGGCCGCCTATCGCCTGCTGAAATCGCAGGAAATCTCCACCGACGCGGAGGGAATCGAACCTCCGACCAGGCCTCCTGCCGCTGGTCTTGCCCCCACCCCGTTTCCGGACCGAACGCTGCAGGGTCCGGAAGAACCGGCCCTTGAAATCGGCCCGCTGCTTGCTCTGCTGGGCGGTCAGGTCACAGCCGATCTTGGCGACCGTACGGGTGTTCCCATCACATTGCCGCCCGGCCTCAGGGCCGGCGACCGGCTGATGGTGGAGGGTGAATGGATGACCATCCGGGTGAAGCGGGATGCCGAACTGACCTTGCGGGGCGACGACCTGTGGCTCTCAAGCACGCTGCCAACCGATGCCGCACAGGGCGGCCGGGTCGAGATCTCCGCGCCGGGCGGCTCTGTCAGAAGGCTCTGGGTCGGCCGACGGGCTCTGGCCCAGGGCCTTCTCAAGATCGAGGGGGCGGGCCTTCCGGCCAGGGGCGATCACCAGGCTGGCGACCTGTTTGTCACCCTGCAGCCCGCCGCGCCGACGGAGAGCGTCGTCAGGCGTCGCCTGAAGGCCTTCGAAGAGACCTGGGCGCCGCGCCCCTGAGGTCTTTTGCGCCGGAGCCCGGCTTCCACTAAGAGCGGGCTGTCATGTCCCACAACACCTTTGGCCATCTGTTTCGAGTCACCACCTGGGGGGAAAGCCACGGGCCGGCCCTGGGCTGCGTGGTGGACGGCTGCCCGCCCGGATTGAGCCTGTCGGAAGCCGACATCCAGATCTGGCTGGACCGTCGCAAGCCCGGCCAGAGCCGCCATGTCACACAGCGCCGGGAACCCGACACGGTCGAGATCCTGTCCGGGGTATTCGAGGGCCGCACCACCGGCACGCCGATTTCCCTGCTGATCCGCAACCAGGACCAGCGATCAAAGGACTATGGCGAGATCGCCACCGCCTTCCGGCCGGGGCACGCCGACTATACCTACACCGCCAAATATGGCCTGCGGGACTATCGCGGCGGCGGTCGCAGCAGCGCGCGGGAGACAGCCGCCAGGGTGGCGGCGGGCGCTGTCGCACGAAAGATCCTGGAAGGCGTGACCATCCGCGGCGCCCTGACCCGCATCGGCGCCCATGCCGTGCAGCGTGACCGCTGGGACTGGGACCAGACAACACAGAATCCCTTCTGGTCGCCGGACCCGGTCGCGGCCGATATCTGGGACCAGTACCTGGACGAGGTTCGCAAGTCTGGCTCCTCGGTTGGCGCCATTGTCGAGGTCGAGGCGACCGGCCTGCCGCCAGGTTGGGGCGCGCCGCTCTATGGCAAGCTGGACTCCGAACTGGCCTCGGCCCTCATGTCGATCAACGCCGCCAAGGGGGTCGAGATCGGCGAGGGTTTCGCCTCGGCGGAACTCAGCGGCGAAGACAATGCCGACCAGATGCGGATGGGCGAGGATGGCCGGCCGGTCTTCCTCAGCAACCATGCCGGCGGCATCCTCGGCGGCATCAGCACGGGCCAGCCGGTCATCGCCCGGGTCGCCTTCAAGCCCACCTCCTCGATCCTGACGCCGCGCCAGACCATCAATGAGGCTGGCGAGGAGGTGGAACTGCGCACCAAGGGCCGCCATGATCCCTGTGTCGGGGTTCGGGCCGTGCCGGTGGTCGAGGCCATGACCGCCTGTGTCCTGGCGGACGCCTATATGAGGCACCGCGGCCAAAACGGTTGAAACTGGCCGGTCGGCCGGGTGAATGTCGGCAGGTTCAGCAACAAGACTGCGGGAGCGTTCGATGGCCTACGTAGATGCATATGTTCTGGCAGTGCCCAAAGCCGCGATTGAAGCCTACCGGGCCATGGCCACCCAGTCGGGGGCGATCTGGATGGAGCATGGCGCTCTCTCCTACGTCGAGTGCTTCGCCGACGACGTGCCCTATGGAGAACTGACCTCATTCCCTCGCGCCGTTCAGGCGAAGGAAGATGAGATCGTGGTGGTTTCCTGGGTAACCTATGAATCGCGCGAGGCCCGCGACGCGGTCAATGCCAAGGTCATGGTCGATCCCCGCCTGAAGATGGATCCTGCCACCATGCCCTTCGACACCAGGCGGATTATCTTTGGCGGCTTCACCCCCTTCATTCAGCTTTGATTGGCAGCCGCAGCCTGCTGTCGCCGACAGTCGCCCGATCTGACACAGCATGTGTTGCATTTTCGGATGCCAAACCCATCTTGCGGGCTGACGCCGCCCTCTCGCAGGGCGGCAAGACCGAAATCACAGCCCGACAGAGGGAGATTCGCGATGATCGAACGCCGCCCATTCGAGCAGCTTGGCCATGCCAACCATGGCTGGCTCAACGCCCGCCACCATTTTTCCTTCGCCAACTGGTATGATCCCTCCCGCATGGGCTGGGGCGCCTTGCGGGTCTGGAACGATGACGAGATCGCGCCGAAATCCGGCTTTCCGCCCCATCCCCACGCCGACATGGAAATCATCACCTATGTCCGCACCGGGGCCATCACCCACCAGGACAGCCTTGGCAACACCGGCCGCACGGGCGCCGGCGATGTCCAGGTGATGAGCGCCGGCTCGGGCATCCGCCACGCCGAATACAATCTGGAAGACGAGACCACGACCCTGTTCCAGCTCTGGATCCAGCCCCGCACCCGGGGCGGCGTCCCCAGCTGGGGCGCGAAGCCCTTTCCCAAGAGCGACCGGTCCGGCAGCTTCCAGGCCCTGGCCAGCGGGTTTTCCGATGACGGCGACGCCCTGCCCATCCGCGCCGAGGCCCGGGTTCTGGGCGCAACCCTCAAGGCCGGCGACACCACCACCTACCATCTGGCCGAGGGCCGGCACGGCTATCTGGTCAGCGCCGTCGGCGAGGTCGAGGTCAATGGCGTGACCCTCAAGGATCGTGACGGCGCAGCCATCCGGGACGAGAAGGAGATCATCGTCACGGCCCTGTCGGACGCCGAACTGGTGCTGGTCGACAGCGAATAGCCGGGCCGCCAGGGCTCAAAGCGACAGCGAACAGCTTTCGCTGATGGTTGGCCGCGACACCGTGATCCGGCACAGCCCCGGAAACCCGGGACGGAGCGCCTCTGCAAAGTACAGGCAGAGGTGCTCCAGGGTCGGCAGCTCCAGCCCCGGCTTCTCGTTCAGGAACCCATGGTCCAGCTCGGCGGCCACGGTCTTCAGCGCTTGGTCCAGCTCTCCCAGATCCGCAACCCATCCCATGGGACCGGAAATCTCGCCGCGCACCGTCGCCTCGACCCGAAAGGAATGGCCATGCAGGCGCGTATAGGGACTGCCTTCAGGCCCCTGGGGGAAGTGATGCGCGGCGTCAAAGGTCGCGGCCTTGGTGATTTCGAATATCTGGGTGGTCATGGATGTCGCAGACGCCAGCGCGGCCGGACCGGACGCGCCATCTAGGGGATGCCGAGGTATTTGTGGGACTGCAGGCTTAAAGCCCACCGGGGATGCGAAAGGCAATAGGCGATGCAGGCCTGTGTCGCGGCGGCCCGGTCCGGGCCATCCATCGGCTGCAGATAGAAACGCTCGAAGTCCAGCCCTTCGAACCGGGCCGGATCGACGCCCGCCTGCGGCCAGACCAGCTTCAGCTCCTGTCCGGAGGTCTGCACCACAGGCGCGTCGGCCTTGGGACTGACGCACAGCCAGTCGATCCCGGCCGGCGCCGCCAGGGTGCCATTGGTCTCCACGGCAATCCGGAATCCACGATGGTGAAAGGCCGCCACCAGCTCGGAGTCCAGCTGCAACAGCGGCTCGCCGCCGGTGCAGACCACAAGCCGATCCGACTCTCCGCCCCGCCAGGCCGCCTCCACATGATCCGCCAGGGCCGAGGCCGTGGAAAACCGCCCCCCGCCCGGTCCGTCAACGCCAACGAAATCGGTGTCACAGAAGCTGCAGACGGCGCCTGCGCGATCCTTCTCCCGTCCTGTCCAGAGATTGCAGCCGGAAAAACGGCAGAAGACAGCCGCCCGGCCGGCCTGTCCCCCTTCGCCCTGCAGCGTCAGGAAAACCTCTTTCACCGAATAGGTCATCCCCAAGGGCCCTCAAGTCTGGTTTCTGTGGGCGCCAAGCCAGGTCAGCGGTCCGATCCCCGATACCATAGCCGGCCCGGCGCGGCAGCGGCGCCGGTCATCCAGATTAATCCGCCTGCCCCGCAAGCGGGACCGAAAACCCCAACGGCGACAAAATCTGTTCAAACTCGGTCGAATCATTGGCGCCAGGGCCTTTCGGCCCGCTGCTGCATCTCCTAGCGTAAGCTGACCCTCGGTCAATTCACCGCTGAGTAGAACGACCGGCCCGGCTCGGGTTTCCGGGCGCGGTGTTCCCGCCACAGTCTCGTGAAAACCCCTATTCTAACAGTGTTCAGACTGCCATCGGCATTGACAGGCACCCGGCCAACGTAGGCAAATCCAAGGCAGCTACGGCGAAGTGTCGCGCGTCCCGTCAGCAACTCAGACGCGGCATCGAGGAAACACACGGCGTCCGCAGGACTGACCAACGGTCCGCGGCGCACGGGGAGGGTTAGAATGAGACATACTCTGCGTCTGCGGAACGCGCTGGTAGTCGGCGCATCCGCAATGGCCATCATGGCCGTCGCCGCGCCAGCCTTTGCACAGGATGAAGGCACCACCGTCGGCGAACTGATCGTCACGGCGCAGAAGCGCGAAGAAGCCATCCAGGACGTTCCGATCGCGGTTTCCGCCTTCAATCAGGAAAGCCTGGAAAAGCAGAAGATCGACGGCGGCCCGAACCTGGTTCTGGCCATCCCGAACGTCAACTTCTCCAAGGGCAACTTCACCGGCTATAACTTCCAGATCCGGGGCATCGGCTCCAAGCTGGTGGCCGGATCGGGCGACGCCGGCACCGGCATCCACCTGAACAACGCGCCCCTGACCGCCAACAACCTCTTCGAATCCGAATTCTTCGACGTCGAGCGCGTCGAAGTCCTGCGTGGTCCGCAAGGCACCCTGTACGGCCGGAACGCCACCGGCGGCGTGGTCAACCTGATCACCGCCAAGCCGACCGACGACTTCGAGGCCCTGATCAAGGGCGACTACGGCAACTACAATTCGGTCAAGGCCCGCGGGATGATCAACGTCCCGATCGGCGACACCATCGCCGTCCGGGCCTCCGGCGCCCTGCTGCAGCGTGACGGTTACGGCGAGAACCTCGTCACCGGCAACGACATCGACAACCGCGACCTGTGGAACACCCGCGTCACGGTCAGCTTCGAGCCGACCGACACCTTCAGCACCTACTTCATGTGGGATCACTTCGAAGAAGACGACCGCCGCTCGCGGATCGGCAAGCAGTTCTGCACCAAGGATCCGGGCTTCACCGGCTTCACCTATTCGGCCAACCCCGCCCGGGCCGCTGCGACCCGCGGCCTGCTCAGCCAGGGCTGTCTCGCCACCCCGCTCGACTCGCCGAACGTCCTGGGCACGCCCAACTCCTCCGCCACCCTCGGCGGTCTGCTCGGCAACCTGTCCGGTCTGATCGCCGGCGACGCCTATGCCGGCAAGATGCAGGTCAAGGACATCCGCGACATCGAGTCCGCCGCTGACCCGATCTACCAGGCCAAGACCGACATCTATCAGTTGGGCGCCAGCTGGGACATCACCGACGAACTGCAGATCATCTCGCTGACCAACTACAGCAAGAACGAGCTGTTCACCCAGGCCGACTACAACCGCGTCACGCCGATCAACACCTTCGGCGCCGCGCCTGCCGCCTGCAACAACTTCACGGCCCCCTGCGCTTCCGGCGCGCCGGTCCCGACGGCCGTCTACAACGCCGTCTATGCCGGCCTGTTCCCCGGCGGCGTGGTCAACGACCCGCAGGTCGGCCCGTCCAACAAGTTCACCACCTTCGACATCTCCAGCGCGAACGTCGAACAGTGGAGCCAGGAACTGCGTCTGGCCTCGAACTTCGATGGCCCGCTGAACTTCAACGTCGGCGCCATCTATCTCGACCTGAAGGCCGAGGACGGCCACTACTACGTCTTCGGGAACACCCTGACCGGCCAGGCGCTCATCGCCAACGCCCTGGTCACGGGCAACGCGCTCTGCACCGGCTCCACGCCCGGCTGTATCGTCATCGATCCTGCTTCCAGCCCGACCGGCGCCGGCCGCAACTATTTCGACAGCACCGGCGACTATCACCTGAAGTCCCGCGCGGCCTTCGGTGAGGTCTACTGGCAAGTGGTCGAGAACTTCAAGGTCACCGGCGGCCTGCGTTACACCCATGACCGCAAGCTGGTCATCGGCCGCACCACGGCCCTGCTGGCCAACAACGTCGCCGCTCCTGGCAACGACAGCACCATCGCCACCACCCCGCCCGTTCTGGAAGCCGACTTCAAGGAAGTCACGGGCCGTATCGGCGCGGACTGGAAGCCGGACGTCAGCTTCACGGATGAGACCCTGCTCTACGGGTTCTATTCGCGGGGCTACAAGGCTGGCGGCGTGAACCCGCCCTGCGCTGTTGGCGTCGCCTGCGCCGCCCCGACCTTCGATCCGGAGTTCGTCAACGCCATTGAATTTGGCGCGAAGAACACCCTGCTCGACGGCCGGATGGTCCTGAACGGCACCTACTTCAACTACGACTACATCGGCTATCAGGTCTCCAAGATCACCAACCGCCAGTCGGTCAACGAGAACATCGACGCCAAGGTTCAGGGCTTCGAACTCGAAACCATCTGGGAGCCGATCGATCGCTTCCGCATGAACATGAACGTCGGTATTCTTGAGTCCGAGATCACCGGCGGCGAGTCCATCGACGTGTTCGACCGGACCCAGGGCGATCCCAACCTGATCCTGGTCAAGGCCAGCAACGCCAGCAACTGCGTCGCTAACAAGGCCGGCGTCCAGGCCCTGGTGAACGTGATCAACCTGGGCGCCGTCTCGCCCTATGCGCTGCTGGGCGTCTGCAGCGGGGCCTTCGCCTCCGCCGCCAACCCCCTGGCCGGCTTCGGCGTCATCTCCAACCCGGCACTGCTGCCGGGCCGGGGCGACGGTGTGGCTGTCAACCTGAAGGGCAAGGAACTCCCCAACGCCCCGAAATGGACCTTCTCGTTCGGCGCCCAGTACACCTGGGAACTGGGCGGCTGGGACGCCACCCTGCGCGGCGACTACTACCGCCAGGACGACAGCTTCTCGCGGATCTACAACAGCAAGGCTGACGCCATCGAGGGCTGGCAGAACGTCAACGCCACCTTCACCGTGGCCAATGACGACGCCGGGCTGATCTTCGAACTCTATGCCAAGAACCTGACCGACGAAGAGTCCATCACCGACACCTATCTGACGGACGACTCCTCGGGCCTGTTCCGGAACGCCTTCTACACCGAGCCGCGCACCTTCGGCGTCTCGATCACGAAGACCTTCGGCCAGTAACACCGGACTTCGTTTGACAAGGTTGAGCGGCGGGAACTCCGGTTCCCGCCGCTTTTCTTTTGTGCTGCAGCAACTTAACCTGTCCGAAAGCCAGAGGCGCTATGGTCACCCTCCAAGTGACCAGTGACCGGCGCCCCATGGACCGTCTAGATACCCAGATTGAACGTCGGCCGCCCCTCACACCGGACAGCCCTGCGGACGAAATCGCGCTCCGCTTCTCGGCGGACCCCACCCTCAACCTGCTGGCGGTCGTCCAGGGCGAACGCCCCCTCGGTCTGGTCCAGCGACGGGTGTTCGAGGCCGGAAACTGGCCCGGGGATACGCCAGCCGCCCAGCTCATGAATTCCGCCCCGCTTCTGGCCGACGGGGCCGCCAATCCGGCGGACTTTCGGGACTGGACCCTTGCATCCTGCCCCGAAGATCTGGAGCGCGGCTTCATCGTCACGGACCAGGGTCGCTATCTCGGGGTCGGCGACAGCCTGACACTGCTCAAGGCGCGCTCAGGACGCGCAAGGACCGCCCGGGACACCACCGCGACCCTGACCAGAACCCTCGCCAGCGACGTCCTTCGTCAGCTCGAAGGGGCCAGGACCTTTACCGACGCCCTGGATCGCCTTCCCATGTCTCCGGATGCCCGGACCTGCGCCCATGCCCTGACCCAGTGTCTGGGCGACATTCACAATCTGATGCGCCGGGCCAGTGTCCTGCATGCCGCCGAGACCGGCCACTTCACCCTGACCTCCAAGGCGACCCGGCTACGGGACATTGTGGACGGACTGGCCCACCGCTGGACGGCCAGGGCGCAACAGGATGGAGTCACCCTGCTGTGCGGCTATGACGGCGCGCCCGACCTGTCCGCCGATCTTGATCCCGAACACCTTGGCGAGCTGTTCGATTGCGTCATCGAGCGCGCCCTGGCGGAATCCGGACGGGGGGCGGTCGAGGTCACGCTCCGGGCCACCTCGGTCTCGGGCGGACTTGCCCTGGAAGGGACCGTCCGCGACTGCGGCCCCGTCCTCGCCACGGCCAGTCTGGCCCGCATCTTTGATCCCCTCGACAGCGGTGCGCCCCTGACCCAGGGCCTTGGCATGGCCTATGCCGCCCATCTGGCCAGCGCCATGGGCGGATTGATCCATGCCGAAGCCAATGCCGGAACCGGCGTCACCGTCATGTTCGAGATGATTGCGCCGGAGTCGTCGCGCATCGAGGCCGACCCCGCCATCCGCTCCGTACCCACGACGGCCCATATCCTGATCGTCGACGACAACGCGACCAACCGGATGGTGGCCGAGGCCCTGTGCGAGATGTTCGACTGCACCAGCGAACAGGTCGCCGACGGCGTCGAGGCCGTCGAGGCGGCGTCGGTCGGAAACTTCGACCTGATCCTGATGGACATCAAGATGCCCCGCATGGACGGCATGGCGGCGACCCGCGCCATCCGCGCCCTGCCCGGGGCGGTGTCGCAGATCCCCATCGTCGCCCTGACCGCCAACGCCGACCCGGCCGATGTCCGCGCCTATCTCGACGCCGGCATGAACGATGTCGTCGAAAAGCCCATCAAGGCCGACCGGCTCCTGACCGTCCTCGACCGGGTCCTGAGCGGGGTGACGGATCTGGATTCACAGGCGGCCTGACACGCGCCTGTCCATCAAGGCAAATCTGTCTGCAATTCCAATACCTTCGTCATGCTGAACAGCCAGCGTAGCAGGCCCGTCGAAGCACGCAGTAGGCCTACAGCACCCACCCCGCCGCCGACAGATGCTCCCCCGCGATCAGCAGGGCGAAGTCGGCCAGGCCGTCGCCGTTGACGTCGACAGCCAGGGTGGTCTGCTGGGCGCCGGCGTCATAGGTCAGGCGCAGCTGGCCGGCCGCCCCGGTAAAGGCCGCCACCTGCAGGAAGGCCTGGTCGCCGGCGACGCCAGCATTGGCGTCCAGGGCCGACAGGTCGATCCGGTCCTTGCCGCCCAGGTCGGTGATCAGGTCCATGGCCGCCAGGGCGCTGTCGCCGAGGGTGAGATACCGGAAGACATCCCTGCCAGAGCTGCCGGTCAGTTGGTCTGCGCCGCCGCCACCGATGATCAGGTCGTTGCCCGAGCCGCCGATGAGGCTGTTGGCGGTCAGGCCGCCGGTCAGGCTGTCACCGAACTTGGAACCCAGCAGGGTCTCGATGCCGGACAGGCTGTCGATCTCGAGGCCCAGGGTTGCGCTTCCCAGGCCCAGGTCCGCCACCACGGCGCTGCTGGCGCCGCTGTAGTCGGCCGTATCCAGGCCTGCGCCGCCGTTCAGGGATTCATTGCCAAGTCCCCCGACCAAGACATTGTCGCTGCCATCGCCAGTCAGGCTGTCATTGAAGTCCGAGCCGATGATGTTCTCGAAGCCCAGCAGCTGGTCGGTCCCGGCCCCGCCCGTGGCCTGGCCGGACAGCAGGATGACAGTCACGGCGGAAGCGGTCCCGGCATAGGAGACCGTGTCGGCCCCCAGCCCCCCATCCAGGCTGTCATTGCCGGCCCCGCCCGTGATCTGGTTGACGCCCTTGTCGCCGGTCAGGACATCGTCGAAGTCCGAGCCGATCAGGTTGTCGATCCGGATCAGGGTATCGACGCCCTGGGCGCCGCTAGAGGTCCCGGTCAACAGGTTGACCGTCACCCCGCCGATGGCAATGGCCCCGCGATAGGAGGCGGTGTCCCGGCCCGCCCCGCCGTCGATCTGGTCATTGCCGGCCCCGCCGATCAGCAGGTCGTTGCCCAGCCCGCCAGACAGGTTGTCATCGCCGCCAAAACCATTGAGCTGGTCGTCGCCCTCGCCACCGTCCAGCAGGTTGGCGCTGGTAAAGCTCGTCAGCCGATCATTGAAGGCCGAGCCGATGATGGTCTCGATGCCACTGAGGCTGTCGGCCCCGGCCCCGCCGCTGACGATACCGGTCTTCAGGTCGACGATCACCCCGGCCGCCGCGTCCGAATAGTCCGCAGTATCGACCCCGCCGCCGCCGATCAGCAGGTCATCCCCCAGCCCGCCATCCAGCCGGTTGGCGCCGGCATCGCCGGTCAGGCTGTCGTTGAAGTTGGACCCGTTGAGGTTCTCGATGATGGTGAGGGTGTCGGATTCTTCGGGGCTGAAGCTGAATATCTGCGCCTTGATGCTGGTCAAACTGGCGTCTCCCAGCGTGCCGCTGGTGTCAGTCCATGTGATGACAAAGCCGCCGCCAGCAAGGCCAGTGATCGAGGGGTTAGATTGATAGCTATTTGTCTGGGTGTTGACGATAAACTCCCCGCCGATCCTGGCTCCGGCGGCGTCGAACATCTGAGCCTTGATGCTGCTTTCGCTACTGTCGCCAAGGGTGCCGCTAGGTGCTGTGGACACTTAGCGCAGCCAGAGCACTATGGCGGCCAATGTGACGACGGCGAGATAGTTCCTGGCCGTTTTCTCGAAGCGTGTTGCGACCCGTCGGAACTGCTTGAGCTTTGA